>Ga0209474_10000817_pt1 | contig 32283 bp, 27 predicted proteins | sample GraSoiAngelo_145_FD_185902 | JGI IMG/M metagenome (GOLD analysis project Ga0209474, IMG submission 185902) | Grasslands soil microbial communities from the Angelo Coastal Reserve, California, USA - 14_1009_05_20cm (SPAdes) (version 2) | ecosystem: Environmental > Terrestrial > Soil > Grasslands...
CTAGCCAGGATGGGCGGACGGCGACTGGTGCTGGATGCGGACGTCGATCGCCGCGTGATGCCGTCCGAGGAGGCGGCGCTCGTCGAACGGTCGGCTACCGTCCTCCGCAGGCGGATCGAGAAGCTGACCGGCAAGCGCGTCCTTTCCACGGTGGAGGGCAGGAAGGTGATCCTCGATCTGCCCCTCCCGACGGTCGAGCAGTGGGGGCGACTGGAAGCGGCACGGCATGGCGAGAAGCTTCTTCCCCTGCTGCTCCAGCAGGCGAAGCTCGAATTCAAGCCCGTCGACGACGAGCAAAAACCGCTCGCGGCGATACGGGAACTGCCCGCGTACATCTCGCTCGACTGGGATCGGTACGAAGGACCCGGTGGGCGGATCGTTTCTTCCGCGTTCCTGCGGAGCGACGATCAAGCCGGGCTCGTGAGCTTCCTTTCCGGGAAGTCGCCGCCGGGCCGCGAGTTCGCCATCCAGAAGCGCGCCGGGCCAGCCGGCAAGACCTGGTTCCGCTCGTACCTCCTGGAGAACGATGCTGGACTGACGGGCGACCACATCACCGACGCCCTCGTCGCCTTCGACGGCAAAGGCAGCCAGAGTCGCCCCTATGTGCAAGTAACGTTCACCAGGGCGGGCGCGAATCTGTTCGCCACGCTCACCCGGGCCAACGTGAAGAAGCGCATGGCGATCGCGCTCGATGGCCAGGTCCAGGCCGCGCCGGTGATCGAGTCAGAGATCCCGGGAGGAATCTGCTCGATCCATCTTGGAGGGATACGGCCCATCAACGAGATGCTGCAGGAGGCGAAGGACCTTGCGCTGGTGCTCAAGTCCGGGTTCCTTCCCCTGCGACTCCGCGTTGCCTCGGTCGAACCGATCGACCCGCGCTAGCCGGCTGGTTCCACGGACAGCGACGCTGGCCAGGCGGGATCGCGCTGCGCCTCGCGCAAGGAGCGCGGTGGACGCGGTTCCAGGGTCCTCTCCCGCAGCGAGAGTTGCCACCAGCCGACGTCGTGCCAGGTTCCGAGCTTGTAGCCGACGTCACGGTAGATGCCCACGGGACGGAACCCGAGCGCCTCGTGCAACCCGACGCTCCCGTCGTTCGGCAAGGTGATGCCCGCATACGCCGCGTAGAAGCCTTGCAGTCGCAGGAGCGGGAAGAGCGCCTGGTAGAGGGCGCGGCCGATTCCCCGCCGACGACTCGCTTCCGCGACGTAGACGCTCGCGTCGACCGCCCACTGGTAGGCGGCGCGCTCGCGGTGGCGCGACCCGTAGGCGTATCCCGCGATCCCATCCCTGCTTTGGTAGACGAGCCAGGGGGCGATCTCGAGGATCGCGGCGAGTCGCCGCTCGATCTCCGCCGGATCGGGCGGAAGCGTCTCGAAAGAGATCGCCGTGGCGGCGACGATGGGCCGGTAGATGGCGGCGATCGCTTGCGCGTCCGCGCGCGTCGCAAGTCGGATCATGGAACGCACGGTAGCTTCGCGGCCTCCATGCTTCAACTCAATCGGGAGATAGCTTCCATCGATGATTTCGATACGATGCGCCCATGGACCTCGATCGGATCGCCGCCTTCGAGAAGGTCGTCCGCGAGGGGAGCTTCAGCCGGGCCGCCGTCGCACTCGGTATCGGGCAGCCCGCGGTCAGCTCGCGCATCCAGGCGCTCGAGGAGGACGTCGGCGGCATCCTCTTCACCCGCGGCCGCCGCGTCTCGCTGACCCCGATGGGCGAGGGCTTCCTGCCGTACGCGCGCCGCGTGCTGGAGGTGCTGCGCGAAGGCGTCGATGCGGCGCGGATGGCGCAGTCGGGCGAGCGGGGCCGCGTCAAGCTCGGCGCCCTCGGGTCGCTGGCGGGCGGGCTGGTCGGACCGGCGCTCGCGCGCTTCTTGCGCACGCATCCGGAGATCGACTGCACGCTCCGGTCGGCCGACCACGAATTCCTCGTCGAGCTCCTTCTCGACGGCATCGTCGAGCTGGCTCTCGTCACCTGGCCTTGCGGCGGGTCGGTGCAGGCGGAGCTGACGCCGCTCTTTCTCTTCCACGAGCCGGTAATCCTCGTCGCCCATCCCCGTCACGAGCTGGCGCTGCGACGCTCCGTCACCGCAGACGACGTCGCCCGTCTCGCCCGTCCCCTGCTGCAACTGCGCTGGTGGCAGAAGCACCACCCGCTCATCGCGCGCCTCGCCCAGCGCTCGCGGACCGCCCTGGAAGTTCCCATGGAAACGGGTCGCTACCTCGTCTTGCAAGGAGTGGGGGCGGGCTTCTTCACGCGCACCTACATCGCGGGCGATCTCGCCGCATCCGGGCTGTCCCAGATTCCCGTGCGTGGCTTTCCCCAACTGACCCGCATGAGCGCGCTGGTACGACGCAAGCGATCGGTGCCGCTGACGCCAGCCGCGGCAGTGTTGATTCAGGAGCTACGACGCGAGGCCGAGCGCCTGGCGCAAGGGCCCTCGAGAAAATCCACCGGCGGCGCGCCACCGTGAGGGTCTCGCGGTCGTCAGTCCAGCGGTCGCCGCCTGTGCACGGTGCGCTGCTTGAACCAGAAGACCAGCGCCGACGCCGCGACGACGAATCCCGCATCGATGGCGAGCCGGCGCAGCGCCTGGGTGGCGATGGACCAGGAGCCGGTCGCCACCGCGCAGCCGAAGAACGACGCCGAGGAGATCAGCACCAGCGCCATGAGCGGACCGACGACGTAGATGTCCCGCAGGGACACGATCATGAGTCCACCTGCGATGGCGGACGCGGCAGAGATGACGAATGTCGGCGGCCCCACCGCGAGGAGCTCGATGACCGTCTGATCCCCGAGGCCTTTTCCCGTGGCGCCGGCAGCGCGAAGAGCGACGAAAGTGAACCCTGCCGCCGCAATGGCGATGGCGTAGGTCGTGAGCGCGGCGACCGCGGCGCGGCCCACCACCTTCCAGCGCCGCAGCACGAGCCCGAGCGAAACGCCGGCGATGCCGTCGAAGCCCGGCGCGATGATCGAGGCCGCCACGATGGCGATGACCTGTAGCGCCGGCGGCGCCCCGATCGCGGCTGCGGTGATGATGCCCCCGAGCGCCATGAGCACGAGCGAGTTGCCAGAGATGCGCGCCTGGTTGCGGAGGTTCTGCTCCATCTCCTCCCAGAGCATCTCGTCGTAGTCGTGGTCGATGAGGTCCTGGCGGCTGACGTCGATGATCGAGGTGCTCTCGGAGATCTCCACCACCACCTTTCCCTGCTCGATGTCGCGACGGATCTGGCGCAGTACGTCGTCGGAGCTGCGATTCAGGGCCTGCACGTCGAGCACCCCGCCGCGCGGCTTCAGGGAGGCGCTCTCGTCGAGCGAGATTCGCACGATCGCCGCCATCGGCTCGAGCTCGCTCGCCAGCCGCCGCAGCACTCCGGGGTCGCCCGAGATGACGAATTTCCGGTGCATCTCGTCGACGAGCTTGCCCCGCAAGAGCGACAGCGCAAGTTTGCCACTCTAGCGAAGGACCGCCGGCCACCACGTCACCTGGCAGCCACCTTCGCCGCCGCTGCCGATCACCGTGCCGTCCGGACCGAGCGAAAGGCCCTCGGCAGGGAAAGTTCCCGCGCCACAGTGCTCGCCTTCCGGCGTGTATAGCTCGAGGCGATTGCGTGGCGACGAGGAGCCCGACTTTGCGATCAGGGCGTAAGCGCGGCCCTGCCGGACGACGACGAAGTCCGTGGAAGAACGCGAGGCGAGCCACGCAGGCGGCGGGTCCCAGCCGCCCTTGCCGCTCCCCACCGTTGCCACCCACGATCCACCCGCTTGAAGCGCGGCGCCGCCGTTCGCGAGGGGACGGAGCACGGGGCGGTCGCCGTTCCCGGGGAGCGCGAACCAGTCGGTGGTGGGCGAGAGCGAAGCATCGAACCACCGGCCCGCTGCCTTGCCAGAATTGCCGACGGCGCTGCCGGGCCACACGACGACGAGCGCCGCGCCTTTCGCGTCGACGAGTCCGACGGCGTCGGCGCGCTTCGGCGCGACTGCCTTGGAGACGGCGAGGCCGCCGTTCTCGTCGAAGATGCTGGCCGTGAGCGGTCCGTTCGCGCAGCCGCCGAGGACCAGCGCGCCAGAAGTCGCGGAAAGGAACGCCTCTCCGCCGCACCCCGATCCGCCCAGCAAGGTCCGGCTGAGCTCGGCGCCGGCGTTCGAGTAGCGCGCGAAGAAGGTGGAACCGGATTCGACGTGCGTTCCCTCGAATCCGCTCTGCTGCCCGAAGAAATCGAAACCGGCTGTCCGGGAACCGAGCGGGCTTCCGGAAGGTGACCACAACTGCCAGCGCGGGGGTCCGTTCGAGGGATGCGCTTCGGCGGCGACGTCGCCTTGGTCGTCGGTGGTCAAATACCAGCAGGCATCCCCGCCTTGGTGCGGGACGGTCACGGAGACGGGATTGGGATTCGAGGAAGGAACGATGCCTTCGCAAGCTGTCGGGGTCGCAGGGCTGCCTGGACCGGGTGGTGCGGGGGTGCCGGCGTCGGGGCCGTCGGGAGCGCCGCCTCCCGCCCAGACCGGTCCGGCGTCCGCGGGTAGCGCCGAGGAGCCGTTCCCCGTGTCGATGGGACCACAAGCAACCAGTAGAGCCGCGACCAGGATGCAGGGCGATGTCGAGCGCACGGTGTCCTCCCGGCGCGCACCATGGCCATCCGTTCAGCGCGCGGCGAGCAACGAGCGTGCGGGGCATCGCCCGCTCGGAGCGCCTGCTCGCCTCTTTCCTTCCGCGCACGCAATCCCCACCTCCGTCCCGGTGGCCCGCGACATCGAACGGCTCCTGTCCGCCGCGGGAGCCCCGGACCTCGCGTACCGCGAGTTCACGGTCCCGCCGGCACTCCGCCCCGCGAAGGACGCGAGGCTCGCCTTGCTCGCCCTGGTGTCGTTCGAGCGCGAGGCCGGCCGCACGACGATCGCCCGGGGGCTGATCCCTGCCTTCGCGCGGCGCGGCCTTCGCGCGGTGCGCGCGCACGTGCCACCTCCGGAGTTCCCCTCCCGGTGCGACGTGCTCGTCGTCGACGAGCCAGGGCCGCCCAGCGCGCAGCTTCTCGCCGAGGCCGACGCGGTTCTCGTCGTGGTCCGGCCCTCGCTCGAAACGGTTCGCGCGGCGGAGGCGCGGCTCGGACAGTTGCGCTCCTATCGCCGCGTCGCCCCGCGCTATCTGGCGAGCCGGGTCGACGCGCGCACCGACGTCCCCGCGCTGGAGGCGATGCGCGCGCTGCTCGGCGCGCGGCTCCTCATGACGACCATCCACGAGGATCCGTTCCTCGACGATCCCGGTTCACGAGTGCAGGCCGACTTCCTCTCCCTGGCGCGCGAGCTGCGGCGGCGGAGGCGCTGAATGCGGATCCTCGTCGCGCTCCTCTGCCTCGGGATCTACGCGGCGACGCCGCTCGATTTGCACACGCAGCTCGCGGTGGCGGTCGGCACCTTCGTGCTCGCGATCCTCGTCGGCCGGGGCAAGGGGGAGCTTTCGCGCCTGGCGCTCGTCGCCATCTCGATCGCGGCCACCGCGCGATATCTCTGGTGGCGGTTCTCCACCACCCTCGCCGACCAGTGGTCGCTCGATGCGGTCCTGGGCGCCGTCCTCCTCGCGGCGGAGCTTTACTCGTGCGCGATGCTGGTGCTCGCGTACGTGCAGTCCATCGCGCCGCTTGCGCGAAAACCGGTCGCGCTGCCCGGCGATGTCTCCCGCTGGCCGTCGGTGGACGTCTTCATCCCGACCTACAACGAGCCTCTCGAGGTGGTCCGCGTCACGGTGCTCGCCGCGCGCGCTCTCGATTGGCCGGCCGACAAGCTTCGCGTCCACCTGCTGGATGACGGCCGCCGCGCGCAGTTCCGCGCCTTCGCCGCCGAGGCGGGGGTCGGATACATCGTCCGTCCCGACAACCGCCACGCCAAGGCCGGGAACTTGAACCACGCGCTCGAGCGCACGAACGGCGAGTTCGTCGCCATCTTCGATTGCGACCACGTTCCGGCCCGGTCGTTCTTGCAGGTGACGATGGGCTTGTTGGTGCGCGATCCGGAGCTCGCGCTCGTCCAGACCCCGCACCACTTCTACTCGCCCGATCCGTTCAGCCGGAACCTGCGCACGGGACCATCCGTTCCCGCGGAGAGCGAGCTGTTCTACGGCGTCATCCAGCGCGGGCTCGACACCTGGAACGCGTCGTTCTTCTGTGGCTCCTGCGCGGTGCTCCGGCGCAGCGCGCTCGCCGAGGTGGGCGGCATCGCCACCGATACCGTCACCGAGGACGCGCACACCGCGCTCCGCCTGCATCGCCGCGGCTGGCGGACGGCGTATCTCGGCATCCCGCAAGCGGCGGGCCTGGAGACCGAGACCCTCGCCGCCCACGTCGGGCAGCGCATCCGCTGGGCGCGCGGGATGGCGCAGATCTTCCGCCGCGACAATCCACTCCTCGGACGAGGGCTCACCTTGTCGCAGCGGCTCTGCTACTGCGGGGCGATCCTCCATTTCTTCTCCGGCATCCCGAGGCTCGTCTTCCTCGTCGCGCCGGTCGCCTACCTCGTGTTCGGCAGGCACGTTTTCAACGCCCTGCCGCTGACGGCGCTGGCCTACGGCCTCCCGCACCTCATCCATTCCACAGCGTGCAATGTGCGCCTTCACGGCCGCTACCGGCACTCGTTCTGGTCGGAGGTCTACGAGTCCTGCCTCGCTTGGTACACGGCGATTCCCACCACCATCGCGCTCTTCGCTCCGAAGAAGGGACGCTTCAACGTCACGGCCAAGGGGGGCCGGATCGAGGCGCCTCGTTTCGATGCCCGCATCGCCACCCCCGCCATCTTGCTCGCCCTGGTGAATTTCGCCGCCATCGCGGCGGGAGCCTGGCGCTTGCGGCTCGGCGCCGCCGACGTCGACTCGCTCGCCATCAACGTCGCCTGGGCGTTGCACAACCTCATCGTTCTCTTCGCCGCCATCGCCGTCGCCTGCGAGCGCCCGCAGCTTCGCGCCGTGCACCGGACTCCCGTCCGCGTAGCCGCCATGCTCCGGCTCGCCGACGGGAAGACCATTCGCGGCCACACCGTGGACCTCGGACGCGAAGGTGCCAGCGTCTCCTTCGTGGTGAAGCCGCAGGTCGTCCGTCGCGAGCGGGTCTGGCTTTCCCTCTTCGCCTTCGGAGAGGAGCGCGCGCTTCCCGCCACCATCGTGGCGCGGGCCAACAAGTCCCTCCGCGTCCAGTTCGGCGACCTCGCCCTCGACGAAGAGGCGCACCTCGTGCGGGCCATCTTCTCGCGTGCGGATGCCTGGATCGGGTGGGACGCGCATCTCCGCCCCGATCGACCGCTGCGCACGTTCGCATCCATCGCCCGCGTCGGTTTCGCCGGCGTGGGCCGCGCCATGTCGCTGACGGTGCGGCCCCAGAGGCGGAGGCCGCGCCTCGCCACCCAAGTCCGGAGCGAAGCGTGACGGCACTTCTTGCGGTGCTGCTCGCCGCCCGCGTGCTCGAGCTGGGTCCGACCCGCGCGCAGCGCGAGTCCGCCGCGACCGGGCTCGAATTCCCCTTCGCGGCCCGCGCCGACCAGGAGCTGACCTCGGCCACGGTGCGCCTCGCCGCCGATGGAATGGAGAAGCTGGAGGTCGTCGTCAACGACGAGCCCGTGGCGGTCCTCTCGGGAGTGGACGGCACGCGCGAGGTGCCGGTTCCGAAGGAGCTTCTCGCCGAGCGCAACTCGCTGGGCTTGCGCCTGAAGGGCGCGGACGGCTCGTGCGCGGCGCGGCCGGGGGCATGGCGGGCCCTCAAGAGCGTCGCCGTCGCGGTGGAAGCGGATCCGACGCCGCTCCCCGACGATCTCGCGCTCCTTCCCTTGCCCTTCTTCGATCGCGGCTACGACACCGACGCGACGGTACCGATCGCCTTCGCCGCGACCGATGAGGCGCCTCTTGCGGCGCTCGCCGCCAGCTGGTTCGCGGTGGATGCGCCGATCCCGCTCACCTTCGAGGCGCACGTCGGATCGCTCCCCGATTCGCGCGCGCTGGTCCTCGTCGCCGGGGCGCTCGAGGCGGCCCGGTTCGGCCTGCCTCCGCCCTCGGGGCCATCGGTGCGGATGATCGATCACCCGCTCCATCCCGGCTCCAACGTGAAGCTCGTCGTCGTCGCGGGGCGGAACCGCACCGAGCTCTCGACCGCGCTCCAGGCTCTCGCCACCCGGACGCGCCGTCTCGCGGGGCCGGAGGTGAAGCTCGACGCTCCCGCGGCCCGCACGCAACCGGTGCCGGGCGAAGCGCCGCGCTGGGTAGGGACCGCCGCGGAGGTCCCGTTCTCCGCCTATCCGGGCGAGCACGAGCTCTCCCATGAAGGCAGCGCTCCGGCGACGCTCTCGCTGCGCTTTCGCGTTGCGCCTGACGTCTGGCTCTGGCCGGCCGATTTCGTCGCCCTCGATCTTGGATGGCTCGCGCGCGGGTCGCCACGGCCCCGCCTCGATGTCGAGATGAACGGCGATTTCGTCGCCACGCTTCCCGATCGCGACCACGGCCGCGCGCGGCTGCGCATCCCTCGCGATCATCTGCGCGGATTCAACGAGCTTCTCGTGCACGTGCACTATCCCGATCCGGATCCCTGCGCCGTCGCTCCTGCGCAAGGGGACCCGCCGCACGTCGAGATCGCGCCCGATTCCGTGCTGCACCTGGAAGGCGCGCGCCACTTCTCCATGCTGCCCGACCTGTCGCTCTTCGCTTTCGACGGCTGGCCGTTCACCCGGGTCGCGGATCTCTCCGAGACGGCCATCGTGCTGCCGGACCGCCCCGCGGCGGCGGAGCTCGGGACGGCGCTCTCCATCGTCGCGCGCATGGCGCAGGTCACGGGCAGCGTCGGAACGGGAGTGGCGCTGCTTCCCGCCTCCGCGGCGAGCGACGAGGATCTCGCCAATCGCGACGTGCTCGTCGTCGGTACCCCTGGAGACAACGCGGTGGTGGCGCGCTGGGCGGACCGGCTTCCGCTCCGCTTCGAGAACGGCGCCGCTCGCGTGCAAGGGCCGCCGATCTCGCTCGATCTGCTCGGCGGACTGGGCCCCTTGCTCGATCAGCGCCGCGCAAACGAATTGCTATCCCGCTCTGCGAACGTCGCCGCCATCGCGGCCATCGAGTCTCCGGTCACCAAGGGCCGCAGCGTCGTAGCGGTGACCGCGGCGGATCCGTCGCGCATCCCGCCCTTCAGCGCCTTCCTTGGATACGCGCGCGCACGGACGCGCGCCGGAGATCTCTTGCTCCTCGCCGGCGACGAGCGCGCCATGTTCCGCGTGGGGGGCTGGTTCGGTCTCGGTCAGCTCGACTCCTGGACCGAGGCGCGATGGTTCTTGGCCTCGCACTTCCTGCTGCTGTTGCCGGTGGCCTTCGTGGGCGCCTTCGCCTTCGCGGGCGATGCGCGGCGTTTCTTCGCGCTGAAGCGGAAGCGGCGCCTCGCGGAGGGAGAGCAATGAGCGCGCTCCTCGCCGCTGCCGCCGTGCTCTGCTCCCAGCCCTGGCCGCAGCTCGATCGCTACGTCTCGAACTTCGTCTCGCAAGACGGCCGCGTCATCGAGCGGAGCGCCGGCGACCGCACCACCTCCGAGGGGCAGGCGTATGCGCTCTTCTTCGCACTGGCGGGCGGGCAGCGCGATCTCTTCGCCCGGCTTCTCGCCTGGACGGAGCGGAACCTCGCCCGCGGCGACCTGGGCACGACGCTGCCGGCGTGGAACTGGGGCAAGCGTCGCGACGGCTCGTGGGGCGTCGTCGACGTGAATTCCGCGAGCGACGCCGATCTCTGGATCGCGTATGCGCTCCTCGAAGCAGGCCGTCTCTGGGGCGAGGAGCGTTACACGGCGCTCGCCCGCCGCGTCCTCGCCAACGTCGCGGCGCGCGAGGTGGTCTCGATCCGCGGCCTCGGGCCGATGCTGCTTCCGGGACCCAAGGGGTTCGCGACGCGAGGCGGGTTCCGCCTCAATCCGAGCTACGAGCCGCCACAGCTCTTGCGGCGTTTCGCTGCCGAAGATCCGCGCGGGCCGTGGGGAGCCATTCTCGAGAGCACCATCCGCATGCTGCGCGAGACCGCGCCGCGCGGGGCGGTCGCCGACTGGGTCTTCTTCGGTCCCTCGCGCGGATTCGTCTCCGATCCCGTGAAGGGCCGGGTGGGGAGCTACGACGCCATCCGGACCTATCTCTGGCTGGGAATGCTGCCGGAGAGCGACGGGGCCCTGCGGTCCCTCGCGCCCGCGCTCTTGCGCGCTTTCGCCGAGAGCGGCGTCGTTCCCGAGCGCATCGACGTCGAGTCGCTTCGCGCCAGCGGCCGCGCGCCGGTCGGATTCGCTGCCGCCCTGTTGCCGCTCGCCCGCGCCCAGCGCGACGGGCGCACCTCCGACGCGCTCGCCGCCGCGGTCGCGAAAGCGCCGGCCGACACCTACTACGACCACAACCTCGTCCTGTTCGGGCACGGCTTCGTCGAGGGCCGATTCCGCTTCGCCGCGGATGGCCGGCTCATCCCCGCCTGGGAGTCGCCATGCGCGCGTTGATCTGCCTCTCCCTCCTCTTGCCTTCGGTGGCGCTCGCCCAGGATGCCGCCGCGCCGCTCGCGCGCAACGCCTGGTACTGGCAGGCCCGTGCCCGCAGCGACAAGGCCGAAGATGCGTGGAAGAACGTCCTCAAGGTCGCCCCCGACAATCCCGAGGCGCTCGCGGCGCTGGGCGGCTTCGCGGCGCGCAGCGGCCGGTCCGAAGAGGCAAAGGCGTACCTCGCGCACCTCTTGAAGGCGAATCCGAAGCATCCCGACGTTCCAGTGCTGCGCCGCGAGGTCGAGCTGGGACCGCGGTCCGGACCGATGCTCGCTTCGGCGCGCAAGCTGGTCCACGAGGGGAAGAAGGCGGAAGGGGCGGCGAAATATGCGGAGCTGTTCGGCGAGGCGGGGCCGCCCGGCGATCTCGCGCTCGAGTACTACCAGACGCTCGCCGGCGCTCCGAACGGGTGGCAGCGGGCGCGGGAAGGGCTCGCGCGCATCGTCCGCCGCTCGCAGGGCGAGCCCCGCTTCCAGCTGGAGCTGGGCAAGATCCTCACCTATCGCGAGGAGACGCGGCGCGAGGGCATCGAGATGCTCGCGGCGGCGGCGCGGGATCCGTCAGTGGGAAAGGACGCGACGAGCGCCTGGCGCGGAGCGCTCCTCTGGCTTGCACCCGACGACTCCGCGGTTCCGCTCCTGCGGGCCTACCAGCGTGCTCATCCCTCCGACGCGGAGATCGCACGACGCCTCGACCGCGCCAGGCATGCCTCGGCGTTGAAGGCGGGATTCATCGCCCTCGATCGCGGCGATACCGCACAGGCCGAGCGTATCTTCCGCAGCTACCCGGAGGATCCCGAGGCCAAGCGCGGCCTGGACGTGATCGCGCAGCGCAAGGCGGCGCAGCAGAAGCAGGCGGGTTTCACCGCGCTGAAGCGCGGCGACGTGAGAGGAGCCGATCAGCTCTTCCGATCGGCCGGCGACGACGCGGACGCGCGGCTCGGGCTCGCCCTCGTGGCGCAGCGCGAGGCCGCCACCGCGCAGGCGGCGAAGGATTTCGACCGCGCCCGCGAGCTGCTCGAAGAGGCGCGCAGGCTCGCTCCCCAGCATCCCGAGGTCTGGGAGCGACAACTTCGTGCGGTCGTCTTCTGGGGCCTCATGCGGGACGCAAAGCGTGCGCGGGACGCTGGCCGCGAAGACGATGCGGACACGAAGTTGCTCCAGGCGCTCGAGCAAGGTCCGGCAGAGGACAAGTGGCACGCGCAGCTGGAACTGGGGAACTCCGCACTGGACCGCGGCGAGCGTGAGCAGGCGGAGGTGCGCTACCGCGAGGTGCTACGCACGCTGCCGGAGCAGCCGGAGGCGCTGCGCGGTCTGGTCGGGTTGCTCGCCGGATCCGGGCGCTTCGAGGAGGCGGCGACGCTCAACGACCGCCTCCTGCGAGTCGCACCTCAGATCGCCTTGCGGCAAGGATGGCTACGCGCCGAGATCCTTCGCGCCGATGCGGCAAGGAGCCGGACCGCGGGTTCCGTCGAGCAGGCGAGGAAGCAGCTCGTGCAGGCGCGCGCGGAAGACGCATCCGACATCTGGGTAGTGCACGATCTGGCGAACCTCCTCTTGGAGCTCGGTGCGACCAGCGAGGCGCAACCGCTCGTCGCGGAGCTGTTCCGGCTCGCGCCGCAGCTTCCGGAAACGCAGGCGACCCAGGCCCGGCTCCTGGTCGCCGAAGGCCGGCCTGCCCAGGCCCTCGCGGTGCTGCAGCGGCTGCGCGGACTCAAAGATCCCGCCATCCTCGAGCTCCGCCGTCGCCTGGAGATCGAACTGGCGATTCCCGAGCTGGTCGCCCGTCGCGACAGAACCGGTCTCGCCACCTTGGAACGGCAGGTATCCGACGCCCCCGAGCTGCAGGCCCGCATCGCGGTGGCCTGGTCGCGGCTGGGCGATTCGCGCAGGGCGATGACGGTGATGCGTGCAGCGATGGCGCGCGCGGCGTCGGCTACGCGCGGGGCGCAGCTCGAGCTGGCCGGAACGCTCCTGCGCGCCGGCGACGACGCAGCGGTGGAGCAGCTGATCGACGGCCTGATGCGCGAGCGGAAGCTGACCGAGCTTGAGCAGCGATCGCTACTGAGCCTGCGCGTTGCCCATGCCGTGCAGGTGGCAGACCGCTCTCGCGAGCGGGGTGATCCGGAAACCGCCGGGCGCGCGCTGGACGCGGCGCTGCGCGACTTCCCGAAGGATCCGCGCCTGCTCGGAGCGGAGGCGCGCCTGTTCGAACGGAGCGATCCCGGACGCGCGCATGCGTTGTTCCTTGCGGTCCACGCGGCGGAACCGAAGGATTTCGAGGCGCTGCGAGGGGCCGTTTCGACCGCGCCCGACGCGGACAGCGCGCACGACCTGGCGAACCAGGCGGTGCGCCTGCGGCCGCACGATCCGCGCTCCCACTTGCTCGCGGCGCAGGCCGACCTGCGCTCCAGCGACGACTCGGGCGCCATGCATTCGCTGGAAGTGGCGCGCGACCTGAGCCGCGAAGCGCAAGTCTCGAACGCTACCGGCGCGCTCGAGCCCGGCCTCGGGACCGCGGCCCTGGTAGCCGGCGAGGAAGAGCGGACCGCTGCTCGCGACGACGCCGCGTTGCGCGCGAACATCGCGGAAGAGATGCAGCGCATCCGCGATCGCCACCGCCCCGAGTTCGACGGGGGCGGCTCGTTCCGCCAACGCAGCGGCGAGACCGGTCTCAGCGCGCTCGTCGAAGGGCGTCAGTCCGCGCAGGTCGGACTCCCGCTCGGCTACTCCGCCCGGTTCCTGCTCAGGGCTGCGGCGGTCGAGCTGGATGCGGGAACGCCGGCGTCCTCCACGGCGTCGCGTTTCGGTAGCGGCGGGACGCAGAAGGCGGGGCGGCAGCAGATCAACGGCGCCGAAGTCTCGCTCGGCATCGACTCGCGCCACTTCTCCGCGGTCCTCGGGTCCACCCCCATCGGGTTCCCCGTCTTCGCGCTCGTCGGAAGCGCCGCGCTGCGCGGCTCGATCGGTCCGTTGCGGATCGTCGCGAGCGGCGGACGGCGGAGCATCAACGACAGCCTGCTCTCCTACGCGGGCACGGCCGATCCGACTACCGGCCGGCGCTGGGGCGGCGTCGTCTACGACAACGGGCGCCTCGACCTCGGCGTCTCGGTCGGAATCGTCGACCTGTACGCCTTCGGAGACGGCGGCCACCTCATCGGTTTCAACGTCGCCGACAACTGGCGCGCGAGCGGCGGGGGCGGCTTGAACGTCGCGCTCCTCCGCGATCGCGATCTGGGCGAAGTGAGGATCGGCGCCGGCGGCTCGGGACTCGGGTACCAGAGGAACCTGAGCGGATTCACCTATGGCCAGGGCGGTTATTTCAGTCCACAGCGCTTCGCCCACGGCGGCGTGACCCTCAGCTGGCGCCGCGACGGCCCGGTTCGCTGGGAGGCCGCGGTCGAGCCGGGGTACGACGAGTATGCGGCCGCCGTCTCGCCTGTCTTTCCGCTCTCGAGCACGAGTGGCACCGCTCCCGGAACGTCGGCAGCGGGCGCATCTTTCAACGGCCATGTCGCCCTCGGGATCAAGCTCGCCTCGCACTTCGAGACCGCATTGACGGGGTCGATCCAGCGAGCGCCCCAGTACCAGGAGCTGAGCGCCGGTCTCGTGCTGCGGCTGACGGCGCCTTGAAGTCGTTGTCGTCCTGCACCGTGGAGCAAGCATGAAACGCAACTTCGTTGGATCGTTCCTCGTGCTCTTTGCCGTCGCTGCCTGCGGTGGCTCTTCCGGGGGAGGGGGCAGTACCGGCAGCGGCGACGGGGGCGCTCCGGCGGACGGCGGAGGAGGAGGCGGCGGCGGTTACGAGACCATCTCCCTCTCGCAAACCGACGTCCACATTCCCAGGTTCATGATGACCGCCTTCGCCGTGACGGCGATGCGCGCGGACGGATCGATGACGGACGTAACCGAGCAGGCAACCGCGCAGTCGTCCAATCCAAAGGTCGCTACCGTCGACCACGGGCAGGGCGCGCAGCTCCAGATCCATTCCCAGAGCGAGATGGGGACGGCGAAGATCGTCGTCACGGTAGGCAATCTGCAGCAAACGTGCGTGGTGACCGTCACCTCCGACTGAGCTTCACGGTTAGACCGCCGAAGGAACGATCGGCAACAGGACGTGGCTCGGGTAACGGGGACCGCAGTGCACCGTGACCTTGCCTCCGAACACCGCTGGTGGCCGGTCTCTCGCGTCGTCGTGCCTGAACGGACCGACTCCCCCGAAACTCGCTCCGAGCGTTCCGAGCCCGGTCCCCGGTCCCCCTGGGTACTCGTAGTCGCGGCCTCGGACGGTGAGAGCGATGCGGTAGCCCTCCGGCACGACGAGGCAAGTCGGCCAGATTTCGATGTCGAGCTCGTAGATCTCGCCCGGCGTCAGGGGCTGCACTTCGTCGTGCGTGTGGTACGGCCGGTGCGGCAACGTGAGCGCCGGGTCGAGCTTGCGATGCGAGGCGCGCAGCCATCCCTGCGCAATGGGCGTGTGCGGATCGAGCGCGCCCTGGAAGGTGACTTCCTTCAAGTCGGGGCCGAAGACGCGAAGGACGAGGAACAGGTCGGCGTCCGCGGTACGCGAGGAGACGAAGAGCTTCGCGGCGACGGGGCCGGTGATCTCGGTCTCGGCGGCGAGCGGCGCTCCGAGGAAGGTGACGCCAGCGCCTAGCGCGTCATAGGTGACCTGTCCCTCGCGGCCGGCTGCCTCTGCTGAAAGAGCGAGGCCATTTGCTTGCAAATGAAATCGAGTGAACCGGGTGCGCAGGAGCGGCCAGTCGCTTTCCCACCGCTCTTCGAACTTCTCGCCCGGCCTGCGGACCTGGAGGAGCACGCGAGGCTGGTTGCGCCACCCGGTGTCCTCGCCCTTGAGGAAGTGCCCGAAGAACCGCTTCTGCAGGCCGACGCCATAGTCGGTGTAGAAATGGGTCCAGTGCTCGATGCCGTGCACCTCGAGCCACTTCTCTCGCGATCCCGCGCGCAAGAAGCCCTCGAAGTTGCCGCGCGGGTGCAGCCCCTGGCCGCCCCAGTTGGCGGCCGAGAAGAGCGGGACTTTGATCTTGGAGAAGTCGGGCAGGCGCGACCGCCAGTACTCGTCGCTCGCGAGCGTGTTGCGCAGGCAATCCTCGTAGAAGTCGCTGCGCGACGATCCGAGTTGCTCTTCGGGCAAGGTCTCGGGTCCGGAAACCCACTCGCCGGTCATGCGGCTGCGATAGCCGCGCGAGCCCATTCCGTGCTGCACGCGGACCACCTGCGAGGGGAACCACGCGCGTCCAAAAGCGCAGAGGATGCCGCCGTGCCGACCGAGATCGCGGTAGTAGTCCGCCGCCCCTTCCCAGACGCACATCGCGGCGAGGTGCGGCGGCTGCAGCGCTGCCGCCTGCCACTGGTTCATGGCGAAGTACGAGATGCCGTCGAGGCCGATCTTGCCCGTGCTCCACGGCTGCACCGCCGCCCACTCTATGCACGCGCACAGGTCGACCGCCTCGCGGTGCGACCAGACGTCGAGGAAGCCCGGCGATCGCCCGGCGCCGCGCGAGTCCACCCGCACGCAGACGTAGCCGTCCGGCACCCACTTCTCGGGATCGACGACCTCCCAGTTCTGGTACGCGTTGGTCGATCCGGCGGGCACGTCGGGATGCTGCTCGATCATCCGCTTCCACTGATCCGCGTAGAGGTCGGCGAAGTGCAGGCCCTTTCCGTACGGGCCGTACGAGAGAATGACCGCGTGCCTTCCCGGGCCGGGCGGACGGAAGACGTCAGCGCGCAGCACGATCCCGTCGTCCATCGGGACGGGCACGTCCCAATCGATGCGCATCCCGTCGCGCGTCTCGCTTCGAGCGGGCATCATGCCGCGGGGCCGCCGCGCGGCGGAAGGCCGGCCATCGACTCGTACACGCGCACGATGGTCGCGAGGTCGTCCTTGGCCTGCCCGGCCGCGAAGGCCGCCGTGTAGAGCTGCTGCATCGCGCTCGCGAGTGGGACCGGGACGTGAAGGCCTTGCGCCGCCTCGAGCATGAGGCGGATGTCCTTCAGGAACAGATCGACCTTCATCATCGCGTCGAAGCGGCCCTCCACCATGAGCGGACCGCGGACCTCGAGGATCTTCGAGGCGGCCGCTCCGTGCCGGAGGATCTCGAGCATCTGCGCCGGATCGACGCCGGCGCGCCGGGCCAGCGTGAGGCCTTCGGCGAGGACGACGCCGTTCAGGCCCATGACGAGGTTGGTGACGAGCTTCACGTAGGAGCCCATGCCGGCGGCGCCGACGTGGAACACCTTGCGGGCAAGCGCCTCGAGAATGGGTTTGCAGCTCTCGTACGCTTTCGCGTCGCCGCCAACGGTGATGACGCAATCCCTTCGCGCGACCATGGCGCTGGTTCCACTCACCGGAGCGTCGAGCAGGGCGGCGCCACGGGCGCGCGCGGCCTCCTCCATCCGCACGGCGAGGTCGGGCGAGATGGTGCTCATCTGTAGAATCACGGTCTGCGCGGTGGCCCCGGCGAGAACGCCATCGACTCCCGCGATCGCTTCCTCGACGCTTTCGAGGGTGGGAAGGACGGTGAAGACGACCCGCGCGTTCCTCGCCACCTCCGCCGCGGAGCGGGCGGCCCGAGCGCCCCGCTCGGCGAGCGCAGAGACCTTGTCGGCCACCACGTCGTGGACGACGAGCGGGTGGCCGGCGTCGCGGAGGACGCCCGCGACAGCGCTTCCGAGAAGGCCGACTCCCACGATTCCGACTGGCTCGGCCATCGAGGCACCTACTTCTGGCAATGCGTGCAAGGCGGGAAGTCGCGGCTGTACACCGGGTTCTTGAGGAACTCCTCCGGTTTGTAGGTCCAGAATTGCGAAACCGACGGGAAGGTGTGGACGACCGTGTTCTGCAGCTTGCCGTTCACCTTCTCGACCTTGCGGACGTACACGTTCTCGACCGGGTTGCCGTAGCTATCGATCTTGATCGGCCCGCGCGGCGCGCTTCCGAGATCGACCTTGCGGAGCGCCGCGACGAGCTTTTCGCGATCGTCGACGTCGCCGCCGACGCTCTCGAGCGCCTTCTCCAGTGCGAGGCACGAGACGTAGGTTCCTTCCGAGTAATAGGAGGGCACCTGGCTGTACTTCGCCTGGTACGCCTCGGCAAACTTCTTGTTGGCGGGCGTATCGACGACGGCGGAGTAGTGAAGCGCGGTCACGATTCCGACCGACTCGTCGCCCATCGTCCGGAGCACGTGCTCGTCGGTGAAGGTTCCTCCGCCGATGAGGGGCAGCTTCCCCTTGAGCCCCGCGTCCGCGTACTGCTTGGCGAAGCGCAATGCGTCGGCGCCGGAGAAGATGGCGTAGACGGCGTCGACGTCGCGCTTCAGTTGCGCGAGGTAGGGCCCGTAATCCGCCGTTCCAAGCGGCGACCACAGCTTCTGCACGATCTGCCCGCCCGCGTCCTCGAACGTCCGCTGGAAACCCGCCGCGACCTCCCAGCCGAAGGAGAAGTCGTAGCCGATCATTGCGATCTTCTTGTAGTGCAAGGTGTCGTAGGCGTACTTGCCGAAGGGATGCGAAGGCTGGGCGCTCGTCCATCCGGTCCGGATGATGTACTCGCTCCGCTTGCGCTGGGTCAGGTCCTCCGACGAGACGATGGGGAAGAGGGTGGGAAACTTCTTCTCCGTCACGTAGGGGGCGATGGCGTAGCCGACCGCGGCGCTCAGCGGCCCGACCAGCACGTGGATGCGGTTGCCGTCGATGAGGCTGCGCGCCTTGGTGAGACCGGTCGCAGGAACCCCGGCATCGTCCTCGATGACCAGGGTCACCGGGCGCCCCCCGAGCTTGTTCTGACGCTGCTCGAGGAACAGCTTCATCGCGTTGATCATGTCCTTGCCGTTGGCCGCGAGCGGTCCCGTTTCGGGGACCAACAGGCCGACGTTGATGGGGCCTTTCGCGGAAGCCTCGCCCCGGGCGGCGAAGCCGGTTCCGAGGATCGACGCAAAGAGGACTGCGACGGCGCACGCGCTTCGCATGTTCGTTCTCCTGGTCAGGATCCGAGACCGAGATGGCGGGACTTCACCTCTTCGTTGGCGAGCAATTCGGCGGCAGAGCAAGAATGCACGATGCGGCCCCGGGAAAGCACGTGCACCCGGTCCGCGATCCGGGTGGCGAAGGGGACGCTCTGCTCCACGAGCAGGATGGAGAGTCCTTCGCGGCGCAGGCCCTCGAGGGTTTTCGCCACCTCGCGGACCACCATGGGCGCGAGCCCTTCGGTCGGCTCGTCGAGGAGCAACAGGTCCGGGTTGGTCATCAACGCGCGTCCGATGGCGAGCATCTGCTGCTCGCCGCCCGAGAGGTTGTCGCCCGCGTGCGCCTTCCGCGCGGCAAGCCTCGGGAAGAGCGAGAAGACGCGGTCGAGGTTCCAGCGGGCCTTGGCGTTCCCCGCTACCTTCAGATTCTCGAGGACGGAGAGGGAAGGGAAGATCCGCCTGCCCTGCGGGACGAGGCCCATCCCCATCTCCACGGCGCGGAAGGGCGGAAGGCTGGTGACGTCGCGATCCTTGAACACCACCCGCCCCTCGCGCGGAGGCGTGAATCCGATGAGGGCGCGGATGAGCGTCGTCTTGCCCATGCCGTTGCGACCGAGGATGGCGACCAACTCGCCCTTGGCCACGGTCAGAGACACCCCGTGCAGCACGTGGCTGTCGCCGTAGTAGCTGTGGATGTCCTGCACCGACAACATCAGTCGCTCCCGAAGTAGATCTCGGCGACCAGCGGGCTCGCCTTCACCTGGTCGCGATCGCCGTCGGCGATCACCTTGCCGTCGTGGAGCACGGTGATCCGCTCCGCGATTTCGAAGACGACATCCATGTCGTGCTCGATGACGAGCAAGGTCAAGGAGGTTTCCAGCCGTTTCAAGAGGCGCACGAGGCGCTGCGATTCCGAGGGGGAAAGGCCCGCGGTCGGCTCGTCGAGGAGCAGGATCCGCGGAGTGCCGCCGATCGCCAGCGCGATCTCCAGTTGCCGCTGCTCGCCGTGCGAGAGCGTCCTCACCATCTCCGAGCCCTTTCCGGCCAGCCCGACCGAATCGAGCAGTTGCGCGGCGCGCTCGTAGAGGTGCCGGTACGACTCGATGGGGCGGTGCAGCCGCAGCTTGGTCGGCGTGGTTCCCTGCACCGCGAGGAGGACGTTCTCGGTGGCGGTGAGGTTGGGGAAGAGGGTGTTGATCTGGAAGGTGCGCGCGAGCCCGAGTGCGGCGCGGCGCTCGGGCGGCAGGCGCGTCACGTCCTGCCCGAAGACCACGATGCGCCCCGCGCTCGGCGCGAGCTCGCCGGCGATCAAGTTGAAGAGCGTCGTCTTGCCGGCGCCGTTGGGGCCGATGATGGCGTGGCGCTCGCCGGGCTCGAGCGAAAGGTCCACCGCGTGCACTGCCGTGAGTCCCCCGAAAGAGCGCGAGACGCCCGCGACCACGAGGGCGGCGCTCATCGCCGCGCTCCTCGCAGGGCGCCCAGGATTCCCTTGGGAGTCAGCACGATGACGCCGATGTAGACGAGCCCGAGGATGAGCAGCCAGCGCTTGGTGTAGATGCTGAGCAGGTTCTTGAAGAGGACGATCACCGCCGCGCCAAGGATCGGCCCGAAGAGGGTCCCCGGTCCGCCCAGAGCGACCATGAGGAGCGTCTCCACGGAGGTGACGAGGTGCACCTCCACCGGGCTCACGAAGCCGTCGTAGTACGCCCACAGCGCCCCCGCGAGACCGGCGAACCCGCCGGCGAGAACGAAGGCCAGGTACTTGTGCAGCCAGACATCATAGCCGAGCGCGCGCATCCGCCGCTCGGTCTCGCGGATTCCCTGCAGCGAGAGCCCGAACGGGGAACGGACGACCAGCCAGAGCAGGGCGAAGGCGGCTAAGAAGACGGCCAGGCTCAAGTAATGGAACGGGAGCGGGCTCGCGAGCGAGACGCCGAACAGCGTCGGCCGCGCGATCCCGGAGATGCCGTTGTCGCCCATGGTCACGCTCACCCAGCGGAACGCGAGTCCCCAGACCACCATGCCGAGGGCGAGCGTGATCATGAGGAAGTAGACGCCCACCGCGCGGATGGCGACGAAGCCGAATACCGCCGCGACCGCGGTAGCGGCGAAGACCGCCGCCAGAAGGCACACCCAGAAGGAGGCCTGGCTGCGCGTGGCGAGGATCGCGACCGCATAGGCGGCGATGCCGAAATAGGCGGCATGCCCGAGCGAGGCGAGGCCCGTGTAGCCGAGGAGCAGATCGAGGCTCATCGCGAAGATGGCGAAGATGAGGATCTGGGTGAGCAGGGTGAGCGGGTAGGGCGGCAGGAAGGGCGGGACGGCAAGGAGCAGCGCGGCGCAAGCCGAGAACGGGATCGCCCGGCGCGCGGTCATCGTTTGCCGAACAGCCCGGTGGGCTTGAGGGCGAGGATGAGCGCCATGGGAGCGAAGAGCGTGAAGTAGGAAAGCTCGGGGAAGAGCGCTTTACCGAAATTGTCGAGCAGCCCGACGACCAGGCTTCCCACCACCACTCCGTGGAAGCTGCCGAGGCCGCCTATGATCACGACCACGAAAGCGTAGGGCAGCACCTCGAAGTCGAGGCCAGGATAGACGCCGATGAAGCCCGCCCCCACCACGCCGCCGAGCGCGGCGAGGAATGCTCCGAGGGCGAAAACTCCAGCCGACAGGAGCGGGACGTTGATGCCGACTCCTTGGGCCATCTCCGCATCGTCCACGGTGGCCCGGATGCTGGCTCCAGCCCGCGTCCGCTCGAGGAAGAGCCAGAGGACGACGCCGACGGCGAACGCCACCCCGATGATGAACAGCCGGTAGAAATTGACGAAGACGGGTCCCGCCTGCACCGACTGCGCGAGGAACGCCGGCACCGCGATGTTGTACGGGTCGCCTCCCCAGACGAGCAGCGCGAGGTCCTGGAAGACGAGCGCGAATCCCATGGTGAGGAGCACTTGCGGCAGGCTCTGCCGGGTCAAGCGGCGCAAGAAGAAGCGCTCCATGCCCAGCCCGATGAGCGCGACGGCGAGCGAGCCCGAGAGGAGCGCGAGCGCGAAGCTCCTGGTTCGCGCCGCGGTGGTGAGGCCGACGTAGCCTCCGAGCAGGAAGTACGAGCCGTGCGCGAGATTCACGATCCGCATCACGCCGAAGACCAGCGAGAGTCCGCTCCCGAGCAGGAAGAGCAGCGCCCCGTAGGAGATGCCGTTGAACGCCTGGGTGAGCCAGAATTCCATGGCTCACGCGTAGATTTCGGGGTTGTGCAGATTGGGAGGGCGCTTGCCTGCGAGGAAGGCCTCGATGTTGTCGACGACGACGTGTGCCATCTTCTCGCGGAGCTCGAAGACCGCGCTCCCGAGGTGCGGAAGCAGCACGACGTTCCGCAACGGCAACAGGCCCGGATGTACGCGCGGCTCCTCTTCGTAGACGTCGAGGCCGGCGCCCGCGAGGGGGCCGCTGGTGAGCGCCGCGACGAGCGCGGCTTCATCGATCACCGGACCGCGCGCCGTGTTGACGAGGATGGCGCCCGGCTTGACCAGCGCAAGCTCACGCGCTCCGATGAGGTGCCGCGTTTGCGGGGTCAAAGAGCAGCTCACCGAAATGAAATCCGAGCGGCGCAGTAGGTCGCCGAGAGCGCTGAACGTCGCACCGATTTCGCGCTCCTCTGACTCGGGAAGCCGCGATCGCTTGCTGTAGAGCACCGCCATGTCGAATCCCCGGGCGCGCCGCGCGATCGAGCGGCCGATGCGTCCGAGGCCGACGATCCCGATGGTCTTGCCGTGCACGCCCGCGCCGGCGAAGTGCATCGACTGCGAACCGGGGAAGGTGCCCTTGCGCAGCGCCGCATCCGCCTCGACCACGCGCCGCGCCGCGGCGAGCAGGAGCGCGAAGTGCAGATCGGCGGTCGCCTCCGTGACGATGGGCGGAATCGTCGTCACTGCGATCTTGCGCGCGGTCGCCGCGGCGAGGTCGACCGTCGCGGGAACGATGGACATGCTGGCGATGAGGCGCAGGCGCGTGGCCTCGGCGAGGGCGCCGGCGTCGACCGCGTCGTGCATGAGGTGCACGAACACGTCCGCGCGCCGGAGGCGCTCGATCAGCTCCAATCGCGGCAGGATGCGGCTCGAGTCCCCGCCCACCTCGACGTCGGCGAGCGTGCGCAGCCGCGCGAGAGCGGACTCGGGGATCGGCTGCGAGATGAAGACGCGCGCCTTTTCGCTCATGTCACAACCCCAGCAGCTTTCTCGCCGCCTTGCCGCCCAGGATGACGGAGCGGTCCTTGCGCGAGAGCTCTCGCACCGCTACGAGGGTGCGCCTCGGATCGAGGCAGCCCATGTCGAATCGATAATCGCTGCCGACGACGACCCGGTCGTTGCCCACCAGATCGACGAGGTAGCGCAAGACGAGGTCGCTGTGAACTACCGTGTCGTAGTGGAAACGCCGCAGGTATGCGCTCGGCTTTCGCCGCGCCTTCTCGCGCCCCTCGGGACGGACTTTATGGATGCGATCGAGGCGCCCGACGAGGTACGGGAGCGCTCCGCCGCCGTGCGCCAGGCAGACTTGCAAGCGCGGGAACCGGTCGAGGACACCGCCCATCGCGAGCCGCGCCGCGGCCACCGCCGTATCGAAGGGATTCCCGAGCCCGTTGTGCAGGTAATACGAGCGGATCCGCTCCACGCCGATCACGTCCAGCGGGTGGATGAACACGACCGCGCGGAGCGCCTCGGCCTTCGTGAAGAAGGGCAGGAAGTCGGGGTGGTCGAGATCCTTGCCGTTGACGTTGGAGCCGATCGACACGCCTTTGAGACCGAGGCCCACGGCCCGTTCCAGCTCCGCCGCGGCCTCGGGCACGTCCTGCAGCGGCACGGTTGCGAGGCCCGCCAGGCGATCGGGATTGTCCGCGACCGCCCCCGCAAGCTCGTCGTTGAACGTGCGCGCGAGGCTCGCCCCGAGCGGGCCGTCCGCCCAGTAGACCATCGGCGGGCAGAGCGAGAGCACCTGCACGTCCACGCCCGTCTTGTCCATCTCGGCGAGGCGAGGCCGCGCATCGAAGTAGTGGCGCGTGATCGGCCCGTACGGGCGCCCGCCCACCACCATGGTCGGGTCCTTGCCGTCGCGGCGGAGCGACGCGCCGTAAGGACCTCCCTCCTTCTCGATCGCTTCGAGGAAGGCGCGCGGGACGAAATGCGCGTGCAGGTCGATCACCATTCAGCGAGGCCGCGCGCCGCGATACCAGTCGAGGATCTGCTCGCCGGTCCAGAACGCCACTCCCTCGTGGCGCCCGGCGTACTCGAGGAGTTGCTCGAGGTACTTGATCTGGTGCGGCGCGCCGCTCAGGTACGGGTGGAAGGCGAGCGAGAAGATCTTCGCGCGCCGGGCGGACTCCGCGTAGAGCCGGTCGAAGGCGTCGGAGCCGCGGCGGAGGAACACCTCCGAGGGATGGTGCTGCAAGGAGAGCACCGGGATGTCGTTGATCTCCACCGGATACGGCAGCGTCGCGAGGTGGCCGTGGCGGGTGGCGATGTCGGTCGGCTCGTCGTCGTAGACCCAGTCGGCGACGTACTGGAAGCCCGCTTCCGCGAGCAAGTCGGGCGTCTCGAACGTCTCGGTGAGCCCCGGGCCGAGCCAACCCACCGGCTCCTTTCCCGCGAACCTTGCGAGCACATCCATGGTTTTCTGGATGGCCTCGCGCTCGTTCTCCACTTTGTGCATCGGCATCTGCACGTAGGAATGGCCCATGAACTCCCACCCGCCGTCGCGCGCCGCCGCGGCGATGCGAGGATAGACCTCGCAGACCCGCGCGTTGACGGAGAGCGTCGGCCGGATGCGCAACCGCTCGAGCAGCGCGTGGATGCGCCAGAACCCGACGCGCATGCCGTACTCGTGCCAGGCCCAGTTGGGCAGATCGGGCGTCAGCGTCACGCCGGTCGGCGCGGTCAGCACCTGCCGCGGCATCGGCCGTTCGATCTCCCAGACCTCGACGTTGAGGATGGGCCAGACGACGAGGCGCACTCCGGCGGGAAAGCGCAGCGGGGGGCGGTCGACGATTGCCGAATAAGTGCTCCGCTCGGTGGGCTTCACGCTCCCGCCTCCAATGCTACGGCCTGCGGCCTCCGCCCGTCGCAGGCAAAGCCCGCTCCTCCAGCGACCGACAAGGTACACTATTCCCGATGCCCCCTACGCCAGGCGAGCGCCGCCCCGTCGTCGTGTCCGGAGGCGGAATCGGCGGGCTCTCGACGGCCCTGGCGCTGTCGCGCATCGGGCAAGAGACGGTGGTCCTGGAGTCGATGCCGGAATTCAAGGAGGTCGGCGCCGGAATCCAGCTTGGTCCCAACGTTTTCAAGATGTTCGACCGCCTCGGAATTCTCGCCGCGATCGAGAGCGTGGCCGTGTTTCCCGACAGCCTGGAGATCCGCGACGCGGTGAGCGGAGAGGCGGTGATGCAGATTCCGCTCGGCGAGAAGTTCCTCGTCCGCTACCGCCATCCGTACGCCGTCATCTACCGGCCCGATCTCCTCGACGCCCTCCTGCGCGCCTGCAAGAGCTCTCCGCTCATCGATTTGCGAACCGGCAAGAAGGTGATCGACTTCGAAGATCGCGGCTCGCTCGTCGATGTGAAGACCGCGGACGGCGCCGTCGTGCAGGGAAGCGCGCTCGTCGGCGCCGACGGCCTGTGGTCGCGCATCCGCCAGCGCATCGTCGGCGACGGCGAGCCCCGGCGCGCGGGCCACATCGCCTATCGCGCGGTGCTGCCCATCGAGAAGGCCCCCGCCCGGGCGCGCGAGCACCGGGTCACGCTCTGGGCCGGCCCCAAGATCCACCTCGTCCACTATCCGCTGCGCCGGGGAGAGCTGCTCAACCTGGTGGCCGTCTTCCACAGCGACCGCTACGAGGAAGGCTGGGACGTCTTCGGCGAGCCCGCCGAGCTGCACGAAAAGTTCAAGGCGGCGCGCCCGGAAGTGCGCGAGCTTCTCGGCCTCATCGAGACGTGGCGCATGTGGGTCCTTTGCGACCGCGAGCCGATCAAGGTCTGGAGCCGCGGCCTCGTCACCCTCCTCGGCGACGCGGCGCACCCGACGCTGCAGTACATGGCGCAGGGCGCCGCGATGGCCATCGAGGACGCCGTCGTCCTCGCGCAGAAGCTCCAGGCGATGGACGGCGATTTCGCGCGCGCCGCGGTGGCGTACCAGGAGGAGCGCTACCTGCGCACCGCCCGCGTCCAGCTCACGTCGCGCTTCGTCGGCGACTACGTCTACCACCCGCGCGGAGCCGCCGCGGAGGTGCGAAACGACATGTTGCGCAGGCTCTCGCCCGAGAGCATGGCCTGGCTGTACGACGGGATCTGAGCGCGTCACAGCCCGAGATAGAGCCGCTTCACCAGATCGTTCTGCTCCAGCTCCTCGCGCGACCCACCCTCGAACTCGATGCGGCCGTGGACGATGACGTAGCCGCGGTCGGCGATGCGGATCGCCTGCGCGAGGTTCTGCTCGGCCATCAGCACGGTGAGGCCGATGCGGCGCTTCAGCTCCTCGATCTTGGCGATCACCTGCGCGACGAGGAGAGGGGCGAGCCCGACGGACGGCTCGTCGACGAGCAGGATCTTCGGCGCGGTCATGAGCGCACGGGCGAGCGCGAGCATCTGCTGCTCGCCACCGCTCATGTTGCCGGCGAGCTGGCGTCTCCGCTTCGCGAGCGCAGGAAAGGTCTCGAAACAGAGCTGGAGGTTCTCGCCGATCTTGCGCCGCGCTTCCGGCCGATGCGCGCCGAGGAGGAGGTTCTCGTCCACCGTGAGCCGCGGGAAAAGATGCCTGCCTTCCGGTACCAGGACGATGCCCAGCTGGACGATCTGGTGCGCCGCTTTCCCGGCGAGGTCGTGTTCGACGCCGTCGAGGGTCGCGACGATGCGTCCGGCGGCGGCCGGCACGAGGCCCAGGATGCACTGCATGACCGTGCTCTTGCCGTTGCCGTTGGTGCCGAGGAGGGCGACGGTCTCGCCGTCGCCGACCCGCAGCGAGAGATCGTGGAGGACGCGCACGCCGCCGTAGGCAGCGCGGAGCCCTTCGACGCGCAGGCTACCCGCCAAGGTAGGCCCTCTCGACTTCGGGATCGCGCACCACCGTCCCGGGCGGCCCGTCGGCGATCTTCCGTCCCGCGACGAGGACGGCGATGCGCTCCGAGAAGCGCAGGACGGCGCGCATGATGTGCTCGATCAAGATCACCGCGACGCCGCGCGACTTCATCTCCAGCAAGATGGCCAGCACCTCGTCGACCTCGGAGGGCGAGAGGCCGGCGAGCGCCTCGTCGGCGACGAGGAGCTTCGGGTGCGAGGCGATTGCGCGGGCAAGCTCGAGCTTGCGCATGTCGACCTGGGTCAACTCGCGCGAAACGCGGTCGGCCTTCGCCTCGAGGCCGACCTGCTTCAGGATCGCCATCGCCTCGTCCCGCTCGTGGCCCAGGCTGCGCTGCAAGAGGGGGTGCTTCTGCGCCGCGTAGAGGAGCGGGACGCGCAGGTTGTCGAGCACCGTCATGCTGGCGAAGGGCCGGGGGATCTGGAAGGTGCGCGCGATGCCCAGGCGGATGCGGCGATGCGGGGGCATGCTGCCGAGATCGCGGCCGTCGAAGCGGATCGTTCCTCCGCCCCGCACCGTTCCGGCGATGCAGCTTGCGAAGGTGCTTTTGCCGGAACCGTTCGGTCCGATGAGGCCGACGCGCTCGCCTGTCGCGACCGAGAGGTCGACGCCCTCGAGCGCGACGAATCCTCCGAAGCGCTTGGTGACCTTGGTGGCGACGAGGAGCGACTCGCTCATCGGCGCCTCGTCCAGCCCATGATCCCGTGCGGCGCGACGGTGACGAAGACGACGAGCAGAGCGCCGACCAGGAAGAGGTTCCAGTCGGCGGGGACGTTGACCTGGAGGATCTGTTGGAGCCCGCCGAGGAGCAGCGCTCCGATCACGGGCCCCGCCCAGTCGTACATTCCGCCGATGAGCGGCATGGCGATGCTGTTCACCGCGTAGGAGAGGCTGAAGACGCCGTGCGGCTCGACGTAGGAGAGGAACCAGGGGAACGTCGCGCCGGCCATTCCCATCAGGGCGCCACTCAGCGTCGTCGAGATGAGCTTGAGCCGCAGCGTCGGCACTCCGGAGCATTCGGCCGCCATCTCGTCGTCGCGGATCGCAGCCAGGCCACGGCCCAGAGTGGAGACCTGCACGAACCGCGCGATGGAGACGGCACCTGCCGCCATCAGCGCCATGACGGTGAAGAGCAGCCGGCCCATGCTGCGGAAGCCGAGGGGTGGCGTCTGCGCGAGGGCGACGTAGGCGCCGCGCGCGCCGCCTACGTAGTCCCAGTTGACGACGAGGGTGAAGAGCACCTCGGCAAGCGCGATGGTGGCGATGGCGAAGAAGACGCCCCGAAGCCGCAGCGTCAGGTAGCCCATGCCGAGACCGACGAGGCCCGCCACCGCCGCCCCGGCAAGGATGACGAGCGGGAGCGGCGCGGAGGTGAGCTTGTCGAGCGCGATCCCCGAGTAGGCGCCGAGAGCGAAGAAGGCCGCGGAGCCGAAATTCACGTAGCCGGTGAAGCCCCCGAGGATGTTCCAGGCGGTGGCGAGGACGACGAATTGCAACACCGTGTACGAGGCGGAGAAGAAATATTCGTTCTCCACCAGCACGGACGTAGCCGTGGCGACGAGGAGCGCGATGCCGACCGCGATGCCGGTGAAGGTGAGCGTTCTCACCGGCCGAACAGTCCCGACGGGCGGAAAGCCAAGGCGAGGAGCAGGACACCGAAGGAGACAGCGGGCGCCCAGGAGGGTCCGAAGAAAGTAGCGGTAAACGACGTCGCGATGCCGAGGACCGCGGCACCGACCAGCGTTCCGGCGATGCTGCCCATCCCGCCGAGCACCGGGATGGCGAAGACGAGGCCGATGTATTCCCGCCCGAGCGACGGCTGCACCGGCTGGATGATGACGAGCAGCGCGCCGGCGACTCCCGCGGTGGCGATGGAGATTCCGAACGCGAGTTGCTTCACGCGCACCGGGTCGACGCCCATCAGATGCAACGCGACCTGGTCCTGTCCGACCGCGAGGACGGTGCGGCCGAAGAAGGTGCGCGAGAGGAAGATCTGCAGGCCCACCGTCATGGCCAGCGAGACGACGAAGGGGACGAAGAGCCGGAGCGGCAGGTCGACCGCGCCGAAGCGCCAGGTGGTTCCGATGTACCCGGTATTCACCGATCGGTAATCGACGCCGAAGGCGAGGATGAGCGCGACCTCGGTGACGAAGAGGATGCCGAAGAAGAAGGCGAGGCCCCGGAGCGGCTCGCGTCCCCGTCGCTCGAAGCTTGCGTGGTAGAGGCGATAGAGGACGGCGCCGAGCGCGAAGAAGGCGGGCGAAAGCGCCGCCGCGGTCAGGATGGGGTCGATCCCGAACGCGCTGTTGGCGACCGAGGCCGCGTACGATCCGAGCAGGATGAAGGCGGGATGCGCGATGTTCACCACGTCCAGCATCCCGAAGGCGATGGCAATCCCGACGCTCACCGCGGCGTAGAAGCCGGCGAGGAGCAGTCCGGAGACGAGCGCGTTGGCGAAGAGCGATCCCGACACGCTACTTGCGATTCTGGTCGAACGGCTGGCGCAGGTCGCCCGACTTCCACTGTTTGGGCCAGAGCACGATCTCGTGCCCCGGCTTCTTCCACTCCTCGAGGCCGTTGCCGGTGATCCCGCGATACTGGACGTACAGCGGCCGCCCCTCGGCCCATTCGCCGTTCTTGGCGAAGCGGACGTTTCCCACCACGGTGCTGAACTCGTGCGAATGGATGTCCTCGGCGATCTTCGCCTGGTCGATCTTGCCGACCCGCTGCACCGCCTCGCCGACGATCTGCATCATCGCGTACGCGTAGGGCGGCAAGAAGAACCCGAGCGAATCGAGCTGCTGCGCGGCCGCGAGCGGCTGGTAGCGGGCAAGGAACTGCTCCACTCCGGGGAACTTGATGGTCGGCTCGGGCGCGTAGACCTCCCAGGCGACCACGCCGTTGAGCAAGGGTCCGAGCTGGGTCTTGAGGTTCGCGTACTGCACTCCGATCATGGCGCCGCCGAACTGGCGGGTCTTGAGCGCGACCTCGTTCGCAGCCCGGATCATTCCTGCCGAATCAGGCGGGTAGGAGGCCACGAAGACCACGTCCGGGTTGGTCGCCTGGATGGCGCGGACGATGGGAGTGAAGTCGGTCGTCGTCGTCGGGTACGTCTTGTCGTAGACCACCTTCAACCCGGCGGCCTTCACGTTGGTGCGCGCGCCTTCGAGGGCGGCGTGCGGGTACTCCGCGTCGGCGCCCACCAGCGCCACGGTGGAGGGCTTTGGATCCATGGTCATCGCGACTTCGAAGAAGCCCTTGGTGAGGCCGACCGCCGGATCGGGGCCGTTGGGCATGATCTGGAAGTAGCGGTCGTACTTGAACCTGCCGTTCGGGTTGGTGCCGAACAGCGTCATGAAGGCCATCTTGCGCTGCATGGCGACGGGGATGGCCGGCGCGATCACGTTGGTGCCGTAGCTCGAGACGATGAGGTCGACTTTGTCGACGTCGAGCAGCTTGTTGTAGAGGCCCGGCACATTGGCCGGGTTCGTCTGGTCGTCGTAGTAGACGAACTTCACCGGCCGGCCGAGCAGGCCGCCCTTGGTGTTCACGTCCTCGGCCCACATCTGCATCGCGAGCAGCGCGGCCCTGCCGTTCCCGCCGAGCGGGCCGGTGAGGCTCATGCTGAACCCGATCTTGAGCGGTTCCTGGGCGGCGGCGGAAAACGAGGCGGCGAGGACGAGCGCAGCGATGCGCGCGTGCGAGCGTTCCATGGAGTCCCTCCTCCTACAACCCGGCGCGGTTTCGTTCCTTGACGGCTCGATTGACGACGTTGACGGGCCACGTGCCCGTGAGCACGCGGTGGACCTCGGAAGGTGCTCCCGCCTGCAGGCCGCGCATCGACTCCTCGCTGTACCAGGCGACGTGGGGCTGGAGGATGACGTTCTCGCGGCCGCGGAGCGGATGCGGATCCGGGAGCGGCTCGGGATCGGTCGTGTCGAGAGCGCAGCCGGCGATGGTGCCGGTATCGAGCGCACGCACGAGCGCGTCGGTGTCGATCACCGGGCCGCGCGCGCAGTTGATGAGGTACGCGGTGGGCTTCATCAGCCGAAGCTGCGCGTCGCCGATGAGCCTGCGCGTCTGCGGCGTCAGCGGTGGATGAAGCGATACGAAGTCCGACGAGCGCAGCAACGTTTGCAAGTCCGTGCCTTCGCCTTGCAGGTACGGATCGTGGAAGAGGATCCGCATCCCGAATGCGGCCGCTCGCGCCGCCACCTGCTTGCCGATGCGACCGAACCCGACCAGCCCCAGGGTCTGCCCCGCGAGACGGAAGATCGGCTTTCCCGGCGGGACCGCCCACTTACCGGCGCGCACCATGCGGTCGTAGAACGGGACCTTGCGCGCGCAGGCGAGCAGGAGCGCCATGGTGTGCTCGGCGACCTCCTCGATGCAGTAGGTCGGGTTGTTGGTCACGATGATGCCGGCGGCGGTGGCGGCGTCGACGTCGATGGTGTCCACGCCGATTCCGTACCGCGCGATGATCTTGCACTTCGGCATGCGCTCCATCACCCGGGCCGTGATGGGGCCGGCGTACGTGTTGAGGAGCGCGTCGCAATCCGCGGCTTCGTCGAGGAACTCATCCGGCGTCTTCGCGCGCAGCGCCACGAGGTCGGCGAGCCCCTCCAGTGCTTTCTGCTCCACGTCCAGGGAGTCCCACACGTAGTCCGTCAGGACGACCTTCGCTCTGTGGGGCACGCGGCCTCCTTTGCCAGCGCGCGCTTCCGAGAATGCCATCGACGGTCACTTGCACGCCATCCGGAATGCGGAGGGTCGCGTCGGGCGCGCCGAGCACCATCGGGATCCCTCGCTCGCGGGCGAGCGAGGCGAGGTGCGAGGTGCTGCCGCCCAGCTCGGTGACGACGCCCGCGACCGTGGCGAGGACGTGGCTCAATCCCGGCCCGGCGACCTTGGTGACGAGGACGTCGCCGGGCGCGACGCGGCCGAGCTCGCACTCGCAGCGGATCACGCAGGAGCGTCCGGTGGCGCGGCCGATGCCGGCGGGCTGGCCTCTCAAGACGCGATCGGAGGGCCACGGCTCGGCGACGGCGACCGCGGCCTCGACGCGCAGCGGCCGCGCCTGGACGAGCTGGAAGCCGTTCGCCCCCAGGACCCACTCGATCTCGACAGGATGGGCAAGCAACTGCTCGGCGCGAAGGAGAAGGGATCCGAGAGCAGAAGCTTGCGACCGATCGAGACACGCGCTGCGAGCGCGCGGGAGGGCTCGCTCATGCGCACAACCCGCTGCCGTTTGCGATCGCCCCGCCTCGGCTTCGAGCACGACGGCGTCGCGATCGAGGAGATATCGATCGGGCACCACCTCGCCCTGCGCAATCGCGGAGCCCGGTCCAGGCGCGGCCGTGAGCAGCATCTCGCCGCCCGGCGTGCGGCTGAGGCCTCCACCCGCCGCTCGCGCGGCGACGAACGGCTGCACGAGCAGGGCCATCGCGTTCTGCGCCGGATCGATCTCTTGCAGCGCGAAATAGCGAAGCGCCCGCACCGACCAGAGCGCCGCCCAGCAGGCGCGCACGGCGGTCAGGTAGTCCGCCTCGCTCCCGACGCCGAGATAGCTCTCGAATTGCCCTGCGAAGCTCGCTCCGGCGCGATCTTCTACCAGCGCCGAGGAGCGCACCGCCGCGGGGACGCCCTC
>Ga0209474_10000818_pt1 | contig 32260 bp, 28 predicted proteins | sample GraSoiAngelo_145_FD_185902 | JGI IMG/M metagenome (GOLD analysis project Ga0209474, IMG submission 185902) | Grasslands soil microbial communities from the Angelo Coastal Reserve, California, USA - 14_1009_05_20cm (SPAdes) (version 2) | ecosystem: Environmental > Terrestrial > Soil > Grasslands...
CGCAGCAGCGCCTGCTCGCCGAAGCGCAGGTGCACCTTGTCGATGGCGTGCTGAAGCTGAGCTGTGCTCTCTCGCATCTTTCCTGGGGTGCCTCCGGGGAAAGACGCGAAGGTGGGGTGGAGGCCTAGATCATTCTATCGAACGAATGTTCGAAGAACAAGCGGCTTATGCCGCTGCGGGCAGGTCGGGCCCGCGGCAGTAGGTCGGCATCGATGGCGGGACCACGATGATCCGGCCGTCGCCGCTGATCACCATCTGCCAGCCGCCTTCATGAAGCATCCAGTGATGGCGAGAGCAGACCAGGACCTGGTTGCCGAGGTCGGTGCTGCCGCCCTTGGCCCAAGGCACCAGGTGATGCGGAGTGCACCAGGACCCGGGACGGCTGCAGCCCGGCCAGCGGCAGGTCTGATCGCGGGCCTGCAGAGCTCGCCGGCCCGGAGCGCTCACGATGCGCTTGCCGCGGCCGACGTCGATCACCACCGACTCCGAACCCAGCACCACCCGCGTCAAAGTGCAGTCGCAGCTCAGCCGCTCCACAGTGCGCGCCGAGACCGGCACGTTGAGCAGCTCACCGGCGGGCACACCAGGCAGCTCGCGCAGTGTCTCCAGGGTCGCCGTGACCTGCAGCTGGGTAACGCCGGAGCCATGTTCGGCGAGCTCGACCAGTGCATCCGCCAAGCGCTTCTCACGCGGCCTGTCGTCGTCCGGTCCTGAGCGCCGAGCCAGCGGTTCCAGGGCTGACACCACCGCCGCGCCGCCGGCTGGATCCAGCACGCCCTTCAGCCAGAGCCCGCCCGAGCTGTCCCGGCGCAGGCTCAGGCGGCGGTTCTCTGCCATGTGAACCTGGTCCTCCAGGAAGCCTTGGGCGTCGAGCGCGTGGCGCAGCTTGTCCAGGTGCTTGCGGAACTGGGTGACCGTGCGTTCGGTGGCGTCGGCGATCAGCTTGGCCTCGCAAACGCGTTCCCAGGCGACTGGATCCCGCAGCGAGCTCTTGAGCTCGAAGATCACGGCCAGGTGGTCGAAGCCGATTTCGCCGCGCTCGACCGCCGCGACGGCGTCGGGTAGCTCGTCCAGATGCATGGCGACGGTGAAGACCTGGTTGGCGCCGTGCCAGGACATGTGGGCGCACTCGCGCAGGACCTCGATCGGGCTGTCGTAGCCGTCGAAGTCCTCGTTCCCACGATCCCGAATGAAGAGCTGGAGCTTGCGCGCGAACCCCAGGCGCAGCTGGTCGATCCGATGCGCCTCCTCGGCGAGCTCCTCGATGCTCGGACGGACTCCCCCCGCCCCCTCAATCATGAAACCCATTTTAGAACATCTGTTCGGGCCGCAAAAGGAGTGGTTGTTAAGGTATTCGCAGCATGCGCATCAAGAGCGTTTCCGACCAGGACGCCACCGGTCCGCTGCGTCAGCACTACGACGAAGCCATCGCGGACAGCGTCCTCAAAAGGGTCCCGCCGATCATCCAGACCATGAGCCTGCGGCCCGACTTCATGAAGGCCATCAGGGAGGCGGTCAACACACTCCACTTCCGCGACGGCGCCCTGAGCCGGGCTCAGCACGAGATGGTCGCCTCCTACGTCTCGGCCCTAAACCGCTGCCGCTATTGACTCAGCTCGCACACCTGGTTCCTGCAGTTGCAGGGCGAGCAGTACAGCGAAGCGGCCAGCGCGCTGCGCGACGGTGACCTGGACGCGGCCAACCTCGACCAACCGCACCGCAAGCTTTTGGAGTTCGTGGAGACGATCACGCGCCACGCCTACAAGGTCACCGACGAGCAGGTCCAGGAGCTGCGCGACCTGGGCTGGAGCGACGAGCAGATCGCCGAGGCCGTCTACGACGCCGCGCTCTTCAATCTCTTCGTGCGCCTGGCCGACTCCTTCGGGATCGAGCCGCCGCCGCTCTACGAACCCGAGGGCATCCCGAAGGCGGTACTCGCCGACTCCATCTGAGTTTCTGTTTTGACCCCTACGAACACCGGCTCCGGCAAGGTGGTCGTGAACAGGTCGATGTCGCTGGACGGCTTCATCGCCGGTCCCGGCGACGCGATGAGCTGGGTCTTCGACTTCATGGCGCCGGACGCCTTCCCAGAGATCGCCGCGGCCACAGGGGCAATGCTCATCGGACGGCGTACCTACGAGGTGGCCAAACGGCAGAGAGAGGCCAGCCAACCGGGCGGAAAGGAGTACGGCGGGGGATGGTCGGGACCCGTGTTCGTCCTCACCCACAGGCCGCCGGAGCCGCCGGACCCGGCGCACAGGTTCCTCAGCGGCGACATCGAGGAGGCGGTCGCCACCGCGCGCACGGCCGCAGGCGGCAAGAACCTGGAGATCCTCGGCGCCAACGTGGCCGGCCAATGCCTGCGGCGGGGCCTGGTCGACGAGATCCTGGTTTACGTGCTGCCGGTGCTGCTCGGCGACGGCATCCCTTTCTCGTCCCCAGGGCTTGCCAGGATCGACCTGGAACCCATCAGCAGCACGCGGTCGGGCGCCGTCACCATCCTCCGGTTTCGGGTCCGCAAGTAGCCCCCGCGTGCCGGGCTAGGCGAGCGCCTGCACGGCCTCCAGCGTGTGCAGCCCGTGCAGGTGGAACAGGACCACACCACCTCGGGCCCGGACCGCCGCGACCATGGTCGCCGCGCCGGCGCCGGCCCAGTCTCGGGTGTCGACGTCCCAGAGCAGCACCCTCAACCCGAACTGGGCCGCGATCAGGGCGATGCGCCCCCGCGGACCGTCCCAGCCGCCGTATGGCGGCCGGAAGTAAGGGCAGCCGGCCAGCACGCCGGCGGCGATCTCGGCCCGGATCGCGGCGTTCGAGAGGCGGCGCAGGTCGGGATGGCTGTAGGTGTGGTTGCAGGTCAGCTGGCCGGCCGCCTGCAGCTGGGGGATCAGCCAGGGATAGCGATCGCGGCACTGGCCGGTGATGAAGAACAGCGCCTGGCGCTGGCTCTGCTGGAGGACGTCGACGATGGCGCCCACCGTGGCTGGGTCGCCGCAGTCGTCGAAGGTGAAGGTCAAGTTGGGGTTGTATCCGGCTGTCGTGGTGGGCACCGCCATGCCGGCGCGGATGACCGCGGCGGTGGGGATGAACACCGGCACCCAACCGTTGACTGGGAGCTGGGCAAAGATCTCGGCCCGCGTCAGCGGGGGCGGCGCGGGGATCACCGGCGGTGCAGGCTCGACGGCCGCAGGGGCCGACTCGATCGGTCCTTCGACGAACCCGACCAGATCGGCCAGTAGCACCAGCGCGGCTGCGGCCGCGGGCAGCAACACCCTTCCCTCCTGGACGTGCATGGTATTCGCCTATGCGCGTCGCCGTGGTGGGAGCGGGCGTCATCGGCTGCTCCGTGGCCGAGCGGCTGCAGCGCGGCGGCCACCAGGTCACCGTCTACGAGCGGGATACCGTGGGCGCCCACGCCTCCGGCGCGGCGGCAGGCTTGCTGGCGCCCTTCTCGGAGGACGAGCGCGACGCCGGAGCCCGCAGCCTCCGGCTCTTCCCAGGACTGGCGCAGCGCCTGCTGGAGGAGACCGGCATCGACGTGCAGTTCCACGACATGGACAGCCTGACGCCGGCGTTCGATCCCGAAGACGAGACCGTGCTCAGGCGCGGTGGCGGCCGCTGGCTGGACGTCTTCGAGCTGCGCCGCCTGGAGCCCGGGCTGCATCCCGACTGCCGGGGCGCGGTGCTGTTTCCGGAGAGCCAGGTCACGCCGCCGCGACTGACTCAAGCGCTGGCGGCGGCGGCCCGCGGCAGGGGCACCGAGATCCGCGAGCACTCGCCCGTCGCCGCGCCCGAAGACGTCGAAGACGCCGACCTGGTGGTGCTGGCCGCAGGACCCTGGACGGCCGACCTGGCCGCCGCCTTCGGCCTGGAGGTGCCGGTCTGGCCCAGCCGCGGCCAGCTGGTCCGGCTCCGGCCGGCACCGGCCCGACCGGCGCCTCTGAACAGGATGCTCACCCACGGCGGCCGCTACCTGGTGCCGAAGCCTGACGGCGCGGTCGTGGCCGGCAGCACGGAGGAGGAGGTGGGCTTCGACGCCCGGTCCACCGCCGACGGCATCCGCGGCCTGCTGGACTTCGCCCGCCGCATGGTGCCCGCGCTGGGCGATGCCACGGTGGAAGAGGTTTGGGCCGCGCTGCGGCCGGCCACCTCCGACGGCCAGCCGATCATTGCCAGGGCGAGCGAGCGGATCATCATCGCCACCGGGCACAACCGCAACGGGATCCTGCTGGCGCCGATCACCGCGGAGATCGTCGCCGGCCTCGTGGACGGGGGGTAGGATCGCAACCAGATGGCGGAGATCAGCATCGAGAGCGCGCCCACCAAGTCAGGCTGGGAGTGCGACGTCGAAATCGATCCGGGCACGGAGCGCGCCAGCCGGCACCGGGTGCGCGTGCTGCACGAGGAGATGGCGCGCTGGGGCAAAGGCGCCCACGAGCCGGACGCGCTGGTCCGCCGCGCCTTTGAGTTCCTCCTCGAACGCGAACCCGCCCACGAGATCCTGAAGAGCTTCGAGCTGGCGGAGATCAGCAGGTACTTCCCCGAGTTCGACCGGGCGATGTCCTCATGAAGGCGCCGGTGCCCTGCTTCGAGTGCGGCACCTTCACCATGGAGCTCGACCTCACGCTCGACCACCAGCACCTGGCGTGCGAGCGCTGCGAGCGCATCTGGTGCGCCCGCTGCCTCGGGCGCTTCGAAGTCAAGATCTCGGGTGAATGGCTCAAGCGACAGCGAGCCGCCGCGCTCAACTGAGTGACGCGGGCGACATCGCCCGCATCTACTCCGAGGGCATCGCCGACCGAATCGCCACCTTCGAGACGGAGCCGCGCAGCCGCGCCGACGTCGAGCAGGTCCTGCGCGGCCTGGATCCGCGACATCCGGCAGTGGTGGTGGAGCGCGAGGGCCGCGTCGTTGCCTTTGCCTGGACATCCACCTACCGGCCGCGCGCCTGCTACGACCTGATCGCCGAGTTCTCCGTGTACGTGGGGCGCGAAGCTCGCGGCACCGGCTGCGGTCGCGAGGTGCTGAGCGCGTTGATCGAGGCCGCCGAAGCATCCGGCCTCCACAAGCTGGTCTCCCGCATCTTTCCCGAGAACACCGCGAGTCGCGCGCTTTGCCGCGCGCTGGGTTTCCGGGAGGTCGGCACCTATGTGCGGCACGGCAAGCTGGACGGCGAGTGGCGTGACTGCGTAATCGTCGAGCGGCTGCTGGGCGCAGCCGCGGACGGCTGTTAGGTGTCGCTCAGCTGCTGGTCGGCGAGAAGGTGAGCATCACGCTGCCCTGCCCCATGTGCTGCTGCTGCGCCTGCATGGCCACGCTGAGCACGTCCCACGTGTAGGCGTAATTCTGTCCCTGCGAGATCCCTGCGTCATCGGAGTACAGCTTCTGGGTGTCGTAGCCGATCAGCACGATCACGTGGTACACGTTGCCGGCGCTGTAGTACGGGCTGATCTTGGCGCCGCCGGGACCGCCGTGCGTCATCACCGGAATGATCACGGGGTTGCCACCGGCGATCGCCTTCTTGATGTTGTCGAGTGTCGCCGGGCTGATGGTCGGCTGCAGGTTGTAGAACTGCTTTCCGTCCTGCCCGACTTTGTCCAGCGAAAGGTCGAGCACGCCGGGCCAGGTCTGGCGCTCGTACTGCACGATCTGGCTCATGGCGGAGTCCGCATCGGCCGGCGGGATGCGGTCGTTGGGGTATTTGACGCCCTTGTAGTAGCGACCCACCATCAGCACCGCGGCGGCCTCGCAGTACTCCTCGTGGGCGGCGTCCCACTTGCCGGTCGGCGCCTGCACGGTGTAGGGGACACCCTTGATGAAGACCGAGTCCGGGATCGGAGCCGCTACCGACGGTATCGAAGCCGACGGCTCCGGTGTGGGGGTCGCGGTGGCTGGCGCCGAGATCACCTGCGCGACCTTGGGGATCGGCTGAACCAGCGACACCGCGTGCCGCGCGTGGTACACGGCGAGCGCGGCTGAGCTGAGGCCTGCCAGCACCGCGACTGCCGCAAAAGCGGCGGCCGAGCCGTGCTTTCCGCCCCGCGAGACCTGGGATCTCGCGGGCATCCCTGGGTTTTTCAGCACACCCGTACGATAGCCGCGGTGTCGACGGAAGCCGCCCCCGCTTACGCACGCCTGGGGTCGCGCGCCGTACGGAACAGCTTGCTCGTCCTGGGGGCTCGCGTGGTCTCCCGCCTGGTCGCCCTCTTCACGGTGGTGATCCTCGCCAACCACCTGGGCGACACGCGCTACGGGCGCTACGTGACCATGGTCGCGTACAGCGCGCTGGTCTCGGTGCTGGCGGACTTCGGACTGAACACCCTGTACACGCGCGAGGCGGCTCGGGATCCCCAGCGGCTGACCGGCTACCTGGCCAACCTGCTCACTGGGAAGGCTGTGCTCGGCCTCCTCGCATTCGTCGTTTTCTCGGTGCTGCTGGTGATCGTGGGAGTGGGGGAGCTGGCGGTGCCCGGGGGCGTGCTGCTCGTGCTCACGACCTATTCGGCGCTGCTGCGCAACACGTTCTACGCGCTGGGCCGCCTGGAGTTCGAGGCCATCGCGATCCTGGGCGAGATCGGGATCCAGGCCGCCGGCATCATCGCCGGCGCCCGGCTGGGGGCGGACACGCCCTTCTTCGTCTGGGTCTACGCCACCTCGGCGGCGGCGACCGCGCTCTACAGCGGGATCGTGATCCGCGCCTTCGGCCTCGCCGGCATCAGGCTGTCCTTCGACCTCTCCTTCCTCTGGGGCTGGCTGCGGACCGCGCTGCCCTTCGCCGTGGGCTTTCTGCTCACCAATCTCTACTTCCGGGTCGATGTGCCGATCCTCCAGCACTTCAAGCCCTTCAGGGAGGTGGGCTGGTACCAGTTCGCGTACAAGCCCTTCGAAGCCCTGCAGTTCGTACCGTTGGCGGTCCAGACCGTCGTCTACCCGGTGCTCGGGGTCTACCACAGGCAGAACCAGGAGCTCCTGCGCCGGGCATACCAGCAGTTCTTCAAGGTCCTGGTCCTGCTGGGCTGGCCTTTGACGGTGGGGACCTTCTTGCTCGTGCATCCGATCGGCCGCCTCTTCCGGCTTTTCCCGGAGTCGGAGCCCTCGCTGCGGATCCTCGCCCTGGCCATCGTCTTCCTGTTCGCCAACTCCGCCTTCACGGCCATGCTCTACGCGATCGACCGTCAGGACCGGTTCGCCTGGACGACCGGCATCGCGGTGGTGGTGAACGTGGTGCTCAACCTCGCCTTGATTCCGCTTTACGGCTATCTGGCGGCCAGCGCCACCACAGTGATCACCGAGGCCGCCTTCTCGGTGGCGGGCTGGTGGTTCGTGGCCCGGCGCCACCCGCTGCCCTGGCTGCGGGTCAGCTGGCGGATCCTGCTGGCGGGACTGCTGATGGGCGTGGTCCTCTACTTCCTGGCCGCACGCTCGATCGTGATCTCGGCGCCGGCCGGCCTGATCGCTTACCTGGCGGGCCTGGCGGTGCTGCGGGCGGTCACCCCGGACGAGCTGCGGCAGTTCGCAGCCGGTCTGCGGAGGCCCGCCGCGTGAGGCTGCTGCTGGCGCCGGGCGCCTCGGGCTCGATCGACTCGCTGGCCGGCGCCGTGGCCGGCCTCCGCCGGCGCGGCGTCGAGGCGGAGGCGATCGCTGTGCCCCAGGGCCGGGTGGAGAAGGCCGCCCAGTGCTTTCAGGAGCTTGCGCGGCCGGAGGATGTCGTGGCCGGCCAGTCCTACGGCGGGCGCGCCGCTTCGCTGGCCGCGGCGGAGTCGCGCTATGCCGCCTGCGTGATGTTCAGCTTCCCGCTCAGCGGCAAGCCCGAGGAGCGGACCGCGCACTGGCCGCGCATTTCCTGTCCGGCACTGGTGCTCAACGGCGAGCGCGACCCGCTCAGCCCGATCGCTGAGATCCGGCGGCTCGTGCCGCTGCTTCCCCAAGGCCGGCTGATCAGCTTTCCGGGCGCCGGCCATGGCCTGGGGAACGCCCTCGAAGCCAAGCTCGACGCCGCCGCCGAATTCCTCCTTAGCCTGTAAACGCGGTGCCCGAAGAGCTCTCCATCAAGGCCAACGGCTTGAAGTTCCGGGCGCTGGCCGAGGGCCCCGCCGACGGCCAGCCGGTGCTGCTGATGCACGGTTTTCCCGAAGGCGCCGAGTCCTGGGCCCTCCAGCTCGCCGCGCTGGGCGGCGCCGGGTTCCGAGCGGTGGCGCCGGACCTGCGCGGCTATGGCGGCAGCGACGCCCCCGAGGGCGAGGACGCCTACCACGCCCAGGAGCTGATCGCCGACGTGGGCGGGCTGCTGGACTCGCTGCAGTGGGAGCGCGCACACGTCGCCGGCCACGACTGGGGTGCGCTGGTGGGCTGGGGCTTCGTGGCCAACCATCCGGACCGCGTCCTGACCTGGACGGCGCTCTCGGTCGGCCATCCGCTGGCCTTTTACCAGGCCGGGCGGGAGGACGAGGATCAGCGGCGGCGCTCGGCCTACATCCGGCTCTTCCGGGAGGTGGGGAGGGCCGAGGCGGTACTGGCGGAAGACGGTCATCGACGCCTCCGGGCGATGTACCGCGAGTACGGCCCCAACCCGGACGCCATACCCGACTCGGTGATCGACGCCTACGTCCAGGGCTTCGCGCGGCCGGGCCGCCTTACGGCCGCGCTCAACTACTACCGGGTGGCGCTGACCGAGCTGCCGCGCATCACCGGCCAGGTGCGGTCACCGACGCTGCTGATCTGGGGGAACCAGGACCCGGCGGTGGGCCGGCTGGGAACCGAGGCGACGGCCCCGATGGTCGAGGCCCGGTACCGTTTGCGGGAGCTAGAGGGCGCCGGACACTGGTTGCAGTTCGAGCGCCCGCAGGAGGTCGCGCAGGACATGATCGACCATTTACAAGCCGAAACCCGCGATTAGGATTCGCGAACATGGCTGAACAGACTCCCACCGCGCCAGCGCCGATCGGCCACGAAGAACGCCGCAACAACCTGCGGCGCCTCGATGACGTTCTCGAAGCCCTCGAGCAGCTCAACCTGCACGACCAGACCGAGCTGACAGACTCCCTTGCCCGGCGGCTGGTGGAGCTCGGCGTCAAGCAGCCGTACGACTTCACGATCACGCAGCTGATCGAGAAGGTCTGGGGCATCCAGCAGCCCTTCCTGGTCAAGGTGGTGGTCGAGCGGCGGCGCCGGCGCCGGCGCCGAATGCCGATCGACCTGCTTCCCTAGCCTGGTCCCTGAGTTGGGCGCGCGCCGGCTGAAAGGCGTCCGCCGGCGCGGGCTCAGCGGGCTCGGCATCGTGCTGGTCCTGATCGGGCTGCTGGCGCTGGCGGTGACCTATTCGGTGGTGCCTCCCATCGTGCCCCGGCTGTGGCCGCTGATCCTGGTCGCGGTCGGCCTCTTCGGACTGCTGCGACGGCCGGGGTGGGTGTCGGAGCTCGACTTTCAGCTGGGATCCGAGTTCGGACGTTTCGCGGACCGTCAGCGCCGGATCTTCAGCTGGGCGCTGGTCGTGCTGGGGCTGATCTGCCTGGTCTTCACGCTGCAACTGGTGGACGAGCGCGTGCTGGGGCCGGCTGTGCTGATCGTCCTCGGCTTGCTGCTGCTGTGGAGGCGTTCGCGCTGACCGACCTGGAGTGGGTCTCTCTCTTCGCGGAGATCGGGGAGTCGGTGCGCGCGGCGACGGCCCACCTGGTCGGCACTGAGGAGGGCCGGCTCGAGCTCAGCCAGGGCGCCGGGGGCGACACCACGGTCGAGATCGACCGCCTGGCCGAGTCCGTGGTGCTGGAGCGCCTGCAGCGGGCAGCCTCAGAGGGCGCACGTTTCTCGGTGCTCTCGGAGGAGGTCGGCCACCGCAACCTGGGTGCCGAATGGCCGCTGGTGCTGGTCGATCCGATCGATGGCAGCCTCAACGCCAAGCAGGGCATTCCAGTCTTCGCCGTGATGCTGGCGCTCCTGGACGGGCCGCGGTTGGGCGACGCCCGCGTCGGCTACGTGCTGAACCTGGCTACCGGCGATACCTGGCATGCGGTGCGGGGCGTGGGCGCCTACCGCAACCTTCAGGACCTGGGTACGCTGCCGATGCAACGCGGACATCGTGATTTCGAGATGGTGGCCCTGGAGAGCTCGCCGCGCTCGGTGATCCGGGCGCGGCCGCTGCTCGAGCGGGCGGCCAAGATCCGGGTGCTGGGCTGCATGGCTTTGTCCATCGTTCACACCGCCACGGGCGGGGTGGACGTTTTCTGCGCGCCCTTCAAAGCGCGCGCTTTCGACATGGCGGCCAGCCTGCTCATCCTGCGCGAGGCGGGGGGCATGGCTTCCGATTGCGATGGGGCGGACGTGTACGCGGTCACGGCCGGGCTGGAGGGCCGGACCTCGCTGCTCTGCGCCTCCGACGTGGCCTACCACACCCAGGCGCTGGCGCTGATGCGGGGCGCCCTGGCTGGATGACCTTTCCGGCCGACTCGACGATCTTCGCGGTCCTCTCCTTCGAGGGCCCCGACGTGTACAGCCAGGCCGGCGGGCTAGGGGTGCGGGCCAAGGAGCTGAGCCGCGCGCTAGCGTCGGCGGGCTACGAGACCCATCTCTTCTTCTTGGGCGATCCGGACCTGCCGGCCGAGGAGGAGGCCCTCGATGGCCGCCTGCGGCTGCATCGCTGGGGCCAGTGGCTGTCGCGCTCGCACCGGGGCGGCGTCTACGACGGCGAGGACGTCAAGGTCGTCGACTGGAACCGCAGCCTGCCCTCGTACCTGGTCGACCACCTGGTCGAGCCAGCGGCGCGGGCCGGCAAGCTGATGGTGGTCCTGGGCGAGGAGTGGCACACCGCCGACTCCATGCGCTTGATCGCGGAGGCACTCTTCTACCGCGGGCTGCGGGACCGCGCCGTGATTCTCTGGAACGCCAACAACACTTTCGGCTTCCACCGCATCAACTGGCGCGAGCTGGAAGCGTCGGCGACGCTCACCACCGTCAGCCGCTACATGAAGCACCGGATGTGGGAGGTGGGGGTGAACCCCATCGTGATTCCGAACGGGATTCCGGCTGCGGCGCTCGTCGACGCGCCTGCGGCCGACGTATCCGCGTTGCGGGCGGCCGCGGGCGCGGACCTGCTGCTGTTCAAGATCGGGCGTTTCGACCCCGACAAGCGCTGGATCATGGCCATGACCGCCGCCGGGCTGCTGAAGCGACAGGGGCTGCGGGTGCGCGTGCTCATGCGGGGAGGCCGCGAACCTCACGGCGCGGACGTGCTCGCGCACGCCGCCACCCATGGGCTGGTGGTGGAGGACTCCCGGTCGCCCCAGGACCAGGCCTCGCTGCTGCGCCTGTTCAAGACGCACGCGGGGGCCGACGTCGTGAACCTGGTCTCCTTCCTGCCCGAGGGCCTGCTGGGCACGCTGTACGCGGCTTCGGATGCGGTGCTGGCCAATTCCGGGCACGAGCCGTTCGGCCTCGTCGGACTGGAGGTGATGGCCGCGGGCGGACTGGCGGTCACGGGGTCGACGGGTGAGGACTACGCCGAGCCCTTTCGCAATGCGGTCGTGCTGGAGACCGAGGATCCGCTGGAGCTGGTGGGGGCGCTCCGGCAGGTGCGCAGCCAGCCGGCCTGGGCCGCCCATCTGCGCGCCAACGGGCGCGCCACCGCGCGCGAGTTCACCTGGGACCACGTGCTCGACCAGCTGCGCTACTGGCTGGACCTGGCGGCCCTGCGCCAGGGGGTGGAGCGCCTCTCGTAGGTGCGGGGCTTGCCCGGCCCTCGGCGCTGGAACGGTTTGGACGGCAACGGTGTAATTGACGTGTGCCGCGATGGCGCGCGGTCCCGGCAGCTCTGGTCGCGCTCTTCTCCCTCGCCTGCTCGAATGGCCCGGCCGCCGGCGCGACGCCTCCGCAGCAAGCGCAAGCGCCAGGCGGCTGCGCCGCGACCCACGTCCTGGTCCACACGGGCCCTCCGGAGTGGGCGCGCGCGGGATTCAACTACGGCGCGGGCGACTGGGCGCTGCCGTGGGCGCTCTCGGATTCTGGCAATGTCGTGGCACACCTCTTCGCCCGGCAGCTGGTGGCTGGTGGAGAACGCCCCGACGGATCGGCGAACAAGATCCTTTGGAACGTGCGGGATGTCGCGGCCGGCTTGCAGGTGATCGCCCATCCCGACGCCACAACCCAGCCTCGGATCACCATCAGTGGCCAGATGACCAACGGCAACCAGATGCCCAGCATCGTGGACCTGCCGGCGCCTGGTTGCTGGGCCTTCGCTATCTCCTGGGGTACCAAGCACGACAGCCTGAGCCTGCAAGTGCTGCCAGCCGGGAGCAGCCCGGCCCTTTAGGGAGGGGCAAGCCCCTTCCCACGAACCTACGATTGCATCCTGTGGAAGACGGCCGCCGGCGGGTCGTGGTGGAGAACGTGAGGCCGGAGGTGGACGCTGGCCGCTTCCCCGCCAAAGGCTCCCTCGGGGAGCCGGTGGTCGTCGAGGCCGACATCTTCGGCGACGGCCACGACCAGCTGACGGCCGTGCTGCTCTGGCGGCCGGTCGGCCACCGCGAGGAGGCGAGCTGGCGGGAGGTCCCGATGGCCTATCTCGTCAACGATCGCTGGCAAGGCTCCTTCGAACCCCGCAGGACCGGCACCTACGAGTTCGCCGTCCAAGCCTGGGTCGACCACTTCAAGTCCTGGGAGCACGACCTGGAGCGGCGCGACCGCGCCGACGCGGCGGCCGAGCTGGAGGAGGGGGCAAAGCTGGTGGACGAGGCTGGCCGCCGGGCGCCGGCCGCGGACGCCGCGCGGCTGGGGCGCTTTGGCGACGCGCTGCGTGGCGCCAACGGCCTCCGCACCGCGCGCTCGCCAGCGCTGCTCAAGCTGATGGAGAAGCACGGCGACCGCAGCCAGGCTGCCTGCTCGCCGCGCACCCCGCGGGTCCTGGTGGAGCGCGAGCGGGCGCGCTTCAGCGCCTGGTACGAGGTCTTTCCTCGTTCCACCTCACCGGATCCAGGCCGAGCCGGGACCTTCCAGGATCTCGAGACGCGCCTGCCCTACGTGGCGGGCATGGGTTTCCACATCCTCTATCTGCCGCCGATCCATCCCATCGGGCGCGCCTTCCGGAAAGGCCGGAACAACACGGTGAGCGGCACCCGCAACGACGTCGGCAGTCCCTGGGCCATCGGCTCGGAAGAGGGGGGCCACAAGTCGATCAACCCCGACCTGGGCACGCTGGACGACTTCCGGCGCCTGGTCAAGGCCACCAAGCGGCACGGCATGGAGATCGCACTCGACATTGCGTTCCAGTGCTCACCCGACCATCCGTACGTGAGAGAGCACCCGGAATGGTTCCGGCAGCGGCCCGACGGCAGCATCCGCTATGCGGAGAACCCGCCCAAGAAGTACCAGGACATCTACCCCTTCAACTTCGAGACCAGCGACTGGCGGGCCCTTTGGGACGAGCTGCTGAGCGTCTTCCTGTACTGGTGCGAGCAGGGGGTGCTCACCTTCCGCGTCGACAATCCCCATACCAAGCCCTTCCGCTTCTGGGAGTGGGCGCTGGCGCGCGTGCGCGAGCAGCATCCGGACGTGATCTTCCTCAGCGAGGCCTTCACGCGGCCCAAGGTCATGTACCAGCTGGCCAAGCTCGGCTTCAGCCAGTCCTACACCTACTTCGCGTGGCGCCAGGAGCCCTGGGAGATCCAGCAGTACGCCACCGAGCTGACAACGCCGCCGGTGGTCGACTTCTTCCGCCCCAGCTACTGGCCGAACACGCCGGACATCCTCACCGAGCAGCTGCAGCTCGGCGGCCGCGCCATGTCGGCCCTGCGCTTCGTGCTGGCGGCCACGCTGGGCGCCTCCTACGGGATCTTCGGCCCCTCCTTCGAACAGGTCGAGGTGCGGCCCTTGATCCCGGGAAAGGAGGAGTACATGGACTCCGAGAAGTACCAGGTGCGGAATTGGGACTTCGAGCAGCCGTCCGGCCTGCAGGACCTGATCACGCGGGTCAACGCCATCCGCCGCGACCAGGCGGCTCTGCGCCACGACCGCACACTTCGGTTCCTGCGCACCGACAATGAGCGCCTGCTCGCTTACACCAAGACCGCGCCCGACGGCTCCGCCCCCGTCTGCGTGATCGTCAACCTCGACCACCAGCAGCGCCAGTCGGGTTGGGTCGAACTGCCCGCGCTCGCGGAGAGCGAGTACGAGGTGGTCGACCTGCTCAACGGGCCTGTGTACCGCTGGCGCGGCGCCGGCGCCTGGAACTACGTGATGCTGGATCCCGCGCTCACCCCGGCGCACGTGTTCCGGGTCGGCGCACCCCTGCGGCCGCCCGAGTGATCAGCACGCCGGCTGCCAGCTGGTACAAGGACGCCGTCCTGTACGAGGTGCCCGTGCGCGCCTTCATGGACGCCAACGGCGACGGCGTGGGCGACTTCGACGGCCTGATCACGCGGCTCGACTACATCGCGGAGCTGGGCGTGACCGCGATCTGGCTGCTGCCTTTCTATCCCTCACCCGGCCGCGACGACGGGTACGACATCGCCGACTACGACACGGTCAATCCCGCGTACGGCACGCTCGGCGACGTGCGCCGCCTGGTGCGCGAGGCGCACAAGCGCGGACTGCGGGTGGTCACCGAGCTGGTCTGCAATCACACCTCCGACCAGCACCCCTGGTTCCAGCGCGCCCGCCGCGCGCGCAAAGGCACCGTGGCGCGCGACTTCTACGTCTGGAGCGACACGACCGACCGCTACCGCGACGCTCGCATCATCTTCAAAGACTTCGAGCGCTCCAACTGGACCTGGGACGAGGTCGCGCAGCAGTACTACTGGCATCGCTTCTACGCGCACCAGCCCGATCTCAACTACGAGAACCCCAGGGTCGAGCAGGAGATCCTGAAGGTGGTCGACCACTGGCTGGGCATGGGCATCGACGGGCTGCGCCTGGACGCCATCCCCTACCTGTACGAGCGCGAGGGCACCAACTGCGAGAACCTGCCCGAGTCGCACCAGTTCCTGAAGCGGCTGCGCGCGCACGTCGACCGCAAATTCCCCGGTCGCATGCTGCTGGCCGAGGCTAACCAGTGGCCCGACGACGCGGTGACCTACTTCGGCCAAGGCGACGAATGCCACATGGCGTTCCACTTCCCGCTGATGCCCCGCCTCTTCATGGCGGTGCACCTGGAGGACCGCTTCCCGATCATCGACATCATGGCCCAGACGCCGTCCATCCCCGAGAACGCGCAGTGGGCGATGTTCCTCCGCAACCATGACGAGCTCACCCTGGAGATGGTCACCGACGAGGAGCGCGATTACATGTGGCGCGTCTACTCGTCCGACACCGTGGCGCGCATCAACCTCGGCATCCGGCGCCGCCTGGCGCCGCTGCTCCACAACAACCGGCGCCGGATCGAGCTGATGAACGCGCTGCTCTTCTCGATGCCCGGCACACCCGTCGTGTACTACGGCGACGAGATCGGGATGGGCGACAACATCTACCTCGGCGACCGCAACGGCGTGCGCACGCCGATGCAGTGGTCGGGCGACCGCAACGCCGGCTTCTCCGAGGCCAACCGGCAGCGCCTGTACCTCCCGGTGATCGTCGATCCCGAGTACCACTTCGAAGCCGTCAACGTGGAGGCGCAGGCCGCCAACCCGCAGTCACTGCTGAGCTGGATGCGCCGCTTGATCGCGCTGCGCAAGAGCCGCCCCGCGTTTGCACGCGGCACGCTCGAGTTCCTGCATCCCGACAACCGCAAGGTGCTTGCCTTCGTGCGCACGCTGGGCGAGGAGCGGATCCTGGTGATCGCCAACCTCTCGCGCTTTCCGCAGTACGCGCAGCTGGATCTCTCGACCTTCGACGGCATGCTGCCGGTGGAGATGTTCGGTCGAGTCGAATTTCCCGCCCTCGCCAGGGCGCCCTACCAGGTCACGCTCGGTCCCCATGCCTTCTACTGGTTCTCAGTGGAACCCAAGAAAGTCGCCGCAGCCGTGCCCGAAGGCCGGCGCGACGACGTGCCCGAGCTGGTGCTCGCCGGCGGGCTCGAAGGCCTGGTTCGCGGTGACGACAACCAGCGCCTGGAGCAGATCCTGCCCTCCTACATCACCTCCCGCCGCTGGTTCGGCGCCAAGTCGCGCCGTCTGCGCTCCGTACGCATCGTCGACGACGTGCCCGTCCCCCACGGATTGGGAACCACCCACGTGGCGGTCACCGAGATCCAGTACTCGGACGGCGAGCCCGACTGCTATCTGCTGCCGCTGGCGATCGCGGACGGCGCGCTGGCGCACCAGGTCTGGGAGCGGGCGCCCTGGGCGGTGGTGGCGCGCATACAGGACCCGGAGGGCACGATCGTGATCGATGCGCTGGCCGACCCTGGATTCAGCAAGGCGCTGCTGGAGGCGATCTCGCGCCGCGGTCGCTACCGGGGCTGGCGCGGCGACCTGGTGGCGCTGCCGTCAAACTTGCTCAAGCGCCTGCGCGACGATCAGCCCGAGCTGGCGCCATCGCTGTCCGGCGCCGAGCAGAGCAACAATTCGATCGTCTTCGGCGAGCGCTTGATCCTGAAGATCTTCCGGCGCCTGGAGGACGGCATCCATCCCGACCTCGAGGTGACGCGCTTCCTCACGGACCGCACCAGCTTCCGAAACATCGCGCCCGTCGTGGGCTCGATCATCTACCGCCGCGGGCGCGGCGAGAACGCGGTGATGGGCATGCTGCAGCAGTACATCCCTCATCGCGGGGACGCCTGGGAGCACGTCCAGCGCTTGCTGGACAGCGAGGGCCACCGCAGCTTTCACGACGAAGCGCGGCTGCTGGGCAGGCGCAGCGCTGAAATGCACCTGGCGCTGGCGTCTGATCTCGAGGATCCGGCGTTCGCGCCCGAGCCCACGAGCATGCTCGACGCGCGGTCTGCATATCAATCGATCCGCACGCTCAGCACCCAGGTGATGGAGCTGGTGCGTCATTCACTGGCGAGCGACTCGGAGGGGGCCGAGCTCCTGAAGCTGGAGCCGGCTCTGCTGCGCCGCGTGCACGGCATCATCGAGCGCCCATTGACAGCGCGCCGCATCCGCGTGCACGGCGACTTCCACCTCGGCCAGATCCTGTGGACGGGCTCCGACTTCGTGATCGTCGACTTCGAGGGCGAGCCCGCGCGCTCGCTGCACGAGCGGCGGATGAAGCGCTGGGCGCTCAAGGACGTGGCGGGGATGGTGCGCTCCTTCCACTACGCGGCCCGCGCGGCCGACGTGGACAGCGGGTGGGCGGCCGACGTTTCTGACGCGTACCTTCAGGGCTATGTGGAGACCCCCGGAGTGGGTGGCGCCTCGTTCATGCCCCGCTCCGCCGAGGAGACACGCCTGCTGCTGGACGTGATGCTGATCGAGAAGGGCCTGTACGAGCTGCGCTACGAGCTGAACAGCCGCCCGGACTGGGTGCGCATTCCGCTCCACGGCCTACTCGAGCTGGCGCGGAATCTGAGTTGAGCCAGACTCAGTCCCGGCTGTCGATGCTCAGCGACGACGATCTCTACCTCTTCAACGAGGGCAGCCAGTTCCGGCTCTGGGAAAAGCTGGGCGCCCGCGTCGTCGAGGGCGGCGCCTGGTTTGGAGTTTGGGCGCCCAATGCCGAGAGCGTGTCGGTGATCGGCGACTTCAACGGCTGGGATCCGCGCAGCAACCCACTGTCGCCGCGCGCCAACTCGGGAATCTGGGAGGGCCTGGTCGCCGGCCTGGGCAAGGGCACCCTGTACAAGTTCCACGTGATCGCACGCGGCGGCGCTTGGCGGGCGGACAAGACAGACCCGATGGGCATCTTCTTCGAGGTCGCACCCAAGACCGCCGCCATCGTCTGGGACCTCGACTACCCGTGGGGTGATGGCGAATGGATGCGCGACCGGAAGGCCCGCAACGGCCCGGCCGCGCCGTGCTCGATCTACGAGGTGCACATCGGCTCCTGGATGCGCAACGAGCAGGCCGGCAACCACTCGCTCTCCTACCAGGAACTGGCCCCGCGCCTGGCCGACTACTGCGAGAAGATGGGCTTCACCCACGTCGAGTTCCTGCCCATCACCGAGCATCCCTTCTTCGGCTCCTGGGGATACCAGACGACCGGTTATTTCGCACCGACCTCGCGCTACGGCACGCCCCAGGACTTCATGCAGCTGGTCGACCACCTGCACCAGCGCGGCATCGGTGTGGTTCTGGACTGGGTGCCTTCACACTTCCCGACCGACGAGCACGGTCTCGGCTACTTCGACGGCACGCACCTGTACGAGCATGCCGACCCCCGGCGCGGGTTCCACCCCGACTGGAACAGCTACATCTTCAACTACGGCCGCCACGAGGTGCGGTCTTTTCTCATCTCGTCCGCCCTGTTCTGGCTCGACCGCTACCACATCGACGGCATCCGGGTCGACGCCGTCGCCTCGATGCTGTATCTCGACTACTCACGCAAAAACGGGGAGTGGATCCCCAACGATTACGGCGGCCGCGAGAACCTGGAGGCGATCGACTTCTTGCGGCGCTTCAACAAGGAGGTCTACGCAGCGTTTCCCGATGTGCAAACCATGGCCGAGGAATCCACGGCCTGGCCGCTGGTGTCGCGTCCGACGTATGTAGGCGGCCTCGGATTCGGCATGAAGTGGGACATGGGCTGGATGCACGACACCTTGCAGTACATGTCGCGCGAACCGGTGCACCGCAAGTGGCACCAAAACGAGCTGACGTTCCGCGGCGTGTACGCGTTCAGCGAAAACTACGTGCTGCCGCTGTCACACGACGAGGTCGTGCACGGCAAGGGTTCGCTGCTGGGCAAGATGCCCGGCGACGAATGGCAGAAGTTCGCCAACCTGCGCCTCCTCTTCGCTTACCTGCACGCCACGCCCGGCAAGAAGCTGCTCTTCATGGGCGGAGAGTTCGGCCAGGGCCGCGAGTGGAACCACGACTCCCAGATCGACTGGTACCTGCTTCAGTACGGCTCGCACGAAGGCCTGCGGCGGTGGGTGGCCGACCTCAACCACGCGCACCGCGGTGAGCCCGCGCTGCACGCGCTCGACTTCGATCCCGCGGGCTGGGAGTGGATCGACGCCAACGACAGCGTCAACTCCACCCTCTCCTTCCTGCGCAAGGCGCCCGGCGGCGACCTCATCGCCTGCGCCTTCAACTTCACGCCGGTGCCGCGCAGCGACTACCAACTGGGGGTGCCTCGGGGCGGGTTCTGGCAGGAGCTGCTGAACAGCGACGCGGCCGAATACGGCGGCACTGGCTGGGGCAACCTGGGTGGGGTGGAAGCCCGCGCGGAGGCCTGGCACGGCCGGCCGTGGTCGCTGACCATCGGCCTGCCCCCGCTGGGTGCGGTTTTCTTCAAATCCGCCGCTTCCGACTGACTATCCTCTGAGCTTCGCCATGCGACCGCTCCATCTCGCCCTGGTCTGGCACATGCACCAGCCCTACTACAAGGACGACCTCACCAAGACCTACCTGCTGCCCTGGGTGCGGCTGCGGGCGGCCAAGGACTACCACAAGATGGCCGCCCTCCTGGACGACTACCCGCGCGTCCGCCAGACCTTCAACCTGGTGCCCTCGCTGCTGGCCCAGATCGAGGACTACACCCGCGGCGACTACGAGGACCTCTTCCTCAACCTCTCCCGCCGGCCCGCGGGGGACCTGAGCCACGAGGAGCGCAGGTTCCTGATCCACTGGACCCGCGAGTCGCCGCGTTTCCTGCGCGTGCAGGCGAGCCCGCGCTACTTGGAGCTGGCCACCCGGTCCGAGGATGAGACCTTCCTGGAGCAGGACATCCGCGACCTCCAGGTGTGGTCCAACCTGTCCTGGATCGACCCCGGATGGGTCGACCGCGACCCCGGCCTGTCCGAGCTCAAGGCCAAAGACGAGGGCTTCACGGAGCAGGACAAGGAGGTGCTCTTCGAAGCCCAGCTCGGCCTGATCGGGCGGGTGATACCCAAGTACGCCGAGCTGGCCCGCCGAGGGCAGATCGAGCTCACCTTCTCGCCCTACTACCACCCTATCCTGCCGCTGCTGGTCGACCTGGAGTCCGCCCGGGCCGCCATACCCCAGATCCGCCTTCCGACCCGGCGCTTCGCCCACCGCGAGGACGCCGAGCGCCAGATCGAGATGGGCATGAGCTCCTTCGAGCGGCTGATGGGGGTGCATCCGCGGGGCATGTGGCCGAGCGAGATGGCGGTCGGCGACTCGGTGGCCTCGCTGGCGGCGCAGGCCGGCGTCGAGTGGATCATCTCCGACGACGACGTGCTCGCCCGGTCGCTGGAGGCAGGCCTGACGCGCGACGGCGAGGGCCGGCTGCATCAGCCCGAGGTCCTGTATGGCCCCTACGAGATGGAGCGCGAGGGCGGCCGTGTCGCCCTGGTCTTCCGCGATGCCCTGCTCTCCAACCTGATCGGCTTCGACTACCACCGCATGCCGCCGCTGGATGCGGTGGCCGACTTCATGCGCCGGCTGCGCCGGATCCGCGAGCAGCAGGGCGAGGACCGAGACTTCCTGGTCACCGTCGCGCTCGACGGGGAGAACGCCTGGGACTTCTACACCCGCGAGGGCAACGACTTCCTGGACGCGCTGTACAGCGAGCTGGATCGCGCCGAGGACGTGGTCTGCACCACGGTCGCCGACTTCCTGCACGCTCATCCCGAGCGGCGGCCGCTGCACCGCCTGCACACCGGGAGCTGGATCGGGGCCACCCTCGATACCTGGATCGGCGATCCCGAGCACAACACGGCCTGGGACCTGCTGTCCGAGACGCGCGACTGGCTGGAGGACTACGCGCAGCACCACCCGCACGAGGCCGAGCAGGTGACCGCGGCCTGGCGCGAGGTCATGATCACCGAAGGCTCCGACTGGTTCTGGTGGTTCTCGCGCAAGCACGACTCGGGCATGGACCAGATCTGGGAGAACCAGTACCGGCTGCACCTGCGCAACGTGTACAAGTTGGTCGGGGCGCGGCAGCCGGCTTCGCTCTTCAAACCCATCCTGGAGCGCGCCGGGGCCGACGAGCGGCGGATGCCGCTGCGCAACATCTCACCGGCCACCGACGACGACCCCGCTTGGGAGAACGCCGGCCGCTACGAAGTGGGCAGTGGCTTCGGGGCCCTCCACAAGCCGGTCGGCTACATCAGCCGTTTGCTCTACGGCAGCGACGAGACCCACCTCCACCTGCGCATCGACAGCCGGCTGGCCCCGGAGTCCCTGGACTCGCAGGGCGTGCACTTCTGGCTCTACACGTCCGGGTCGCCCCAGGGCGAGGCGGTCGGCGAATCCCTGCGCGCGCCGCTGGCCGCGACCTCGCGGGTCGACCTCGGCTTCGACCCGGGCACCGCCATCCGGATCGGCGGCGGCGCGGTCACCGTCTGCCGGCTCAGCGAGGACCGCGCCGAGGCGGTGCCCACCGCCGTCTTCGAGCAGGGTCCGCGGGCGCGGGTGTCGGTCCCGTTCGACGCGCTCGAAAAGGCCGGGGGCGAACCCATGCAGCTGGCGCTGGTGGTCGAGGTGCGCGGGAAGGTCGTGGAGCAGATCCCGCCCATCGGCTCGCTGGGCCTGCGGGTGCCGCGGCGCGCCGACCTGGCCGAGGCCGGCGGGGGGCCGCCGCTCAAGATCCTGATCGCAGCGGCCGAAGTCGCCCCCTTCGCCAAGTCGGGTGGGCTGGCCGACGTCACCGCCGCCCTGGCCAAAGAGCTGCGCCGGCTGGGCCACGACGTCCGCCTGGTGATGCCGCGCTACCGGCAGGTCGGCATCGAGCGCAACCAGCTGCAGCCGGTCGTGCGCGGCCTGCGAGTCGGCCTCGGCAGCCACGGCATCGAAGCCTCGGTGCTGGAGGGCCGGGCGGGCGAGGTGCCTATCTACTTCATCGAGTGCCCGGCGCTCTTCGACCGCGACGGGCTGTATGGCTTCGGCGACGACGACGCCCGCTTCATCTTTTTCGACCTGGCGGTGGTGGAGATGCTGAAGCCGTTGGGCTTCATCCCGGACGTTATCCACCTTCACGACTGGCACGTGGCCCTGATCCCGAATTTGATCAACCGCGTCTTCTCGGCCGAGGAGGACCTGTCCGGGATCGCGTCCGTGATGACGATCCACAACCTCGCCTTCCAGGGGCAGTTCGGCTACGGCACTCTGCACCTGGCCGGCCTGGAGCCCTGGGGCCTGATGAAGGTGGGCGTGCCGCACCTCGACGACGTGGTCAACCTCTTGGGCCGCGGCATCCACTACGCGGATGTGATCAACACGGTCAGCGAGCGTTACGCGCATGAGATCCAGACCCCTGAGTTCGGTGAGGGCATGGACGAGCTCCTGCGCATAAACGCCCACAAGCTGTACGGGATCGTGAACGGGATCGACACCGAGGTGTTCGACCCCATGCGCGACCCCGCGCTGCGCCACCTGTACAGCGCCGCCGACCTGTCGGGCAAGGCACAGGACAAGGCGCTGCTCCGCCGCGAGCTCGGCTTGGGGCCGTCAGCCGCGCCCATGATCGCCTTCATCTCCCGCTTCTACGAGCAGAAGGGTTTGGATCTCCTGGAGCAGGTGCTGCCGCGGCTGATGAGCTCGGGCCCCGACCTTCAGCTGGCGGTGCTGGGCACCGGGGACCGCCGCTACGAAGACCTCTTCCGCCACTTCGCGACCCAGCACCAGGGTCGGGTCGCCGCGGCCATCGGTTTCGACCCCGGGCTGGCTCAGCGCATGTACGCAGGCGCGGACATGCTGCTCATGCCCTCCCGCTTCGAACCCGGTGGGCTGGGTCAGCTGATCGCGCTGCGCTACGGGACGATTCCGATCGTGCGCGCCACCGGGGGCCTGGCCGAGACCATCCGCGACTTCGACCCGGCCACCGGCGCGGGTCTCGGCTTTGTGTTCGACAACTACGACGCCTGGGACCTTTTCGGCGCCATCGTGCGCGCCGTCGAGGCCTTCCGGCATCGGGAGGACTGGGCGAAGCTGGTGCAGAACGCGATGCACGAGGACGTCTCCTGGGCGCGCTCGGCCCACCGCTACGTGCAGCTGTACCGGACGGCCGTGGCCGGCCACCGCTCGGCGTCCGGCTCGGTGGCGGTGGCTGCCGGAGGCAGCGGTTAGGGGACGGTTTCTCTTCGCGGCCGCCGCCGCGGTGGTAGCCGCGGGTTGCTCTTTGGGAGGAACGCCCGCGCCGACCGTCGGCGTCAGCCCTTCGGCGCCAGACCGCACGCCGGCGCAGACGGCTTCGCCAGTGCGCACCCATGATCCGGCACCGGCGCCGCCGCACCCGGCCTCGACACCCCGGCCGGAGACCCACCCGGCCTCGTCCCGCTACCCCGCTCAGGCCCACGGCTACGACGTCTCCTACCCCCAGTGCGCCACGCCCGGGGCGCCGGCGGGCGCGCAGTTCGCGGTCGTGGGCGTCAACGGCGGCAAAGCGTTCTCGCGCAACCCATGTCTGTCCGATGAGTGGTCGCACGCGCACGAGCCGCGCTCGGTGTACCTGAACTCCGGTTACAACCCCGAGAACTACCGCTTCGCGGACCAGCTCTGCCGGGACCTGGGTGACCGGTTGGGTGGTGCCACGCCGGCCGAGCGCGAGGCCTACGCCATCGGCTGCGCCGAGGCGACCTACTCCTACGAGGTGATGGAGCAAGAGCGGGTCGCCGGCGCGCAGATCTGCTGGGTCGACGTGGAGTCGTCGAACAGCTGGGACGAGCTGGACGTCAACCTGAACCGGCACGCCCTGCAGGGATTGTTCGACCAACTGGTCGGGCACGGCTGCAAGGTCGGCGTCTACGCGCAGTACAAGGAGTGGCGGGCCCTGACGGGGGACTGGCACACGGCGTCCGTGGCCGCCGACTGGGTGAGCCTGGCGGTGCCCGCCGAGGCCTGCGGGCTGACCGGCTTCACCGGCGGCCCGGTCTGGCTGGTCCAGGAGCTGGCCCCCTGGCCCGACGTCCCCGTCGATTCCGACTGGGCCTGCTGAGTGGGAGGAGACTCCTCCCCATTCATGGGGAGGTCCGGCCCGAAGGGCCGGGGAGGGGGACGAGTAGTAATGCGATGCCGTCCAGAACCGCGCCGAGGTCTCTGAGTGCGTCGCTGGCAGACACACGGAACTCCCGGTAACCGTTTGCGCAAAACCAGGCGGTACGGACCCGGTCGTGCACTTGCATGAAGTCATGGGCTGGCCCGTCCACCTCGACGATCAGTCGTTGTGAGAGGCACGCGAAATCGGCGACGTAGGGACCGATAGAAGCCTGCCGCCGAAACTTAAAGCCGAGGAGCTGGCGCCGCCGCAGGCGCGCCCAGAGCATCAGCTCCACGCCGGTCATGGTCTTGCGTAGTTCGCGGGCACGCTGGGTGCGGGGTGGCGCCACGGCCGCAGCCTGCCTGGACAGAAGCGTCCCGAACAACGGTGGTCGTTAAGATCCTCGACCCCCTCCGCCTCGCTGCGCTCGGCACCTCCCCATTGTGGGGAGGAGTCCCCTCTTTCCCCTCTTGCCTTACCAGCTCTCCCAGTGGACGATGGCGTCCAGTGCGATGCGGCCGGCGGGTTTGAAGTCGTCGCCGGTGTAGTAACCGCAGGTGATCAATGCCGCCTGGGTCACCTGCTCGTACGGAATGCCCAGCAGATCGGCGGTCTCCTTCTCGTACCGCAGGTGCAGCGTCGTGTACGCCCCGCCCAGCCCGCGCGCCCGCATCGCCAGCATGAACGACCATGCCGCGGGCAGGATCGAGCCGTAGAGCCCCGCAATGGCCATGTTCGAAGCGCCGGACACGTCGACCCGACCCCAGTGGCAGGGGATGACCATGACGGGCACCTCGCCCATGTGGTCGGCGAGGTACTGGGCGCTGTTGATGATCCGCGGCTGCTGGGCGTGCCGGGGGTCCGACTGGTCGTATTCGGGCCGGCCCTCGGCCTGGTAGCGATACCAGGAGTCGCGGTACCAGTCACCGATCTGGCGCTTCTTCTCGGGGTCGGTGACGACCATGAAATGCCAGCCCTGCCGGTTGCCGCCCGTGGGCGCCTGCACCGCCAGCTGCAGGCACTCCAGGATCACCTCCCGGGCCACCGGCCGCTGAAGGTCGAGCCGCTTGCGCACGGCCCGGGTGGTCGACAGAACGTGGTCGGCGTCCATCATGGCTTCATCCCCCCCAATCCGGCAGCAGCCGGAGCTGTTCGACGCGGCGCGCGGCGGGCGCGTACGCCTCCCAGAAATAATCGAGCACCATGCGCCGGGCCGAAAACTCGGTGGCCACCTGGCGGATCGACGCGCGGATCATCGCCAGCCAGCCCACCGGCAGCCCCCGCGCGTCCCGCTCGTAGTACAGGGGCACCACCTCGCGCTCGAGGACCCGGTACAGCACTTCGGCCTCACCCGGATCGTCCGCATTTGGCCGGTCCAAGGTGGCCCCGGAAGGGATAGCCCAGCCGATCTCGGGGCTGTAGCCCTCGTCCCACCAACCGTCCGGGACCGAACAGTTGAGCACGCCGTTGGCGCCGGCCTTCATGCCCGAGGTGCCCGAGGCTTCCAGGAAGCGGCGTGGGTTGTTGAGCCAGACGTCCGCCCCGTGCACCAGCGCCTGCGCGATCGCGATGTCGTAATCGGGCAGGAAGCAGACCCGGCGTTCGGAGCGGGCCAGGCCGACGACCTGGCGCAGGATCTCCTTGCCCGGCCCGTCGGCCGGATGGGCCTTGCCCGAGAAGACCAGCTGCAGCGGCCGTTTGGGGTCGTTGAGCAGCCGGGTCAGCCGCTTCAGGTCGGTCATCACGAGGTTGGCGCGTTTGTAGGGCGCGAAGCGCCGGCTGAAGCCCAGCGTTAGGGCATCCACGTCCAGGTTGTCGCCGGTGAGCTCGTGCGCGAATTCGACCAGGCGCGTCTTGAGCCCGCAGTGGATCTCCCAGAGCTCCTCGTCGGGAACGTTGTCGATGCCGTCCCAGCGGGGGTCGGTGGCGTCCAGGTCCCACCAGTCCCAGGCCACGTGCCGGCGCAGCAGGTCGGCCAGCTCGGGCGCCACCCAGGAGGGCATGTGGGCGCCGTTGGTGACCGAGCCGATCGGCACCTGTTCCTCGGGCAGGCCTGGCCAGGCGTCCTTCCAGAGCCGTCGTGAGACGGAGCCGTGCAGGCGGGAGACGCCAACCGAGTTGTCGGCCATGCGCAGGCCGACGAAGGTCGTGCAGAGCGGCTCGCGCGGGTCGCCGGGTGCGTGCCGGCCCAGGTCCATGAAGCGCTCGAAGGGAATGCCGACCTCGGCCAGGTAGCGGCCGAGCATCTCGTAGACCAGGCCCGGTTCGAAGTAGTCGCTGCCGGCGGCCACCGGCGTGTGGGTCGTGAAGAGGATGCCGGCCCGCGCCATCAGGCGCGCCTCCTGAAGGGTGAGCTGCCGGCGCTGGCGCAGCTCCCGGATCCGTTCGGCGGCCACCAGGAAGCCGTGGCCTTCGTTCATGTGGAAGACGGTGGCTTCGATGCCCATGGCCCGCAGCGCGCGCACTCCGCCGATGCCGAGCACGATCTCTTGGCGCAGGCGGCGGTCGGGCTCCGGCGTGTAGAGGCGGTCGCTGATGGTCCGGAAGTCGGCCGGGTTGTCGTCGAGATCGGTGTCGAGCAGGAAGAGCGGCACCCGGCCCACCGTCACGCGCCAGACGGCGACCCTGGCCGTGCGGTCGCCGATGGGGACCTCCACGAAGAGCGGTCCGCCGGCCGCGTCGGCGACCCGCTGCACGGGTAGGTCCTCCCAGCGCGCCTCGCCCCAGACCTCGTACTGGCGGCCCTCCTCGTCGATCCGCTGGCGGCCGAAGCCGTTGCGGTAGAGCAGGCCGACCCCGACCAGCGGGAGGCCGAGGTCGCTGGAGGCCTTGAGGTGGTCGCCGGCCAGAATCCCCAAGCCGCCGGCGTATATGGGCAGGCACTCGACGAGCCCGAACTCGAGCGAGAAGTAGCCCACCACCAGCGGCGCCCGGGCGTCGAGGAAGGGCGGCATGCGGTCGCGATGCTCGCGGATCGCCGTGCGCGCGGCGTCCAGAGCCGCCGCAACCTCCGGCCGTTCGACGGCGGCCGCCATGCCTTCGTCGCCGAGGCGGTTCAGGAGCGCGATCGGGTTCTGTCCGGTCTCCCTCCAGAGCTCGGGGTCGAGCACCTCGAAGAGGCGAGTGATTCGTGGCTCCCAGGACCAGGTCAAATCAAGGGCAAGGTCCTTGAGGTCAGCCGACACGGAACTACCATGCTAGGGGCATGCGGGCCGTGGTCATGGCGGGCGGGGAGGGCTCCCGGCTGCGGCCGTTAACGAGCCAGCGCCCTAAGCCCCTCGTGCCGGTGGCGGGCCGGCCGATCATGGAGCACATCCTGCTGCTGCTCCGCCGCCACCAGGTGCGCGAGGTGGTCGCGACTGTGCAGTACCTGGGGGCCTACATCCGCAACTACTTCGGCGACGGGTCGGAGCAGGGCGTGAACCTCAGCTACTCCGTCGAGGACACACCGCTGGGTACGGCGGGGTCGGTGAAGCTGGCTGAGGACCAGCTGCGCGAAACCTTCGTGGTGATCAGCGGCGACGCCCTCACCGACATCGACCTCGGCGCCGCGGTGCGCTTCCACCGACAGCGGCAGTCGATGGCGACCATCGTGCTCAAGCCCGTGCCCAACCCGCTCGAGTACGGGGTGGTGGTGGCCGACGAGGAGGGCCGCGTGCAGCGGTTTCTCGAGAAACCTTCCTGGGGCGAGGTCTTCAGCGACCTCGCCAACACCGGCATCTACGTCCTGGATCCAGCTGTGTTCGAGTATTTCAAGGGCGGCGAGGTCACGGACTGGTCGGGCGACGTCTTTCCCAAGCTGCTGAAGGAGGGCGAGCCCGTTTTTGGCTGGGTGGCCGATGGCTACTGGGAGGACGTGGGCAGCCATCAGGCCTACCTGAAGGCAAACTTCGACTGCCTGGAAGGCCGGGTCGCGGTGGACATCCCCGCCGAGCGGCGGGATGCCAAGGTCTGGATCGCCGATGACGCCGACGTGGCTTCGGATGCCCGGGTTGACGGCCCAGCCCTGATCTGCTCCGGGGCCAAGGTGCGGCGCGGGGCCTGGATCAACGGGCCCTGCGTGATCGGCGCCTACTCGACAGTCGACAACAACGCCAAGCTTTCCAACACGATCCTGTGGGATCACGCCTACGTGGGTGAGAACTCGCGCCTGCGGGGCACCGTGCTCTGCCGCGGGGTCACCGTGAAAAACGGGGCTCTCCTGGAGGAGGGGTCGGTCATCGGCAGCGATGTCGTGATCGGCAGCAACGCCTCCGTCAACGCCAACGTGCGCATCTGGCCCAACAAGGAGATCGAGCCCGGCGCCGTGGTGCGGGAGTCGATCATCTGGGCGGGGTCCTGGAAGCGGGGGCTGTTCACCGCCTACGGGCTCACGGGCCTGGCCAACGTGGAGTTCACGCCCGAGTTCGCGGCGCGCCTGGGCGCCTCCGTGGGCGCGCTCTATCCAAAGGGTGGCACGGTCGCCATCTCGCGCGATTACACGCGGTCGGCGCACATGATCCACCGGGCGGTGGCGTCGGGGCTGATCTCCTCCGGGGCCAACGTGATCGACCTCTCGACGCTGGCCATCCCGGTCGTGCGCCACTGGGCGCGCCGGCACCGGATGCCGGTGATCCACATCCAGTCCTCGCCCGTCGATCCCCGCTCGCTGGACATTCGCATCTTCGACACCACCGGCCTGGATCTCGACAAGCGCAGCGAGCGCAAGCTCGAGAACCTGTACTTCCGTGAGGACGTACGGCGGGTCTCGCATTTCGAGATGGGCCACCTGCAGCAGCGGGTCGACGATTACGACTCGTACGTGAGCGAGCTGCTGTCCAAGCTCGACGTGGAGACGGTGCGGCCGTCGAAGCTGAAGGTCGTGGTCGACTACAGCAGCGGCGCCGCGACCCAGGTCCTGCCGCGCGTGCTGCAGGAGATGAACTGCACGGTCATCCCCCTGAACGCTTCGCCCGAGGAGATCGTGGCCGAGCAGGATGACAAGGCGTTCCAGGCGCGCCTGGTGGAGATCGGGGTGATCACCCAGGCCGTGGGGGCGAACCTGGGCCTCTTCATCGACTCACCGGGAGAGCGGGTCTTCCTGATCGATCAGGAGGGCCGCGTGCTGCAGCACGACGTGGCTTTCGCCGTGCTGGCGCAGCTGGCCCTGCTGGGGCGGCCGGGGCTGTTGCTGGGGCCGGCCTCGGCGTCGCTGGCCTTTTCCAAGATCGCCGAGCAGCTGGAGTCGCGGTTCGTGCCCACCAAGACCACGCCCGGCGCGGTGCTGCGCTCGGCGCAGCACACGGAGACCGTGCTCGCCTCCGATGGGGGCGGAGGCTACTGCTGGCCCGAGTTCCAGCTGGCCTTCGACGGCGTCTACACGACGGCCAAGCTGCTCGAGCTGCTGGCCACCTCCGGGGTTGGGCTGCGCGAGCTGCGGGCGCACGTGCCGCGGGTCGGTTATGAGCGGATGGTGGTGTTCTGCCCTTGGGAGGCAAAGGGGCGCGTGATGCGGATCGTGATGGAGAAGCACCTGGAGGATCGGGTCGACCTGACCGACGGCGTGAAGGTGTTCGTCGACGATGGATGGGTGCTGGTGGTGCCGGACCCTGACCGGCCCGAGTACCAGGTCATCGCCTCGACCGAGGACCCTGTGCACGCCGCACGCCTGGTCGAAGAGTACGCGGCCGTGGTCCGCTCGGCTGTGGCCGAGGTGCGGCCTGAGGCCGAGCACGTGGTGGAGCGGGAGTCGAGCTAGGGGCCGGTCAGCGCCGACCGCTTTTAAGGTGCCTTTTCTCGAAAACTCCGCCCAGTGGCGCTGCTGAGTGATGCCTATTCCTGAAATCGGCCCATGGTTGCCTGGCGACGCCGGCGCGGGCTGACGCGGGAGAAGCCGGACCTGTAGACTCCGCCGGAATTTCCGGCGCCGACCGGCAGGGAGCCCCCATCCAGTGCACGGGGTGGGCAAGAAGGGTCCCCACCATCCGTTGAACGTTCCGGCTTCGGCTGGCTCGTACAGCACTGCATGGGCGTCAAGGCGGCGAGATCGCGCCGCGGCGACGCTGAGGGGTAAGCAATGGCAGATCCACGTGAGATCGGCGGTATGCCATTCGTCAACGGTCCGCGGCACCGGCTGACGATCTGGCTCGTCTCGCTAGTAACCGTCGCCGGGCTTGGACTGGCGGCCGTCGTCGGGCCGGCGCCACTCAGGGGGCGCGCGGTGGCCACCGTCAGCAATCTGAGCGTCTCGGGCAACCATCTGGTCGACAACGGCCGGACGGTGGTGCTGCACGGCGTCAACCGCAGCGGCTCCGAGTATGCCTGCTGGCAGGGCTGGGGCTTCTTTGACGGAGCTAGCGACGACGCCTCGGTGGCCGCCATCGCGGCCTGGTCGTCGAACGCGGTCCGCGTTCCATTGAACGAAGACTGCTGGCTCGGCATCAACGGCGTCACAGCCGCCTACAGCGGGGCCAATTACCGCAGCGCCATCACCAGCTACGTGTCGCTGCTGCGCCAGCACGGCCTCTATGTCCAGTTGAGCTTGCAGGTGGTCGCTCCGGGCACCGCTCAGAGCACCGCAATTCTGCCGATGCCCGATGCCGACCACGCCGGCGACTTCTGGCGTTCGGTCGCCAACACGTTCGCTGGCGACCATGGCGTGATCTTCGATCTATACAACGAGCCGCACGACATCGACTGGACGTGCTGGGCAGACGGCTGCCCGATCTCTTCCGGAACCAATGTCAGCCAGCCCTACCAGGCTGTGGGCTTCAAGGCGCTGGTCTCCGCCATCCGCGGGAGCGGGGCCGGCAACGTGATCCTGATTCCAGGCACCGGTTGGAGCTACGACCTCAGCGGCTGGCTGGCCAACCGTCCTAACGATTCGCAACTGGTGGCGGGCGTCCACAACTACGGCGGTCCGAACTACAACACCCAATCGAGTTGGGAGGCCAGCTACGCGCCGACGGCGGCTCAGGTGCCGGTGACCTTCGGCGAGATCGGTTTCGACGGTTACGTGGAGCAGTTGATGCCGTGGCTCGACTCCCACGGGATCGGGTACCTGGCCTGGACCTGGGATACGTGGGGTACGGACGAGGCCCTGATCTCCGGCTATGACGGCACGCCGACCACTTATGGAGTCGGTTACCGCTCGCACCTGCTGTCATTGACGAGCGCACCCGCGCCCGCCCCCACGCCTACTCCAACGGTCACGCCGACGCCGACGCCGAGCCCGACCCCGTCACCGGGCCTGACCCCTTCCGGAAACTGCCCGGCTGCATCCACGGTGCCGTGCTTCGACCACATCTTCATCGTCCTGATGGAGAACCACGCCTACAGCGAGATCGTGGGCAGCAGCCAGGCGCCCTACTTCAATCAGCTCGCGCAGCGTGGAACCCTGGCCGGCAACTACTTCGCAGTCGACCATCCGAGCCTGCCCAACTACATCGCGTTGACGTCGGGTGATGACCCCAGCTGGGCGACTCCTGACTGCGCCCCGGTGCCCGGCTGCACCAGCTCGAGGCAGAACCTGGCCGACAAGGCCGAGGCGTCCGGTCGCAGCTGGAAGGGCTACATGGAATCGATGGGTGCCGCTTGTGGCACGAGCGACAACGGCTCGTATGCCGTGCGTCACGATCCCTGGGTCTATTACGACGACATACGCAACAACGCCGCGCGCTGCACCAGTCACGTGGTGGACTACACGGCGCTCGCCACCGATCTAGCCTCCGCCGCCACCACTCCGAACCTGGTCTGGATCACGCCCAACCTCTGCGACGACATGCACGACTGCTCGATTCAGACCGGCGATGGCTGGCTGAGCCGGGAGATGCCCAAGATCCTGAACTCGCCGGCCTTCACCAGCCAGCGTTCGCTGCTTGCAGTGGTTTGGGACGAGGACGATTCGGCGCAGGGCAACCAGGTCCCCCTGGCCCTGGTCGGCTCGGGGGTGCGCGCGGCGTTCGTGCCGCCCACGAGCTACAACCATTACAACCTGCTGCGGACCGTGGAGGCGGCTTGGGGGTTGCCCACCCTGACCGCCAACGACGGCGGCGCGGCCGCGATGGCCGATGCCTTCGGTGCAGGGGCGCCCACGCCGTCGCCCACCCCGACGCCCACGCCCACCCCTACGCCAACTCCGACGCCCACCCCGAAGATCAAGCACGTGCCCGGGCACAAGCCCAAGCCGACACCGACTCCGACGCCGACTGTGATTCCCACCGGCTGAGCCCCTCGAGGATGAGCAGCGTTCGAACGCGACAGGATGGAGCGGTGTGGAGCGGGTGTGGAGCGGGAGACGGGACTCGAACCCGCT
>Ga0209474_10000823_pt1 | contig 32160 bp, 29 predicted proteins | sample GraSoiAngelo_145_FD_185902 | JGI IMG/M metagenome (GOLD analysis project Ga0209474, IMG submission 185902) | Grasslands soil microbial communities from the Angelo Coastal Reserve, California, USA - 14_1009_05_20cm (SPAdes) (version 2) | ecosystem: Environmental > Terrestrial > Soil > Grasslands...
TAGCGCAGAAAGTGCTGGAGAGCGACAAAGCGCAGGTCGAGCAGTTGACTGCGGCCGTGGCCAAGGCTTCGGGTGACCGCAAAGAGTCCCTCGAGGATGATTTGGCAATTGCGCAGGAAGACTTGAACCTGGCCCAGAACGAAGTGGACGACGCAAAGCAGGACTTGATTCGAGTGGGCGGTGATCCGGAGAGCCGGATCCAGGAGCTGTACAAAGAACATAAAGATAGCGAGAAGAATGGAACGTCTGTTCCCGGCAACGTTCCCTCGCCGCCCGACCAGGCGGGGTTGATCCATCGCTACGAGCAATGGAGCGCGCTGCATGCAAAACAACTCCTCTTGTGGGAAGCCAAGAGCGCTGCCGATGCCGCAGCGGCGATGTTCTCCAAGGAGCACGACGCGCTGGATGCCAAGATCGACGCGGAAAAAGCGGCCACGCCTCACCTGGCGCATCATTCCAAAAAATCAGGGTCGATTGGCGCCCCGGCTTCTCAAAGCGCACAAAGTCACGAAGATTCTGCGAACCTGCTGCTCAAGACCAGGCGCGTTGCTTCCGAACAGAAAACGCTCTCGATGTTCGACCAGCGCGTGGACTTGCAGAAACAGCTCTCGGACAATTACGCCAAATGGATTGACATGGTGGCGGGCGAGCAACGAGCAGTCGTCCATCATGCCCTTAACGGCGTGCTCATCATTCTGGCCATTGGTTTGTTCGGCATCTACTTTGCCTCTTTGATGGATAAGGTGGTAGGCCGGCTCGCCATGGACCGGCGCCAGATGCAGAGCCTGAACACGGTGGCTCACGTGACCGTGCGTCTGGTGGCCATCCTGCTGATTTTGCTGGTGATCATCGGCCCGCCGGGACAGCTTGGAACGTTTCTTGGGCTGGCCGGCGCGGGGTTAACCGTAGCGCTGAAGGATTTCATTGTCGGCTTCATCGGCTGGTTCGTGCTGATGGGGAAGAATGGGATTCGCCTGGGCGATTGGGTGGAAATCAATGGCGTGACCGGCGAAGTGGTCGAGATTGGGCCGTTCCACACGGTGTTGCTGGAAACCGGCAACTGGACCGATTCCGGGCATCCCACGGGCAGACGCGTAACGTTCACGAACAGCTTTGCCATCGAGGGCCACTACTTCAATTTCTCCACTTCCGGCCAGTGGTTGTGGGATGAGTTGCAGCTGGTTCTTCCCGCGGGGCAGGATCCCTATCCGATCGTGCAGGAGATTCGCAAGAGTGTTTCTGAAGCCACAAAGGAAGGCGCCAAGCGAGCCGAGGAAGAGTGGCGGCGCGCCACGCGTTCGCGCGAAATGAGTTCGTTTTCCGTGGAGCCGGCGATTAGCATCAAGCCGGTGGTCGGCGGCGTCGAAGTGGCCGTACGCTACATCACGCGCGCCAACGAACGCTATCAATTGCGGGCCAAACTGTATCAAGATGCCGTCGACCTTCTCAGCCGCAAGAACGTTCCTGTGTCCTGAGCGCTTCCTGGCTGCTAACGCATCAGCTGGCGCGCGCGAACGGCGGAAATGGTCGAGCCGGTGTAGAGCAGCGCGAGCAGGGCGTAGCCGGCGGTAAGGTTGACTCCTTGGGCGACCCATCCGAGGGCAAAACTCATAAGGAGTTGGACGACAGTCGTAAGAATGGCCATGGCGGATTGCGTGCGACCCATGAAATGCCGCGGCACAATGGACATCAGCGACGACTGAGCAATTACGCCGCCCAGTGCGCGGCAGAATCCGAAAATCATCTGGATCGTGACCGCGCCTATAAGAAACGCCACATATGGTGTCGCCATGTGGCCTGCCGCGAGAACCGCGCAGGCTGCTACGTATAGCGGCATGCGTTTGGCGCTCGGCAGTTGGCTGGCGATCAAACCGCCGCAAATGGCACCCGTGGCCCAGCCTGCTTCGAGAAATCCCAATCCGCGCGCGCCCGCATGAAGAATGTCGTTTGCGAGCGCGACGAGCACGACGTTGGCGCTGACCACTCCCGCCATCATGATGGAGTGCGTGATGCCCAAGGCCCTCACGAGCGGCTGTTTCCGCAAATAGGCGAAGCCTTCGCGCATATCGGCGTACACGGCGAGCGAGAGTCCGGCCTCCGCCACTTCCGGCATTTCTCCGCTTTCCAGCGCCTCCGCCGTTGCCTCGGTGGCTTCGTCGAATTCGTGCGGATACTTTCGCCGGTCGCGCGGTGAGACGTAGCCTTGCCGCACGCAGTACAGACAGTACGCGGAAACGAAATAAGTGGCGCCGTCGATGGCCAGGATGCCCGCGATCCCCGCCGTGTTATAAAGGAAGCCCACGAAGGCGCCCGCGATCAGCATCCCGCTCTGCACGCCAACCAAAACAGCGGCATTCGCTCCCGTGAACTGACTTGACGGAATCACTTCCTGCACGAGGGCGTTCACCGTGGCCCAGTACATTGCCGAGCCCGTGCCAGTAATCAGCGTCATGCCATAGAGGTGCCAGAGCTGGAGATGCCCGCGCCAGGCGATATACGCCGTGCCCAAAACGAAAAAGCCGCGCACGAGGTCCAACATGACGCCAAGATAGCGACGGTCGAAGCGGTCGATCAGCACGCCGCCGAGGAAAGGGACGAACAATCCGGGCAGGGTCATAACGATGACTTGCCAGCTGACTTTGACGGTGGAGTGCGTGGCCGCAAGGATGTACCAGCTCACGCCCGCGAAGTTCATGCCGCTGCCGAAGAGCGACACGAACATGGCCACAAAAAAATAACGGAATCCCCGCTGCGCCCAGATGAGGTTCCAGTCGACTCGATGTGCGGTTGCCGTGGCCATAAAACTCTTTAGCTTACTATGGTGGCCGAAATCCGTGCTGAAGCGTGGATGGAAGAGTTACACTCTTCGAACAATTTGGCCGGGGAAGGCGGGCCCGATGGGAAACGAAGCAATGTGCAAAGTGCGATTTGGCAAGCAGGAATCGGAAGGCAAAGCCTTGCTCGAGACGAATGAAGTTCTCTTTCGCGGCGACTTCCGGCTGAAGATTCCTTTCTCCAATATCAAATCGGCGAAGACGGTGGACGGCGAGCTTCGTTTGCAGACTGCGGAAGGTCCGGCGTCGTTTCATCTCGGCGCCGCAGCGGGAAAATGGCTCGAGAAAATTCTTCACCCCCAATCGCGCATCGAAAAGCTCGGCGTAAAACCCGCCGCAAAGGTTTCGTTGATTGGTGAATTTGAGGCAGGGTTTCTTCGCGAGGTTAGCGGTCTCACCAAGTCGGTCGCCAAAGGCAAAGCGGCTTCAGACTCGAAGCACATCTTTTTCGCGGCAGAGTGCAAAGTGGATTTTTCGGCCCTATCAAAAATCGCAAAAGCCATGTCAGGGGCGGCCGCTCTCTGGATCGTTTATCCCAAGGGCCAGAAACACATCACAGAAAGCGACGTCCTCGCCGCCGGCCGCAAGTCCGGTTTGAAAGATGTGAAAGTCGTTGGCTTCTCCCCCACCCACACCGCGCTGAAATTTGTGATCCCGCTTTCCCAGCGCTAGCGGTAACATTTCGCCGCAACTGGAAACTGGTCCGAGTTTCGTATTTCGAGTTTCGTATTTTCGAGCTTCGCCTTTCCTGTCTATCGTGGCAGCATGAGCGCTTTGCTCGAAACACGCGGACTGACCGTGGAGTCAGCAGTTAGCTGTCGACTGTGGACTTTCTTCGCGATACAATCCCCCGCGCTGAAATTTTCTCCTGTTCCCGTGCGTATCCCAATCAAGCAGACGCTGTCCAAATCTTGTGGTGGAGGATTCCTCGATGGCTACAACGCCTACCCCTATGCCTGAATCGCAAGCGCAACCCCAGGCATCGATCAGCCCGATTGGCCGAATTGTAGGAGTCTTCTTCTCGCCGAAGGCGACGTTTGAAGACATGGCAAGAAAGCCCGGTTGGATAGCGCCGATTCTTCTCACAACCGTGTTGAGCATTATCTCTGTCACTGCTCTCAACCAGAGGATGAACTGGCGCGATTACATCATCCAACAGATGGAGAAGAGTCCCCGGGCAGCGCAGCTTTCGGCCGAACAAAAGCAACAGCAGGCTGATACGGGCGCCAAGTTTACCGTCGGGATCGTTTATGCCTCAGGTCTGTTAGTGCCGATTTGCTTCGCTTTGTTTGTGGGCCTCGTCATGTGGGGGGCCTATAATCTTCTCGCTGGCGCGGGAGCCAGGTTTTCCCAGGCATTTTCCATAGTTGCGCACGCCGGTTTGGTGGGAATTGTCAGTACACCGCTCTTCTTGCTGGTTCTGTTCTTGAAGCCACCCGGAACAATCGATCCCGAGAACCCACTGGCCACGAATCTGGCCGCCTTGCTGTCTGACGATGCGTCGAAATGGCTGGTTGCACTCTGCAAATCGTTTGACGTTTTTACGTTTTGGACGCTCATCCTGATTGCGATTGGCTTTGCCGCCGTGAATCCCAGAAAACTGAAGGGTGCGAAGTCTTTCACGATTGCATTTACCGTTTGGGCCGTCTACGTCGTTTTGCACGTAGGTTGGGCCTTCATCTTCTCCTGATACACTGGGCGGGTGAGTCTTTCCTTTGAAGTGCTGAAAACAGACGCGACGGGCGCGCGGCGCGGCCGCCTGACCACGCCACACGGGGTCGTGGAGACGCCTTTTTTCCTGCCTGTGGGCACGCAAGCTTCCGTCAAAGCGCTCACACAGGAAGGGCTCGAAGAGCTTGGCGCCGAAATCATCCTAGCCAACACCTATCATCTTTATTTGCGGCCGGGCCATGAGCTGATTCGCCGGCTTGGCGGCTTGCATCAATTCATGTCCTGGCCGCGGGCCATTCTTACCGATTCCGGCGGCTACCAGGTTTTCAGTCTCTCCGAACTGCGCAAAGTCACGGACGAAGGCGTGCGGTTCCGCTCGCATCTGGACGGCTCGGAGCATTTGCTCACGCCGGAAAAAGCCGCTGAGATTCAACTCGCTCTCGGCTCCGACATCGCCATGGTGCTCGATGAGTGCATCGAAACGCCCGCGCCTCGCGGGCTAGCGGAAGCCGCTCTACAGCGCACCAGCGCCTGGGCTCGCCGCGCCCGCAACTATTTTCAGGAATGCGCGCGCCAAAACGGCAAGCCTTCCAACCAATGGCAGTTTGGCATCGTGCAAGGGGCAACATTTCCCGACTTGCGCCGCGAAAGCGCCCGCCAGCTTCTCGAACTGGATTTTCCCGGGTACGCTGTCGGTGGACTGGCTGTCGGCGAGCCGCACGAAGTTACTTGCGCCATGGCTGCCGAAGTCACCGCGCTGCTTCCCAAAGATCGTCCGCGCTATCTCATGGGCGTCGGCCGCCCGGAGCAAATCGCCGACTACGTCGCTCTCGGCATTGACATGATGGATTGCGTCCTGCCCACGCGCGCCGCGCGCCACGCCTGCCTGTACACCAGCGAAGGCCGTGTGCTCATTAAGAACTCGCGCTACGCGGAAGACCAGCGCCCCGTTGATTCAAATTGTTCTTGCAGTGTTTGCCGCCGTTACACGCGCGCCTATCTCCGCCATCTTTTTGCCGCGGGAGAAATGACCGCGGCCATCCTCGCCACCCAGCATAATGTCCACTTTTACCTTGACATCATGCGGCAAATCCGAGAGGCTATCGAGTTTGGGAACCTAGCGAATTTCGCATCAGACATGCACGCGCGTTACGCTGCGGACCCAGCCTGAGAGCCGGTAGCTTGTTAGCCTTGAAGGGCTCGCGGTCAAAGCTGCCAGCTCAATGCAATGCATGGGGCAATGCGCGGGCCTCCACGGGGCTTCACGTCAACTTCCACCGGGTGGGGTTGCCCACAAAATGGAAGAGGAAGTCAGTAGAGAAGGGAAGCGGGTGATTTTTGCCTGCCGTGGCTTTGGCCACCTTCTGTGACCCGTAAGAAGAAATTCAGAGCGGTAGAAATCGGGCTCAGAGTTTTAACTTAGAACTGAAAACTGATAACTTAAAACGGATGATGACAACAGCAACCCTTCTTCAAATACCGACCGGCGGCTTTGGCGGCCTCCTGATCCCTTTGGCCCTCATGTTCGGCATCATGTATTTCATGGTGATCCTGCCGCAGCAACGCCAGCGCAAGAAAACGCAGGAGATGCTCTCCATTTTGAAAACGGGAGATAAGGTGATCACCGGCAGTGGTATTTATGGCACGATCAGCGGCATCGACGGAGATTCCGTAATTATGAAGATTTCTTCGGAGCCGCAGGTTAAAATCCGGATCGCGCGGGCGGCGATTGCGCAGGTGGAGACATCTGAAGATGCAAAATAAGCCATCTCTTCGCCGGAAAGCGCGTCCTATTTTCTAACCATGAATCCCAATCTCAAATGGAAAGGGCTGTTCATTGTAGTGGCTATCGTTTTCTGCGTTTATTTTCTCTTTGGCTATCCGACGTTCCCCACCTCGTTCGCGCAGGTCAAGGACAATTTCAAGAACCAAATCAAGCTCGGCCTCGACCTCCAGGGCGGCAGCCAGTTGGTTCTTCAAGTCCAAGTCCAGGAGGCCATCGCGCAGGAGACCGATACGACCGTCGATCGGCTCACTACAGCCCTGCGGGATAAGAATGTTCGCTACGACGAAGTCCGTCGAGCTGACGATACGCACATTTTGGTCCGCAATATTGACCCGTCCCAGTACTCGGTATTGAGCGATATCGTCGGCACGCAATACAATAATGTATGGGACATGGCTCCCGCTGCGGGACAAACTAATAGCTACACTCTGACTCTGCGCCCCGGCGCGGTCGCTGCCATTCAGGAACAGACCGTCACGCAGGCAAGAGAAACTATTGAGCAGCGCATCAATGGTCTGGGACTTACGGAGCCCACGGTTCGTCCGCGCGGCGGGCATAATGACAACGAAATCCTCGTGCAACTGCCGGGTGTGAGTGATTTGGCGGAAGCCAAAGCGGTTATCCAGGCTGGCGGACAGTTGGAGTTAAGACTCGTCAACGATCCTCAGACCTATCCCTCCATAGCCGCTTATATGGCTCAGCACACCGTGCTTCCTGCGGGCGACGAGCTCCTGCCGGCTTGCGCCGATAACCGCTCCCGGCCCAGCGGTCCCGATAACGGGGACCTCTATTACGTGTTGAATCGCGCTCCCGTTGTTACTGGTCGTGACCTGCGAACTGCCACCGAGGGACGCAACACGACAAATCCCGGCACCTGGCAAGTGAATTTCGCTCTCTCACCCGAGGCTGCGCGCCGCTTCGGGCCTTTTACTCAGCAAAACATCGGTCACAACATGGCAATTGTCCTGGATCATTGCGTGAAATCGGATCCGGTCATCAACGGCCGCATTGATGATTCCGGAATGATTGAAGGCAGCTTCAGTCAGCAGAGCGCCCACGATCTGGCGCTGGTTCTCCGTGCTGGAGCCCTTCCCGCGTCCATTAAGTATCTCCAGGAAAGTACCGTTGGACCTTCTCTCGGGGCAGACTCGATCCGTCACGGGGTGCAGGCGTCCATTCTCAGCCTCCTTGTGGTGATGATCTTCATGCTGATCTACTACCGCATATCCGGCGGCAACGCGGTTCTTGCTTTGATCCTGAACCTCATCATTCTTCTGGCTTTTCTCGCAATGTCCGGCGCTGTGCTTACGCTCCCCGGCATTGCTGGAGTCATCTTGACGATCGGCATGGGCGTGGACTCCAACGTCCTGGTTTTCGAGCGTATCCGCGAAGAAATTCGCAACGGCAAATCCTCTCCCGCCGCCGTGGATGCAGGTTTTGACAACGCTTTCCGCACCATCATCGATACGCACGTGACCACCGTGGTTTCCGCCGCCTTTTTGGGTTTCTTCGGGACCGGACCCATCCGCGGCTTTGCCATCACGCTGGTTGTGGGTCTCGTCGCCAACATCTTTACGGCGGTTTACGTTTCCAAGACGATTTTCCAGTACCACTTGACGAAGATGGACCGTCAGGCAGAACTGAGCATTTAAATGCGTACTAGAACTGCTAAGGCGCGCGGCCTAACTGCCTGCAAACGAATGGGCAATAGGTTCGACGGCCAGGTTTCCTCTACCCTAGGTTGCTCTTCGGTGGCCGGACTTGGACCGGGAACATTTCGCCTTTGGCGGTGTCTAAGGAAGGGAAGTTAGGAAGGCATGATCGAGCTCTTCAAGCAGCCCAATCTCGATTGGATGGGCAAGGCGAAGTATTTCTTTGCCCTGAGCGGTATTCTTCTTCTCGCCGGATGGACTTCAATTTTCTACGGTCACGGGATTAAGTACGGAATCGACTTTAGTGGTGGCACAAACGTGGACGTTCGCTTCGCCAACCCGCCCAATCTTGACAAGCTGCGCAGCGGTCTGACTACACAAGGGCTTGGCAATACTGAAATCCAGCCGTTCCACGACATTGCCAACCCCAACACCAACGAGGTTCTCATCTTCATCGAAGGCAAAGGCCAGGATGAGAGCCTTCTGCAATCCAGCAGGGCCAAGGCCCTTGACGCTTTGAACGCCACTTTTGGTGTGGCTTCTAACAAGCCGGACTTCAACCTTGCTACGCCCGCCTCTCTGTCCGCCGTGCTCACAGAGCGAGACCCGCTGTTCCTTTCTGTAAACGCCGGCGACCGCTACCAGCAACTTGCTAAAAAGATCTTCGATTACCGCGACGCGGATGCCAACGGTGTCCTCACCAACTTCGATGACCTCTCGAAAGTGCCCGGTGTCACCCCTGCTGTTCTTAATGTCGTCAAATCGGGCTTTGCTCTGGGTCCCTTCACCATTCGAGGCATCGAAATCGTCGGCCCCAAAGTGGGCGCGGAGCTTCGCAGGCAGGCAACTTTCGTTACCCTCTATGCGCTGGGCGGCATGCTGGTATATATTGCCTTCCGTTTCACGGGCGGCCAGGTTGGTGGACAACTATTCTCTTTCCCTAAAGGTGTCGCCGGAATGGTGGTTTGGGTTCTGGACAAGACGATTTATGGGCTTGCCGCCGTGCTGGCTGTGTTTCACGACGTGCTGATCACCCTGGGATTTTTCTCGTTGTTTCGCTTCGAGATTTCCCTCACGGTCATTGCGGCGCTCCTCACACTGGTCGGTTATTCCATGAATGACACCATCGTCATTTTCGATCGCATTCGTGAAAACAACCGTTTGCTCCGCAGAGAATCGTTCGCCGACGTGGTCAACAAGTCCATCAACCAGACACTTTCGCGAACCATCTTAACCAGTGGCTTGACTTTCCTTACCGTGCTCGTCTTGTTCCTGATGGGCGGCCAGGTGCTTCGTGCTTTCTCCTTTGCCCTGGTGGTAGGGATTGTGGTAGGAACATATTCCAGCTTTGGCATTGCCGCTCCCATTGTCGTCGCCTGGAATCGCTGGCGCGGCCATGGCGCGGTGGCAGGGACCGGACCCGCAGCCGGCAACAAAAAACGGGGTAGCGAAGACCTTACTGCACGTCTCGCTCCCGCCGGTAGGAGGTAGTAAGTTATGTTTGACGAGATGGTCGTTTCGAGTCCGCATCCAACAAGGACTAAGAAGCCCATGACGGTTTTTTTGTCGGCCGTCATTCAAATTGCTTTTCTGGGCATCCTGATTCTGATTCCGCTGATTTACACCGAGGCGTTGCCGAAAACCATGATGGCTACCATGCTCACGGCGCCTCCGCCCCCGCCCCCTCCGCCTCCCCCTCCAGCCGCTGTGCAAGTCGTGAAAGTGCGGCCACAGGTGCACTTGATGGACGCCGGCAAACTCATGCAGCCGAAGGTCATCCCGAAGGATATCAAGATTATTAAGGAAGAAGCCGAGCCTGACCCGGGCGTCGTTGGCGCCGTGGGCGGCGTACCCGGTGGCGTTGCCGGTGGTTCGATGGGCGGCGTGCTCGGCGGCGTGATTGGTGGCATCGGCACTGCGGCGCCGCCGAAACCGAAGCCGACCGGCCCGGTCCGCGTCGGCGGCAATGTGCAGGCTGCGCGCATTGTCAACCGCGTTCAGCCCGTCTATCCTCCGCTCGCGCGGCAGACTCGCATTTCGGGCACCGTCCGCTTGCATGCCATCATCAGCAAGGATGGCACGATCCAGCAACTGGAAGTGATGTCCGGACACCCGCTCTTGCAGCAGGCGGCGCTTGACGCCGTTCGCCAGTGGCGCTATCAACCGACTCTTCTCAACGGCGAGCCGGTCGAAGTGGACACGACGATCGACGTGATCTTTTCTTTGAACCAGTAGTACGGTTTGGCGCGCCAGTCGTGGGGCACGCGCGCCAGCCCGCGCAGTTGATTCAGCAAACACTCTCGCGGATCCTTCAGCCATCGCCGGAGGGTCGCTAGAAATTTAAGGAGCAAACGAATGGTAGCCACTCTCAATCTTTTCTCGGCCCTGCTCCTGCAGGGCGGTAACTGGGACCTCCGCGGCATGATCCATAACATGGGCACATTGGCGCTGGCCGTGGTCGTTATCCTGTTTCTGCTTTCCGTTTATTCTTTCGGTGTGATGATTGACCGCGCCTTGATGTACAGTGCGGCTCGCAAGCAGTCACGCATCTTTGTGCAACAGGTGGCCGGTGCGCTCAAGGACGGCAAGCTCGATGAAGCCATTGCCATTGCCGAACGCAACAAGAAGAGCCACATCGCCAAGGTCGTCGCCACCGGTCTCTCGGAGTTTCAGTCGGCTTCGCAACAGGTTTCGGATTCCGACGTCATCGATGCCGCGAAGCGCGGTCTCGAGCGCTCCGTCGCCATCGTCCATGCCGAAATGAAGCGTGGCCTTTCGGCGCTCGCAACCATCGGATCCACCGCGCCGTTCGTCGGCCTGTTCGGCACCGTGGTCGGCATCTTGAACGCGTTTAAGGGCATCGAAACGCAAAAGGCCACCGGCCTGTCCGCCGTCGCCGGCGGTATCGCGGAAGCCCTGGTCACCACCGCTTTCGGTCTGCTCGTCGCCGTTCCCGCCGTCTGGGCTTACAACTATTTCACCAACAAGGTGGAAGCCTTCGACGTCGAGATGGACAACTCTTCGATGGAGCTCATCAACTACTTCATCCTGCGGCGCGGCGCGAAGAGGTAGTTTCCATGGCGTACAAACCACAAGCAGGCGCGCAAATGGCGGCCCCCAATGTCATTCCCATGGCCGACATTATGCTCGTCCTGCTCATCATCTTTATGGTGGTCACTCCTTTGCTCACCAAGGACATTCCTGTGGACTTGGCCTCGGCCCAGAATTCCCGCGACATGCAGGATGCCGACAAGGATGACGCCATCGTTGTAGCCGTTACTCGCGATGGCCGGATTTACCTTGGGAGCACGCAGATGACCAAGGATGAAATCACAGGTTCGATCAAGGACCGGCTATCGAGCCGCCTTGACAAGACTGTTTACGTCAGAAGCGACTCTCGGGCGAAATACGGCGACGTAGTTGCCGTCGTGGACGAGATTCGTTCCGCTGGTGTGGACCAGCTCGGGCTGCTCACCCAGAGGCTGGAGAAGGCCACTGCAACCCCGCGTCCGCCAGCGGGGGATTGAGACCGTCGGGCCCCCCGTCGGCTGCTTTTTTGGCCGCCGGTTTTTACAGAGTGTTTGCCATTCGTTTGTTCATGAATTGAGGCCGCGCCGGATCCCACCCGGCGCGGTTGCGCGGCCCGCGGAAACGCTCTTCTGCGGGCACTTAGGAGACTCGCTATGGGGATGGAAGTTGGAGAAAACCACGGCTCAATGTCGGTGCCAAACGTGGTGCCGCTCATTGATATTTTGCTGGTGCTGATCATTATTTTCATGGTCATCACCCCGCGCACACCGAACGGCTTGGATGCGCTTGTTCCTCAGCCCTCGCCCAACCAGCAGCAGAGCCAGGAGCTGGAGAACAAGACCGTTGTCGTCCAGATCGCCATGAACGGCAAGCTTAAAATCAATCAGGAAGACACCACCTGGGACGGCCTCGGCCCTCGCATGGAGACCATTTTCAAGGAACGCGCCGACAAGATTGCTTTCGTCAAGGGCGACGACGATGTGCTCTTCATGGACGTCGCGCGCGCCATTGACATCATGCGCGGCGCGGGAATCGACAAGGTCGGCTTGATCACGGCCAAGCTCGAGGCCGGTCAGTAGCTTTTTCGCGGGTTGTGAGAGTCCTCCTCGCAGAAGATCTGCTCTTCGACGAGGTGACTCATGGGATTTGCGGTAGGCGGCAAGCGTGGTGTTGTTTCCGACCCGAACATCGTTCCTTTAATTGACGTCCTGCTGGTGCTCTTGGTGATTTTTATGCTTATGCCCCATTCCACGGGGCTCCAGGCGCAAATTCCGCAGGAGTGCGGGGCCCCGAGACCAGGGAATTGCGGGCAAGACAAACCGCACGTAGTTGTGGTACAAGTTCTCGCGAACGGTGCCCTGCGCGTCAATCACGAACCCGTGGCGTGGGAGAATCTGGATGCCAGGTTGCGGGAAATTTTCAAGTTGCGCGCTGACCGCACCGCGTTTATCTGGGGCGATGCGTCGGTTGAATTCGCGGTGGTGGCCCGGGTCATTGATGTGATGAACGCCGCGGGAATTGCCCCGATCGGCTTGTTGACGCAACAACTGGGAAACGATTTCTGAACACTTTTGCCCTTCGCAGGGCGGACGTGAACATTCTGGGCGCCGGGCCTTGGCCCCGCGCCTCAGCAGGGATGGATGCCTCGATGACTCTCGATTCATCGGTGAAACTGGACAGATCATTTCGCTCCTCTCCGGCCCGCCGTTGCCTGCATGTTCTGGCTTGCGCGGCTCTTGTTTTTCTCGTCGCCGGAACTTCAGGCTGCAACAAGTTGAAGGCTCGCGACCTCCTTAATAAGGGAGTCGGCGCCTTTAAGAATGGCCAGTACGACAACGCCATCGAATTTTTCAAGCAGGCCCGGGACCTCGATCCCTCATTGATGAACGCCCGCCTCTACCTGGCCACCGCGTACGCCAGCCAGTACATTCCGGGCGCGCCCAGCGATGCGAACACGAAGCTCGGCAACCAGGCGATTGCTGAGTTCAAGGATGTGCTGAATGTCGACCCCAACAACCTGAGCGCCATCGACGGCCTTGGGTCGCTGTTCTATCAAATGGCTGCAACACCCTACGACCCTAAGAAGTTCGATGAGTCCAAGGCCTACCATCAGAAGCACATCGAGCTAAAGTCCAGCGACCCGGAGCCCTACTATTGGATTGGCGCCATTGACTGGACCGTGTCTCAGCGCATCAATCTTGAGCTCCGCGCTGCCTACAACAAGAACAACATCAAGAAGCAGGTCCAGGACGCGGATCCGATGCCTACTTCCTTTCGCCCCGAGTATGTGGCCAAGTCAGGAGCCATGGTCGAAGAGGGCATCGCCGCGCTGCAGAAGGCCCTTCAGATCAGGCCAGACTATGACGACGCTATGGCTTATTTGAGTCTTCTCTATCGCCGTAAAGCCGACATGGTCGAGTCTGCCCAAGAGCGCGACGATCTGGAGAAACAGGCCGACGTTCTCCTCGACAAGGTCAAGGAAATCAAGCAGAAGCGCGCCGAGCAGCCTCATCCCGCAAGCTGATTCACTCCTTCCCGGGAACGCCTACTCTTCTCCATCCCGCGGGTTTTGCGGGATGAATCTCCGATTGGCGGCTTGGAGCATCAGTTGGGCGTCTTCGTTGGCCATGGTTGTCTTGTAGGCCGGGGCCTCCGAGAGTCTGCTACAATCCCTCTCATGAAACGACGCACCTTGCTGCAATCCCTTCCCGCCGCGGCGCTGCTTCCCGCGGCCAACTGGCTTTCCCTTCCGCGCGATTCCAAGGACAAAGCCGTTTCCGATGAAACTTCCTCCACGACGGTTTACGAGCTGCGCGTGTACCACACCTACGAGGGCAAGCTGGACGACCTGTTGCGCCGCTTCCGCGAACACACCATGCAGATTTTCGAGAAGCATGGCATCCACAACGTGGCCTATTGGACGCCCACGGACGACCCGCTCAAGGGCAAGACCCTTTTCTACGTTCTCGCGCACCCCAGTCGCGAAGCTGCTGCAGCCAATTGGAAGGCCTTCCGCGACGATCCCGAATGGCAGGAAGTGCAGAAAAAGTCTGAAGCCAACGGCAAGCTCGTCGAGAAAGTCGACTCCACTTTCCTTACCCTCACCGACTTCTCTCCGCCTATCCACTGAAAAGCCCGGCACTCATCTTGCAATTTCTTCGTCGGCCGCTGGTACGAGATTCAGGCTGGAGGCTCTCGGATCGCACTTCTGCGTGGGAAAGATGGCGTCGCGGCGATTGATTGCCACATAGCGATACAAGATCTCTTGCAGGACCTCGGCGTCTGTTACCAAACGTTGCCGGTTGCTAATCAGGTTTTCCAGCAACCGCTGCGCATCGGCCTTGTGCGTATGGGGTGAGCTACCAGGTACATCGGGATATTCGAGTCGACCAAAATCAACGATGCGTACCAGCTCCGTAGCCGCTCTCGATCTCCGCAAGCATACGGTCTATATCAGCCGAAGGAAAGTCGTGCCGCGCTGCTGCCCGAATCACCTCGAGCTTCTTCCCGGTCCCGGCGCCAGGTTCGCGCCGCCGTGCCAGGTCGAGAGCCTGCCGGGCCCACTCGGCGATGGACACGCCGCGGGAGCGCGCCACGCTCTGAATTTCCCGGTATTCGGGGTCCTTTAGAATCACTTGCAGCCGTTTGGCCATGGGTATGAGTCTATCTGACTCATGCGCATGAGTTAAGTAAGAAATAAGTGCTAGCATGAGTTGTGAGAACTCTCGACCCCACCCTCGCCAGCTGCTTATGCGCCCGACTCCTCCGTTTCGGAGCCTAAATCCTGCCTACCCAGCCCCTGCCGGCCGGCTTCCGCTGTGCCTATCGCTTCTCCAACGGCAATCGCTGCCATCGCCCCCGCCTGACCTTGTGCCTTGCTGAACCTCGGCCTCCTTCGTTTTCCTTTACCTCGTCTCTGAGGGTAAACTAACCCATGCCTTCGCCGAGCAATTTGCCGTTGAGTTTCAACCGCGTGCGCGCGGTTCGGCAGCTCGACGCCAGCTTGGAAGAGCTGCTCGAAAAGCTCAAAAAGCACCGTCCCTCCGAGGACCCTTGGATCGTCCGCCGCGCGTATGAGATTGCTTCGGAGCGGCATCACGACCAGTTCCGCAGTTCCGGTGAGCCTTATCTCTCTCATTTGCTGGAAGTTGCGCACATCCTGGCCGATATGCGGCTGGATGCCATCACGCTGACCGCGGCGATTCTCCACGACGCCATAGAAGACACGGAGTATCCAGTTTCGCGCATTGAAGAACGTTTTGGGGCGGAAGTAGCGCATCTGGTCGAGGGCGTTACGAAAATCGGCCGTCTGAACATCAAGGCGCCGGAAGCGCGCCAGGCCGAAAACGTGCGCAAGATGCTTTTGGCGATGGTGACAGACGTGCGCGTCGTGCTGGTCAAGCTGGCCGACCGCTTGCACAACATGCGCACGTTGCAATACCTCGAGCCGGAAAAGCAGCAGCGCATTTCGCGCGAGACGCTGGACATTTACGCGCCGATCGCGCACCGCCTGGGAATGAGCGTGGTGCGGGGAGAACTGGAGGACTTGTCCTTCCGCTATCTCGAGCCGGAAGCGTTTTTTGCGCTGCAAAAGGAGATCAGCGACAAAGCAGCATTCCACAAAGAGTTTTTGGATGAAGTGCAGGCCACCATCCGGTCGAAGCTGGTGGAAGCAAGCATTCCCGCGGAGCTGGAAGCGCGCGTGAAGACGCTGTATTCACTGCATCGCAAGATGCTGCGGCAGGAATCGGGCTTCGAGCAGGTTTACGACTTGCTGGCTGTGCGCGTGGTTACGGATTTGGAGCGCAACTGCTATGCCGCATTAGGCGTGGTCCATCACATCTGGCGGCCAGTGCCCGGACGCTTCAAAGATTACATCGCGATTCCGCGCCCAAATTTGTACCAGTCGCTCCACACGACGCTCTTGCACAGCGGGCAGCCCTTTGAAGTGCAAATCCGCACGCAGGACATGCATCGAGTGGCGGAAGAAGGCGTGGCGGCGCACTGGAAGTACAAAGTTGGAAGGGGCGCGCAAGACGATCAGCGCATTTCGTGGATGCGGCAGCTCATCGAGTGGTCGCAAGAAATGCAGGAGCCGAGCGAGTTCCTTTCCACGCTGAAGGTGGATCTCGCGCCGGTGGAAGTCTACGCGTTTACGCCGAAAGGCCGCGTGCTGGAATTGCCGCGCGGCGCCACGCCCGTGGATTTTGCTTACATGGTGCACACGGAAGTGGGCCACCAATGCGTGGGCGCCAAAGTGAATGGGCAGATGGTTCCGCTGCGGCATGAAATCCAGACCGGCGATGTGGTCGAGATTCTCACGCAAAAGGGCCACCATCCGAGCCGGGACTGGCTCAGCTTCGTGAAGTCGTCCTCGGCGAAAAGCAAAATCCGCCACTGGATTAACGAGCAGGAGCGCGAAGAAGCCATGGAAATGGGCAAGCGCCTGATCGAAAACGAAGCGCGCCACTTTGGCAAGAGCCTGAAGAAAGTCCCCGAAGCAGAGATCGCCAAGCTGCTGGCTGACTATGGATTTGCGAAATTCGAGGACGTTTATGCAGCGGTGGGATTCGGAAAATACTCCGCTCGGCAAGTCCTTGCGCGCTTGTTTAATGAACCGGCAAGAGTGACGGAAGAAGCCGCCACGGCCGATTCCGCACCCACGCTGGTCAAAACCGTCAAGAGAATGCTGGGACTTGGCGAAGCGCCGCTGATCGTCAAGGGACACGGCGATTTGCTGGTGTACCGCGCAAAGTGCTGTAATCCGATTCCCGGCGACGAGATTGTGGGCTACATCACGCGCGGGCGCGGCGTGGCGGTGCACACGCGCGCTTGCCCCAACGTGCAGAATCTGATGTACCAGACGGAGCGGCGCATCGCGGTCGAATGGGGCGGCGCGGGCGGCGCGACGTTCCCGGTGCAGCTCACGATTCGCGCGCGCGACCGCGCCGGATTGCTGGCGGAAATCACCGCCGTGATCAGCGGCGCGGGCTCCAACATTCACAATCTCGAGAGCCGTCCTGACCGCGCCAACGCGCGCATTGACGCTAACCTGGAAATTGCCGACCGGCGGCAGCTCGAAACCATCCTCGCCAACATCAAGAAAATTCCCGGGGTTTACGGCGTCGAGCGAATCTACCAAGCCGCCAGCTGACTGCAGTTTTCAGGGTTAGTTTTCAGTTCTAAGTTTTTAGTTCTTAGTTTTTAGCTTTCATTCTTAGGGGACTTCGTCGGGCTTTTGATTCTCAGTCCTGGGCCTGTCCTGGAAATGAAAAGAAAAGGATCTCTCTATACCCCGTGTCGACCGGAAGATAATGCTTTACCTCGAAGAGGGCAGCTTACATTTTGCGGATTGGATTGATTTCTATGACAGAACTGAAAACTGAAGCTTAGAACTGAGGATTGTGTTTTTTCCGCCTGTACTTTCGCCGGGTGTCTCGCACAGCACACTTCTGCGCCGCTCCCCTTGCTCCCGATAAAATGAAATTATGAACTACAAGCTCATTCCTGCGGCGTTTTTGCTGCTGCGATTGTACGGATGCAACCAGCATCTGTTTACCGATTACCGGCCACTCGACCAATCCGGCATGTGGTCGAGCAGCGTGGAGCAGCTCAAGAAACTGAACACTTCGGACGCCGAAGTGGGGCAGCTCACGAAGATGAAGCAGGCGGGAGTCAGCGACGACGCTTGCGTGCAGGCGATTGCGGATGCCCACAGCCACCAGCATCCGTTCTCGAGCGCGGATTCCGCGGTCAATTTGATGCATGCCGGGTACGCCGAGTCGCTGATACTGGAAATGACCAAGGCGGATCAGCTGGATAACCTGAGCGGCGACGCGGTTATGCTTCGCCTGGTTGGGTTGTCGGATCCTGCCGTGGATACGATTTTGCACAAAAGGATGAAGGGCCAGCGCACGATGAGCAGCGCGGAAATCGGCCGGCTGAAAAACACAGGACTCACCGAGGCGCAGATTATGGAGCGCATCAACCGGGGCATGACGGATGCCGAGGCGGACAAGGAAGCAGCGGTGCGCGAAGCGAATAGAAATCATGCAAACACCGGGTTTACGCGAGTTCGGGGCCGGCGCCGCTACTAGGTGAGCATGGACATCCTTTCGAACCGCAACAACCTGAGCCGCAAATTCCAAACCTTTTGAAATATGTCTAAGGGCGAAACGCATCTCCATGTGAAGCTCTGACCCTTCCCGGGCGGCTTTTTCTTCTGCGCGTTCCTCGTTACAATCTTGCGTTGTGAAAGTCCAACCTATTTCACGCCTTCTGTGGGCGATTCCAACGGCCGCGCTTTCGTTTTGGGCGGCTTCTTGTGCCGTGGCGCTGGGGCCTGGCTACGTCATTGAAAAGCAGGAAATTCGCGTGCGGTTTGTGGCCAAGCCTGAGCCGCGGATTGAGGTCGCCGCCGACTATCAACTGAAGAACAGGGGCACGCGGCCGTTGCAGGAATTAGAATTGCGTTTGCCGGGAAGACGCTTTCGTTCGAGCGGGCTGCACGCAATCTGGGATTCGGCAGAGCTAACGCTGACACTGGATCCCGACACGCCTCGAAACACGATTGCGAAGTTCGCGGAACCGTGGAAGATGGCCTCGCGGCACACGCTGCATTTGACAACCGAGTTTTTGCCTCCGCAGGCAGGAGAGACTTCAGCAAGTTTTTCGGGTGATGCCTTTTTTCTGCCGGCGGCTGCGTGGAGCGCGGGGTTGCTTCCCCCCGACGGACTCTTCGGCACGGGCGGCGAGCCCCCGAAGAAATGGAATCTGCTCGTGGCCGTGCCGGATGGATTTCAGATTCACACCAGCGGCGTGCAAAAGAAAACTTCGAGAAAGGGCGGAGAGACGGTTGTTCGAGCAGAACAGGGAAAGAATGATCCATATCCTTTTGTGATTTCCGGACGATACATTGCCGCGGAAATCGGCAACAGCAGCGAGAAATTGCATTTGTGGACGAGCAAACCGCAGGACTCCGCGAAGCTACGGGACGCCAGCGATACGCTCGGTCGTGTGATGGCCGCGTACGATGCCGCGTTTGGGGCCCGCAACAAAGAGGTTTCGCAAACCTGGATCGTGGAATGCCCGGTGGCGGCGGGTTGCTTTACGAATCTCAATCCGCGGAGAGCGAAACTTCTCGGTCAAGAAGAAAATGAACGCACAACGGCAGAAATGATCTCGCAGGACACGATGGTGGTGGACTTAAGCGAGGGCGCGCCAGCTCTGGCTGCGGGCGCGGCGCCTTCGCTGGCGGCGAGCTGGCTTGGATACGGGCAGAACCCTGCGTTTTATGAGCAGAGTCCTCCCCTGACAATGTTGCCCGCGTTTGCCGCGGCGATGGGGCATGATGCTGCGCAGGGCGGGGATTCGCGCACGGAAACGATTCGGCGGGCGCTTCGCCTGATTCCTCAAGGGGAGAAAAAGGACGGGAAAACGAAGAAAGAGGAAGATCCGGCCGTCCTGAGCGTGAAAAGCTTTTTGTTTTTCTATGCGTTGCAGGACCGTTTCGGGCCGGAAACCTTTCGAAGGGCCACGCAGAAAATGTTATACGCCCGGCGGGAGAGAGGCTTCGATTTGAACGATTTGATTGCGGCGTTCGAAGAGGAAACGCACCAGAACGTCGCGGAATTTGTAAGAATGTGGATGAAGCAGCCGGGAGTACCGGAAGAGTTTCGCGCGCGGTATGAAGGAACGGCCGCAGCGAATGCGGAAAAAGAGAAGGAGAGCACACGATGAGAGACGTTGTAGTGACAGACCGCGGCCCGAAACCCATTGGACCGTATTCGCAAGGCATCCGCGCGAATGGGTTTCTATATATATCCGGACAAGTAGCGCTCGATCCCCAAACGGGCGAGTTCGTGGGCAAGGATATCCGGCAGCAGACGGAGAAGACGCTCGAAAACATCAAAGGTATTTTGGAGGGCGCGGGCTCGAACCTGCATCACGTGGTGAAAACGACCGTCTTTTTGAAGGACATCAATGACTTCGCGGCGATGAACGAGGTCTACGGCAAATACTTTAACCAGGCGCCCCCGGCGCGCTCGACGGTGCAGGTAGCGCGGCTGCCGAAAGACGCGCTCGTGGAGATTGAAGTGATCGCAGCGTCCTAACGCGAGGCGAAGAAGCTTCGCAAAAGTCAATTTTTGAGTTCGTGGGCGTTGAATCATGGGCGGGCGTGACGCCCATCACGGACTTGAGAAGTGCCCGAACTTATCGTTGGGGGCATGGCGCAATGTGACTCGAAGGTTTTCTTCCCTGACGATCCCACACAGGCGCTCCAATTCAGCGATTGTCCGCCGCAGGCCGAAACCACAAGGCGGACGATTCACTCTGTAGTGAAGCTATGCCCGGAAGGCTCGAAGGTTTGGTACGAGCAGGAGGAGCGCCAAGGATCTCTGGCAGCAGCGGCATCCTGCGAGGGCTTTTTCAAGTTCGTCATCGGCAAGCGTGTCCTCTTTGCTGTACCCGTGCGTGGCGCCAACCTATTGATGATTGTCCTTAGGCGGGGAGCCACTTGGCTTCATCTCCTTGAACATCTCGAGCCCTTTTGACAAGTCCATTTCGGTTGCCCCGGCGGGCGGCGTAAACGTGAACAAGCCCAGGGAGACAGGCCCATCCAAGGAGATGCTTTCCAATTTCGTCGTTTCCTTGGTATTGGTGGGGCGGTCAGTGCCTGGCATCGTCATGGTGCTGGCCGACTCCTCCTGATAGACCAAGTAGCGGGCCTTGTCGATCCAAAGTGTTTTACTCCGAGAAAGCTCCTTGACCGGAAATGCGGCTGTTTGCTCGGAGCTTGCCTGTTCACTCTGAAGTTCATATTCGACCGAGACGACCCAGCAGTCTGCATCTGCGTCATTGACATGGAGCTTCTCGCTTCGCAAGACCTTGGCCTCCTTCACATTGGAAGCGACACTTCGATAGGCAGCGAAAGGACCGGCGGCAGGAGCGAATGTCCCCGCATCGCCAGCGGACTGTTCCGCATGACCCAGGGACTGGAGTTTCGCTTTCAACTGGTCAAGCGAAATCCTGGAATATTTGTTCATCTGGGGCATGTAAGTCCACATCGTGCTGCCGTCGAAGACCATCACCATGCCCATTAGGCCCGTGCTTTCCCTTCGGAACCTTCCCGAAGAGTCGGCGGTGGTCGTCTCCGTAGTTTCCATTTTGTTCTGCATGCTGGGGCCGTTCATCTCGATGACGTGCGTGGACTTGGTGGAATACGTGCCCACGGCGGCGTATGTTGCCTCGACGTTCCTCAGAAGTTCGAGGGCATCCGGCTGACTCTGGTTCGGGGTGGACTGGGCGGCGGCAAGAGCTGCGGCAACGAAGGCTACCCCTGAGAGAGAAGCTTTGCTCGCGATACGTTTGCTTGCGACATGGGGGGACTGCATAAGGACTCCTTCAAGGTGATCTGCAGGGTTGAATCTCAGGGCAAGTAAACCATAGGGGAGTCTCATCCAAAATGTAGCCGATTTCAATGAGGGGAAACACTGCATGCGGTATAGCGCGGAACCCTCAATTACGGAAGCGCCGGGCCGAGGGCCGGTCGTCACGCGGACGGGTGATACCGGTCACAGTAGGGCGTGGCGGTCCGGCGCTATGCAGGCAAAGAGGAGGGCAGAGACGCCGAAGGGCCTGGCTCTGAAAAGTAAAGAATCCGGGCGGGAATTGGGTGTATACTCCCGCACCAAGACGAGCAGCAGGAGATTCCCATGCAGTACGCTTTCCACGGGAATCCGCTTCTTCCTTCGAGCCATGCGCGAAGCTTGTACTTTCCTGTAAGCGCGGGCTTTCCATCCAAGAGGGTGCCATGAAACAGACCTTTGCGGTCGCCATTGGTGGCGCGGCGGGCCAGGGTGTGGCTACGCCGGGCGACATTTTTGCCAAGATTTTCAGCCGGAGGGGCCTCAGCCTGAATGCCTACAACGCCTATCAGTCCATCATTCGGGGCGGGCACACGCTGCTGACCATTCGAACCGGGCCGGAACCAGTCACCAATATGGGTGACCGGATCGACCTGTTGATTCCCCTCAACCAGGACACGATGGACCGGCACTTGAAACTGCTGCGGAGCGGCGCTGCGTGTATTTTCAACGCAGACACCATAAAGCCGGGCGAAGCCGCCGATGGCGTACAACTCTGTCCGCTGCCCGTTTCCGAACTTGCCGACATTACGCGAAACAAAGTGGCGCAAAACACGCTGGCAATGGGCGCTGGGCTCCACATGATGGGAGTCGGCTTTGCGCCGCTCGAAGAAGCCTTGCGCGAGCAGTTCAGGAAAAAGGGTGAAGCGGTGGTCGCTGAAAACGTCGGCGTGGCCCGGGCAGGCTACGATTATGCCGCGGCGCACTTTACCTCGTTCCCGAACCCCCTGCCCAAGACGGAGAAACGCTACGCCGTGCTTAGCGGGAACATCGCCATGGCCATGGGTGGAGCTGCGGCAGGAGTTAAATTTTACTGCGCTTATCCCATGAGTCCTTCGACGGGCGTGCTGCACTGGATGGCCGCCCATGCACGCAAGGCCGGCATCATGGTGCGACAGGTGGAAGACGAGATTGGCGTCATCAACATGGCGATTGGCGCAGCACATGCGGGAGTCCGCTCCATGTGCGCCACGTCAGGCGGCGGGTTCGCGCTGATGAGCGAGGGTTTGGGTATGTCCGCCATGATTGAAACTCCCGTGGTGGTCATTAATTGCCAGCGCGCTGGACCGTCTACGGGCGTCCCTACAAAAACTGAGCAGGGCGACCTCTGGCAGATGCTGGGAGCGGCTTTTGGCGATTATCCAAGAGCGATCGTGGCGCCACTGGACATCGCCGATTGCTTCAAGGTGATTCCCGAAATGTTCAATCTTGTGGATCGCTTCCAATGCCCGGGGCTGGTGCTGTGCGATTTGCTCCTTTCGGAAGGGCGGCTTGGAGTTGATCCTAAGGATATGGACTTCAGTCCAGCCATCAATCGCGGCGAACTCATCCTTCCCCTCGATGGAAAGGAAGCCAACGGTAACGGCGCAAGCGCTGGTGTTGCCACAAATGGCGGCTACAAGCGCTACAAATTCACCGAAAGCGGAATTTCGCCGCGTGCTGTTCCCGGAGTGCCGGGCCACACCCACACGGTGGCTACGGACGAACACATGGAAGACGGCGTGCTCATCAGCGACGAATTCACCAATCCCATCAAGCGCCGCGCCATGATGGAAAAGCGCATGCGCAAAGTGACGGGCATCGAAGCCGCCGTTCCACTGCCAACCCTGTGGGGGCCGCGTGAGGCTGACGTGACGTTGATTGGCTGGGGTTCGACCAAGGGAGTTATCGAGGAAGCCTGCGATATCCTCAATGAGGAAGGCATTTCCGCTAACCAATTGCAAATTCGCTGGCTCGTGCCGCTGCATGGCGAAGCGATTCTTGAGCTGCTGAAAAACGCGCGGCACACCATCATCGTTGAGAACAATTACAGCGGGCAGTTTGCGCGTTATCTGCGCAGCGAAACGAGCTTTGTTCCGGATGGAAACATTCGCAAGTACGACGGCGAACCCTTCATGCCGCACCACATCGTGGAAGCGGTGAAGGAGCAACTTGCCGGCAAAACGCATCTCTCGGTTCCTATGCACGAGATTATGGTCTAAGGGGGGGAACTCACATGGCCACTGGCGTACAACGAGCAACGCAACTCACGGTAGCCGATTTGAAAGGCAAGGTCGATCCCGACTGGTGTCCCGGTTGCGGCGACTTCGGAGTGCTGGCGGCCATCCAAAAGGCCCTGGTAGAGTTGCAAATTCCCAATCACAATGTGGTCGCCATCAGCGGCATCGGGTGCTCTTCGAATCTTCCGGGATTCATCAACACTTATGGCATGCACACACTGCATGGGCGCGCGTTGGCGGTGGCTACGGGCCTGAAGCTGGCTAACCACGAACTAACCGTGCTGGTGACGGGCGGCGACGGGGACGGTTTCGGCATCGGAGGAAATCACTTCGTGCACACGATGCGCCGCAACGTGGACTTGCTGTACATCGTAATGGACAATCAGATTTATGGGCTCACCACCGGGCAGACTTCGCCCACCAGCCGCATTGGCATGAAAACAAAGAGCATGCCGTTCGGAAATATCGAAGCGCCCGTGAATCCTATTTCGCTGGCGCTGGCCGCTGGCGCCACGTTCGTGGCGCGCGGCTTCAGCGGCGATCAAAAGCATCTCACCGAGCTCATCAAGCAGGGCATCGAGCACAAAGGCTTCTCATTCCTCGATGTGTTCAGCCCATGCGTGACTTACAATCACGACAACACTTACCAATGGTATCGCCCACGTGTGAAGAAGCTCGAGGATGACTCGGCGTACGACGCATCCGACTGGCCCATGGCGATGGAGAAATCGCTCCTTTGGGGCGAAGAGATTCCCATCGGCAGATTTTTCGAGCGTACTGATGTGCCGAGTCTGCATGCGGCCGAGCCCGTGTTGAACGAAGGCCCGCTCGTTCGTCTCGATCCGCGGGTGCCCGCCGATGCGGCTCGCGGCTTCATCGAAGAACTGATGTAGCAGCGGCCGGAACTGGTTACATTCAAGAGGCAGGCGCAGATTTTGGCCGTCCCGCCGATTTGTCTTCCCCTTAGAATCACTGCATGTTCTGGCGCAAACCGCGTTCAGGAGGTTCACTCATGAAAGCAGTGGTTTCGTTGTTCGTATTGCTTGGTGTTTGCGCGGTCTTGGGCGCGGCTCGGCAGGCGACAAGACCGAACGGGGAAGAGGGAAGAATCATCGCGCTCGAATCGGCCTGGGACCAGGCCGAGCAAAACAAGGATGCAAACGCGCTGGCGAACCTGCTGGCCGAGAATCTCGTTTACGTGGACTACGATGGTTCGATCAGTACGAAACAACAATTCCTTGCGCAAGTGAAGAGGGCGGATGTCGCAGGGGAACAGATCAACAATGAGGGAGTGACCGTGCATTTGTACGGTAATAGTGTGGCGGTGAGCACGGGAATCTACCGCGACAAAGGGGTGGAAAAAGGCAAACCCTTCTCGCGGCGCGGGCGTTTTACCAACGTCTGGCTCAATCAGAATGGCAAATGGGAATGCATCGCCAGCCAATCGACGGTCATAGCCCACTAAGAGAATGATCCTAAGGAAAGGAGAAAACTCTGACTCAACCAGTCGATAGGGCCTGTCAGGAATGGGTTACGGTTTGTAGGCGCTTTCCCATGCTTCGTGCGCCACGTAGATCGTCAAACCCCCAGTGATTGCGACCGCGTACCAGATGAACCTGCTCTTGGCGGCCTTGATGGGAGGACCACCCATGCCCTTCGTTCCCGCGCCCCGCGGACCTTGGGGATCAGCATTTGGATCGAGAACGATGCGGTAAGCTTCGCCTTCCGGAATTTCACGCACATCATCTTCGACGGAAATCTGCAGCGAGCCGCGGACGCTCTTGACGACGAGTTCCTTGGGGTTCAATACCGTTACTTTTCCAATCGTGGGCTGATCCGTATTCGGGCGAATGATTGCGGAGGCGACGTGAAGGACAAATGCTTTCGAATTGGCCGTGGAAAAAGTGGCTGTGCCCGCGGTCAGTGTAGCCGCGGGGCTTACTTCTTCCTGCGACAACGTTGCTGCGCTCGCGCTGGCGAGCAGCAAGCGCGCCGCTCCGGCGCGTATTTGAACGCTGCCGATCTCATCGGTGCTGAGGCGATCACCGCTAAAAACGGTTGCACCGACAGAGGCATTGGTGTTTCCCACACGCGCGCGGTTCGCAAAGACTAAGGTTCCAAACGCTGTGGAGGCAGCAGCCCAGGGAGGCGAAATCAAAAGCGTGAGCGAAAGGAAAGCTGCGATCAAGGCGCGGGTTGTCGAAAAGCTGTCGAGTACGCGCGAACGCGCCATCAACGCCTCCAAGAGGGACTGAGCAAGCATACTTAGCGGCAAAGGCAAGGTCAATCAAAAACCGAATAGAACGTGACGTAGAGCCAAATTCCGGCTCCCCTGCGCGACTATGCAGACAATGGATTGCCATGGAGTTTATTGTCCGTTACGGTCATCCGCTGATACAATGCCGCTTAGAATATGGCTGATTGGAAACAAATCACCGCGCGCATTCGCCGCGCGCGGTCTGGCAAAGACCCCCTGGCACAACTCGCCAATTTGTATCAAAAGACGAGCGACGCGATGGTGGCGTTCGAGCTTGCGAAACTGTTCGAGAGTTCGGGGCAGAATTCCGATGCCGCCAAGTGGTATTCCACGGCAGCGGCAAAATTCCGGCGCGCCGAATGGAAGAGCAAAGCGCAGGAAGCGGCGGTGCGGCTTGGCGGAGGTTCCATGGAGGCTGTTGCAGGCGAATCCGAGCAAGCGGATGGAGGATTCGGCTTGGTCTCGCCCGAATCCTCTCAAGAAGAACAAGAGTCGCCGTTCGAGAAGAATCCCGAAGCGTTGGAATCGGCGGTGGCGGTCACCAGCGAAATTCAAGAAGCTACGAAGCGCGACGCAAGTAGTCCTCCAGAAAGGGGGAAAGGCCGCCGGAGGCGCGGACGCCGCGGAGGAAAAAACCGCAGGAGAAGTCCAGCCGCAGCCGAAACGGGGCGCCCGCCGTCAAGCCGCTCGGCAAGGACGGGAGATCCAACCGAATCCGCGCATCCCGTTATGGAAGCTGAAGCTATGGACGAATCCATGGCCACGCGAGTGACGCAAAGCCGGACGGTTCCCAGTCCGCCTGCGGAACCTTTGGGAGAACTGGGGCCGAGCCCCAAAGGGCGCTACGGGGATCCGGGGCTTTCTTCGCGAATCTCCTTGCTAGAGATGCAATTCAGGCGCTTGCTCGCTTGTCCTCCGTCAAAGCTGAACGACGCGGACCGCGCTCCCGCAGGACCGGGCGTGTTCGTACTAACGGATTCCGATTTGACGACCTACTACTACGTGGAAACCTGCCAAACGTTGCGGATTGCTGTAGGTAACTTAATACGCGGCAATCGCCGCGGTGCAGACGTCATCAAGCCGCGCCTCGCGGAACACCTCGGCATTCCTGAAACTCGCGTAGCAAAATATTTGGCCGACCATTGTGTGGTGCGTTGGCTGCAACTTGACGAAGGAGCTTCCAATTTTGCCCATTTCGCCATTGCTGTCCTGCGTCCCATTCTGAACGAGTAGGAATTTCCAGCACAAATTTGGAAGGGATTTGTCCACGAAGAGAAAAACTTGCCCTTATTGCACTAGGTATAAACCCCATTTGGGGGTCGGGCAAATCACCATTCGCTGGCCCTATTTACCATTCAACCCCCAATTTCTACCATTCGGCGCAACCTGCTAGCCTTCCCTCCCGGCAGCCCTCAAACTATAGGTGTCCAAAGACTTATTGGACGTTTTTGGGGTCCGTGGTACCGTCTCTAGCACGCAACATTGAGCCCGGGGGCAGTCGTTTGGGCATGGCTCCAGCGACTGGTTGGGCTCGAAATCTCAAGGTTCAGTTCTGGGTAACTTTTGAAAGAAAAGAGAGGGATAGAGGTTTATGCCGAATCGCGTAGGCACGCAGTTACTGAGGACGATCGATTGGGCGGTCTGCAAAGCAGCAGGCGCCACCTTCAACACGATCCAGTTCTTCAACAAGTACAACCCAAATCCGTCTTTCACTCCAAAGTGGTCGGACAAACCGCTCCTCAAGTCCTGGGAAAAGACCAAGCCCACGCTGGGATGGCCGCGGCAGACGGACTCGCTCTGTCCGGATTGCGTTAAAGAGGCCCGCGAAGCCATTATCCACGGCCAAAAGGATTGGCGCGACCTGATGAACGAGAAGGTCGGTGAAATCAAAGCGCAAATCATCGAACGCGATGGCCAGATCTGGATGATCAAGGATTGCCCGATCCACGGCCATTACGAGGACATGATGGCGGTGGACTCCAAGTTCCTCGAGTGGATTGAGGCGCAGTTCCCGGGCCGCGATATCCCCGCCCACAACGACGAGGACCTGCACAAGCACGGTTCCTCGACGGTGCGGTATGGCCGCGGCTCCGTTCTCACCGTGGACCTGACCAACCGTTGCAACATGATGTGCGACCCCTGCTTCATGGACGCCAACCAGGTTGGCTACGTCCACGAACTGGGTTGGGACGAAATCAAGGAAATTCTGGACAACGCGCTCAGGATTAAGCCGCGCCGGCAAATGTCCGTGCAGTTCTCCGGCGGTGAACCCACCATGAGCCCGTACTTCCTGGATGCCGTCTCTTACGCCCGCAAGGTCGGGTACAACAGCGTGCAGGCGGCCACCAACGGCATCGAGTTCGCGAAGAGCAAAGAGTATTGCAAGAAGGCGTTTGAGGCTGGAATGCGCTACGCCTACTTGCAGTTTGACGGCATCGGCAACGACGCCAACAGCCATCGCCAGGTCGGCAACCTCTTTGACGTGAAGCTCCGCGCCATCGAGAACATGCACGAAGCCGGCATCGAAATTGTGCTGGTCGTGACCATCGTCAACAACGTGAATAACGACCAGGTGGGCACCATCGTAAAGTTCGCAATGGAGAATCCCAAGAAGATCGCGTTCGTCAGCTTCCAGCCGGTTTCCTTCACCGGGCGCGATGAAGACATTACGCCCGAGCGCCGCCACCGCCAGCGCTATACGCTTTCGCACCTGGCGAGTGACGTGAGCAAGCAGGTGGGCAAAGTCGAACCGACGCGGGACTGGTTCCCTATCTCGTTCGTCAGCACTTTTGCCGGCTTCTCCGACCTTGTACATGGGCCGGATGAGAAGTGGGGCGCGCTGTCCTGCGGCTGCCATCCTAATTGCGGCGTGGGCACCGCGTTGATGATCAACAAGGAGACCAAGGAGTGGGCCCCGGTGCCGCGCTTCCTGGATGCTCCGCAGCTTGTCAAGGACGTCACCGCCATCACCGACGCGGCGCGCGGCAAGGGCTTCTCGAACTTCATGATGGCCCTAGCGCTGCTCAGGAACTATCACCCCTTCCAGGGACCGAAGGGGCTGACGCTGTACGACCTGTTCAAGAAATTCGACAAGACCTGGGCGCTCACCAAAAAGTCCACGGTCAAATATGGCCGTACTTCTCCCGACCGCACCTACGAAGACGCCATGAAGCGCCGCGCGACCGATCCGTGGAACTTCCTATTCATCGCGGGAATGTGGTTCCAGGATTTGTTCAACTACGACTTCCGCCGCACCGAGATGTGCATCATTCCATACGCCACGCAGCAGGGCGAAATTTCCTTCTGCGCGTACAATACCGGCATCGGCTGGCGCAAGATCATTGAGAACATGCACAAGAACGCGACCGTCGCCGAGTGGTATCGGACGCACGGCAAGCATGAAATCTATGCCAAGGGGAAGAGCGTTAATCTCGCTTCTTACGAGCACTCGCTCAAGATTGACGCGGAAGACGCCGCTCGCGTGCGCCATCTCGATCACGACATTCCACTAACCGCGGCCGAAGAAGACCGCGCGCGCCGCAAGAAGGCTTACGAAGAGCAGGCCAAGGTTCGCGCTATTTACGAAGAGCTGGTGCTGAAGAAAGCCCAGCCCTCGGTGGTGCAGATTGGCACGGTGGGAGACATCTCCAAGGCTGTACCGGCGGATTTCAAGCCGGTGACGATTGCTCCGGCCAACGGCAACGGCCATTCCAATGGCAATGGGAGTGGTTCTTCGGCCAAGACCAATGAAAAGACCGCCGAAGCCGTCGCCGGCGACTAAGCAGCATCCTGCCAACTCCGCAGATTGCAACGCAGATTGCAACGGCCCCGGTTCACCCGGGGCCGCTGCTTTTACGCCCGAACTCGCGGGTTGCCGTGCCTGCTATAATGCAAGGGAATACCTTGAGGTCTGAAAATGCCAATCTATGAATACATTTGCGAGGATTGCCAGACGCACTTCGAGAAAATCGTGCTGAACAAGCAGCAGGAGATTTCCTGCCCGAAGTGCGCGGGCAAGCGAAACGCCATACAGCTCTCCGTTTTCAGCGCCGGCAATGGCTCCGCAAACGGCGCATCTGCAAAGTCTTCCGGGGGGTTTTCGGGCGGAGGCGGCTGCTGCGGCGGTGGTTGCGCCTGTCATTAAGTCGTTCTCCCATTCCGTCTTTGGTTGTCACCTAACCTGTCACCGAGCATTATCTCGAAGCATCTATTCGTCGTCTTTAGATTCGTGGGGTCGCTCATGCTGATCAGTCATTCCTCTCTTCTCTTGTTTGTTACCGGCGCGGCCGTTCTTCTCGTCATCCCCGGTCCAGCGGTGACCTACGTCGTCAGCCGGAGTATTGGACACGGCCGCGCCGCCGGTCTCGTTTCCGTCTTGGGCATCGTAGTCGGAACCCTGTGCCACGTCGTTGCGGCTGCTCTGGGCATTTCTGCCGTGTTGGCCTCTTCCGCGCTGGCCTTTCGATTTGTGAAATATCTGGGCGCGGCCTATTTGATTTATCTCGGAATCAAAACTCTGCGTACCCCGGATCAGCAACTGTTTGCTTCAGCGGGAGGCGAAACGCGCCTCGCGCGAATTTTTGGCCAGGGCTTTCTCGTGAATTTGCTCAATCCGAAAACGGCGCTCTTCTTTCTGGCTTTCCTGCCGCAGTTTGTTGATCCCGCGCGCGGTCACGTCACTCTTCAAATCCTGCAACTAGGAATCTTGTTTGCGCTGATGGGCTGGTGCAGCGATTCCGTCTATGCCCTGATTGCCGGAACCGTGGCCGAGCGAATTCGCGGCAGCTTGCGGCTGCGGCGCATCCAGCGCAACGTCTCCGGCGGCGGATTGATCGCGCTCGGATTGGCGTCGGCGTTCTCCGGCGCAAGATCGAAATAAAAAACGGGCAGGACCAAGCCGCAAGCTACTTTGCGGCGCAAAGTTTAAAGTATTACTTTAAGTGCGGCTGTAACCTATTGCAAAGAAACAGGTTGGAAGTATTCGTCTCGAATATTCTTCTCCTAATGGCCTGCTAAGGACGGTAGACTGTCAGTTGTCCACTTGTCTCATGACGACGCTTCCCAATCCGCTTCCTTCCGCTTTTGACCCGCATCATCCGCCCGCCAACGCCATCATTGATAAGTGCGTGCACTGCGGCTTTTGCTTGCCCGTGTGCCCTACCTACGTTCTGTGGGGGCAGGAAATGGATTCGCCGCGCGGGCGCATCTATTTGATGAAGCTCGCCGCGGAAGGCGCCGCACAGATGACTCCCAAGTGGATCAGCCACTTCGACACCTGCCTCGGCTGCATGGCTTGCATGACCGCCTGCCCGTCCGGCGTGGATTACGGAAAGCTTATCGAAGCCACACGCGCTCAAATCGAACGCAATTTCCCGCGTTCTTCCGCGGAAAAGCGTCATCGTCATTTTTTGTATGAGACGTTCACCCGGCCGGATCACCTCCGCCGATTGCGCGCGCCTCTCCTCGCCTATCAAAAATCCGGATTGCAAGCCCTCGTTCGCGGCTTGAGGCTGCTCAAACTGCTTCCAAAGAAATGGCGGACCATGGAAGCGCTGCTTCCTGAACTCGCTCCCCAGGAAACCGTCCCGGAAGTCACTCCGGCCGTCGGCCCAAAACGCCGCCGCGTCGGGCTGCTTCTTGGCTGCGTGCAACGCGAATTTTTTTCGCAGGTGAATGCCGCAACGGCCCGCGTTCTCTCCGCCGAAGGCTGTGAAGTGGTCGCTCCCCAAGCGCAAACTTGCTGTGGCGCTTTGCTTGTTCATGCTGGAGAGGAAGCCGCCGCCATCGGTCTCGCAAAGAAGACCATCGATGTGTTCGAGCACGCCAACGTGGAGGCCATCGTGACCAACGCGGCCGGATGCGGCTCCAACGTGAAGGAATACGCTCACCTGCTCCGCGACGTTCCGGAATACGCCGAGCGTGCCCGAAACTTTTCGGCAAAGTGCAAGGACATCAGCGAAATCCTCGCGGAACTCGAGGCGCGTGCTCCGCGCCATCCGCTAAAACTGCGCGTGGCGTTTCACGATTCCTGCCATCTGCAGCATGCGCAAGGCGTGCGCGAGCAACCGCGCGCGTTGCTCGCGAGCATTCCCGGGCTCGAGCTCGTCGAGATCCCCGAATCCGCCATCTGCTGCGGCTCCGCGGGAATCTACAACCTGGTTCAGCCGGGCGCCGCCGAGTCCCTTGGGGATCGCAAAGCCCAGCTCATTGCGCATCTCGGAGCCGGCGTCGTCGCGACTGGCAATCCCGGTTGCGTTCTGCAGCTTCAGTCTTCTCTCTTGCGA
>Ga0209474_10000824_pt1 | contig 32150 bp, 34 predicted proteins | sample GraSoiAngelo_145_FD_185902 | JGI IMG/M metagenome (GOLD analysis project Ga0209474, IMG submission 185902) | Grasslands soil microbial communities from the Angelo Coastal Reserve, California, USA - 14_1009_05_20cm (SPAdes) (version 2) | ecosystem: Environmental > Terrestrial > Soil > Grasslands...
AAACCCGAGAACCTTTTCATCTTGCGCGACGGACGGCTGAAGATCCTCGATTTTGGCATCGCGCGGCTCCCACGTGACGGAGCATCGTCGAACGGGCAGAGCACCGACGCGCACGCGGCGGTCGGCACCGTGACGTACATGTCGCCGGAGCAGGTGCGCGGGCGCGAGGTGGACGCGCGTTCCGATCTCTTTGCTTTCGGGTCTGTGCTGTACGAGATGGTTGCCGGTGCGGCGCCGTTCCACCGGCCAACGCCGCTCGCTTCGGGTCACGCCATCGTCGCCGAGGCGCCCGCGCCCTTGCCGAAGCACGTTCCCACGGACGTGGCATCCATCGCTGCCCGGTGCCTGAACAAGGAGGCATCGAAGCGATTCCAGTCCGCGCGGGAGCTCGTCGCGGCGCTGGCGAGGAGCAGCCCCGCTACGCCGGCTGTGGTGCGCCGTCGGACGATCGCCATCGCCGCCGCGATGCTGGTGTCGGCGCTCGTGAGCGCGGTGTTCGTGAAAGTGGTCATGCCTCGACTGCCGCTCGGCGGCGGGGCGCGCCTTTCCAAGCCGGACGCCGTCGCGGTCCTTCCCTTTACTGTCCGGGGGGCCGGCCAGAGCGCCTACTTGAGCGACGGGATGGTCGATCTCCTCAGCACTACGCTCACCACGAGTTCCGTCCGGACCATCGACCCGTACGCGCTGCTCGCGCTCCTGACCCGGGAGAAATGGTCGACGGACCTGGAACGCGGGCGCGGCGTTGCATCGCGCTTCGGAGCGAAGCGCTTCGTGCTAGGGAGCGTCGTCGAGGCGGGTTCCCGATTGCGGATCCACGCTGCGCTCTACGATGCAGGTGGCAGCGAAACGCCGGTTCGTGAAGCGAACGTCGAAGGCGAATCGGGCAGGATCTTCGATCTCGTCGACCAGCTGAGCGGCCAGCTTCGCGACAAGTCTCGACGGCCGTCACAATCGACCGAAGAGTCGGTTCCGCTCGCGAAGATGACGAAATCGCCCGCTGCGATCAAGGCATTCCTCGAGGGTGAGCAGGAGCTACGTCGCTTTCATTTCAACGAAGCCAAGGCGGCATTCGACCGCGCCATCGCGGCGGACACGGCATTTGCCCTTCCCTACGTCTATCTCGCCCGGACCCTCCTTGGCGGCGGCGGTCAGCCGGGCGCGCGCGAAGCCGCGAAGCGGGCGATGGAGCTGGAGAATCGGCTTCCCCCGAAGGAGCGGCTGCAGAATCGCGCTCTCCATCTTTTCCTGACGAACGTCCATTTCACAGAAAAAGAACGCGTTTTGCGCGAAGGCATCGAACGTTATCCCGATGATTGGTTCTTCCAGCAGCAACTGTTCATGGTCCTCGCTTCGTACGGTCACCTGGCCGGGCGTCCCTATACGGATGCGACCAAGGAGCTCGATCGGGCGCTCGCGCTCCGACCCAAGGAGGACGTGCATTGGTTCGTCGCGTTCGATTATCTCGTCGCTGGCGAATTCGACAAGGCGACGCGGCTCCTCGAGCAACAGCTAGAGCTGGCGCCCTTGGAGGAGGGAGCCCGGCTGTGGGCACGCTGGACCATCGCTCTTCTCGCCAACGACGGTGCTTCGCGCGGGCCGATTCTACAGGAGTTGCGCGCCGACAGGGTGCCGGTCCAGCAGCAGGGGTTGTTCGTCCCGAATCTCGGAATATTCATGCGCAGCGCATATCTCGCGCCGGGCGGGGTCGCGGATGCTGAGGCGGTCGCAAGGATGATGATCGAGCGCGCGCCTGCCATCGGAGAAGAAGCCCTCGGCGATCTCGACGAGATTCGCGGCCGACTTGGCGCGGCCCGCAGGCACTGGGCCGTCAGCCATGCGCGAGACATGGACGATCGCCTGACGCTCGCAGGCTTTTCCGCACGCGCCGAAGCGCTGAACGCGCCAGTTGCGGCGGCGCAGCTCGAGGCGGATCGCAACGCTGTAGCCGCGATCGTGGTCGAGCCAAACCAGGATCTATACTTCCGGCTTCTGCGCCTGATGTTGCTTGGACGCCTCTCCGCGCTGCTCGGTGATGACGAAGCCGCGGCGCGAGCTGCGGCAGAGCTCGAAGCTCCGGCCGGATCGGCCGAGGGATCGTTCGGCAGCGACTGGGCGTCGTGGATTCGTGCGACGATGGCGCGGAGGGCAGGAAGGCTCCCTGACGCCGCCGCGCTGCTCGAAGGCGTCCGGGGCGAGGCCCCCAGCCTGGACGTCGTGAACGGCCGCGCCTGGTTGGCCATCTGGGCACCGATCCGCTACACCCGCGCCGAAGTGCTGTTCCAGCTCGGCCGGTACGACGAAGCCGAGCGCTGGTTCCTGACCGCGGACCGGTTCTGGAGCGACCAATTCCTCGCGCCGCGCTTCCGCCGGCTGGCGCAAATCGCCGATCGCCGTGGGGACAAGGTGAAGTCGATCGCGTACTACGAGCGCTTCATCGACCTCTGGAGCGACTGCGATCCCGATCTCCGCCCCCAGGTCGAGGAGGCCCGCGCGCGGCTCCTGGCGCTGCGCGGGAACTAGACCGCGACTATCCTCCCGGAATGCTCTTCACCCCCATCGCCTTCCGCGAAGTCACCCTCAAGAACCGCATCGTCGTTTCCCCGATGTGTCAGTACTCCTCGGAGGACGGTTTCGCGAGCGAGTGGCATCTCGTCCACCTCGGGTCCCGCGCGGTGGGCGGCGCCTCGCTCGTGTTCACCGAGGCGACCGCGGTCACGCCTGAAGGTCGCATCAGCCCGCAGGATCTCGGCCTGTGGAAGGACGCGCAGGTGGAGATGCTTGCCCGGATCGCGAAGTTCGTCCGGGGGCAGGGCGCGGAGGCGGGCATGCAGCTCGCCCACGCGGGCCGCAAGGGCTCGACGGCGCGGCCCTGGGAGGGAGGCGGTCCGGTGCCACCGGAAAAGGGAGGCTTCGGGATCGTCGCCCCGAGCCCGATTCCCTTCCGCGACAAGGACCAGGTGCCGCGAGAGCTGGACGAGGCCAGCATCGCGCGCATCGTGCAAGCGTTCGCCGCCGCCGCCGATCGGGCGCACCGCGCGGGCTTCACCGCCATCGAGCTGCACGCGGCGCACGGATATCTGCTGCACGAGTTCCTTTCCCCGCTCTCCAACCATCGCACCGACCGGTACGGCGGATCGATCGAGAACCGCGCCCGGATGATCCTCGAGACGGTCCGCGCCGTCCGCTCGCGCTGGCCCGAGCGGCTGCCGCTCTTCGTTCGCGTCTCCGCCACCGACTGGGTGCAGGGCGGTTGGACCCCCGACGACACCGTCTGGCTCGCGCGCAGGCTCAAGGACGAAGCCGTCGATCTCTTCGATTGCTCGAGCGGCGGGATCGTCCCCGGAGTGCAGATTTCCGTCGGGCCCGGCTATCAAGTGCCCTTCGCCGAGCGTGTCCGGCGCGAAGCGGGCATGCCCAGCGGCGCGGTAGGTCTCATCCGCAGCGCGTACCAGGCGGACCAGGTGGTGCGCTCCGGACAGGCGGACATCGTCGTGCTCGCACGCCAGCTGTTGCGGGATCCGTACTGGCCGCTGCACGCCGCGCGGGAGCTGGGCGTGGAGGTGCCCTGGCCGGTCCAGTACCACCGGGCGAAGGATTAGCCGCGAGCTCCCCGCGGCAGCCACGCGAGGCTCTCCTCCGTGCTCCCTTGCGGGCGGTACTCGAGGCCGACCGTGCCCTGGTAGCCCATGGCATCGAGGTCGGCGAGAAATTCCCCGATGGGCTGCTTGCCGGTGCCCGGCTGGTGCCGGCCCGGCACGTCCGCGATCTGCACGTGCTCGACCAGGGCACGGTGCTTGCGCAGCATCGCGCGCACGTCCTGACCCGCCATTCCCACATGGTACTGATCGAGCTGCAGCCGCACCGCGGGGGAGCTTGCGCCGGCAACCAGGTCGGCGGCGATGTCCGCGGTGGCCGCGAAGTATCCGGGGATGTCGGTGTTATTGATCGCCTCGACGAGGATCTTCATTCCCTCGGCGGCTGCGAGCGCCGCGGCGGCGCGCAGATTTGAAACGGCAGTCTTCCGCGCTTCCTCGGGCTGGACGCCTTTGGGGATCCCCGCGAGTGCGTTGAGGCGCTTGGTGCCGAATCGCCGGGCGGCGGCGATGGCTTCTTGCATGGACTCCAGGAACTCCGTTTCCCGGCCGGGAAGCGTGAGAAGTCCCCGTTCCCCTGCGGCCCAATCCCCCGGTCGGGGATCGAAAAGCCAGAGCTCGAGCCGGTGCTCTCGCAGGGCGGCCTCGACCGCCGCCGGATCGAGGTCGTGCACGAAAAGGATCTCCACCCGCCGGAACCCCGCCACCGCGGCGGCGCGGAAGCGATCGAGCACCGGCAACTCGTTCCACAGCATGGTGAGGTTGGCGGAGTAGCGAGGCATGGCTCAATGTCCCCCGACCGTCGTGCCCGCCGCCTCTTCCCAGAGGCGCACGAGAACGGCCATGTCCTCGTCGCCGTGCCCGCGTCCCACCGCCTCCAGGAAGCGCTGCTCCGCCACCGAGCCGAGGAGCAGAGGGACGTTCGCGCCTTTCGCCTCGTCGTGGATGAGGCCCAGGTCCTTGAGGAGCAGCTTCACCGGCGTCGCCGGCTTGAAGTCGCGCGAGATGAAGCGGGGCATGTTGCGCGTCATCATCGTCGAGCCGCCGAAGGACGTGCCGAGCACTTCCAGCACGATCTGCGGATCGGCGCCGAGCCGCGCCCCGAACACGGCCGCTTCCGCGATCGCCGCGGTGTGCACGCCGACGAGAAGCTGGTTGACGAGCTTCACCGCCTGTCCCGCTCCGGTCGGCCCGCAGAGGCGGATGTTCTTGCCGAAGGCGCGGAAGACCGGGAGCGCATGCTCGAAAGCCCCTTGCTCGCCGCCCACCATCACCGTCAGCGTTCCCGCCTGGGCGCCGCCCGGCCCGCCCGACACCGGGGCGTCGAGGAAGGCTGCTCCCTTCTTGCGCAGCAGGTCGGCGCATCTGCGGCTGAGCTGAAGGCTCACCGTCGAGCAATCCGCGTACACCTGTCCCTTGCGGGCAGCGGCCGCGAGCTCGCCGTACACTTCGTCCACGCTCTGCGGCGTGGGGAGCGCGCTCAGGACGATCTCCGCGCGCTCGGCGATCTCGCGCGGCGAATTGGCGGCCCTGGCGCCCTTCGCCGTGAGAACGTCGACCGCGCCGCGCGAGCGATTGTGCACGTTCAACGCGAAGCCCGCGGCGAGCAGCCTCTCGCTCATGGGACGTCCCATCTTGCCGAGTCCGATGAAGCCGACTTCCATGCGCGCCTCCGATGCCGCGGTTGTACTACGACTGCGCGGCGAGCACCTTCCGGGCATGCCGCGCCATCACGACGTCCTCGTCCGTCGGCACGACCAGCACCGCCACCCGGGAAGTCGGCGCGCTCACCACCTGTTCGCTGAGCCGGTTGCATTCCCGATCGAGCTCCACTCCGAGATGCGACAGGCCCGAGCAGACGCGCTCGCGAACCGGCGCCGCGTGCTCGCCGATCCCGCCCGTGAACACCAGCGTGTCGAGCCCGGAGAGCGCCGCCGCATAGGCGCCGATCTGCTTGCGGATCGCGTAGCAGAATTGGTCGACCGCCAGCTCCGCGTCGGCCGTGCCGGCGTCGAGCAGCGTGCGCATGTCGCCGCTCGACCCCGAGATGCCGAGCAGACCCGACTTGCGTGAGACGAGCGCCTCCACCTCGGCGGCCGGCATGCCGCGGGCGAGCAGGAAGACGAGGACTCCCGGGTCGAGATCGCCGCTCCGGGTGCTCATGGGAATGCCGCCGGTCGGCGTAAGGCCCATCGTCGTGTCGATGGAAACGCCGTCGAGCAGCGCGGCGAGGCTGGCCCCGTTCCCGAGGTGCGCGACCACCGCCCTGCGACCGAGGCGCGGTCCGAGCGCCGAGACGATGTACTCGTAGGAGAGCCCGTGGAACCCGAATCTCCGCACGCCGGCTTCGTCCAGATCGCGAGGCAACGGCAGCCGGCGCGCCACCGCCGGCAAGTCCCAGTGGAAGCTGGTGTCGAAGCAGGCCACCTGCGGTACGCCCGGATGGCGGCGAAAAGCCACCTCGATGCACGCGAGCGCCGGAGGAAGATGAATCGGCGCGAAATGCACGATCTCGCGGAGCGTGGCCACCACCTCCGGCGTAACCCGCTGCGGCCGGTGCAGCTTCGGACCTCCATGAACGAGGCGATGCACGACCGCGTCCGGAGCGCCGGCGGCGGACGCCTCGTCGAGCGCACCCTCGATCGCGTGCTGGTTGTCGCCTTCGACCTCGACGGTCCCTCCCGTGATCCGCGCTAGCGAGTCGTCGAAGAGCGCAAACTTGAGCGTCGACGACCCGCGGTTGACGCAGAGAATCCGCATCAGGAGAAGGTCCAGTTCCGGATCTCGGGAAGATCCTGCAGCTCGCGCCGGACGTAGGCCTCGTGCTTGCGCAGCATCTCTTCGCATTCATCCACGAGGCGGCTCGCCTGCGGGGGCGGCCGCCGCGCGCGCCGCAGCGCCTCGATGACGATGTGGTAGCGGCTGATCCCGTTCAACACCACCATGTCGAAGGGCGTCGTCGTCGTTCCTTCCTCGGCATAGCCGCGCACGTGGAAGCGCTGCGCGTGCGGGCGGCCGTGCAAGAGCGCGTGGACGACGTTCGCGTATCCGTGGAAGGCGAAGACGACGTCCGACTCGGAGGTGAACAGCTGCGCGAAGCGATCGGCCGGCATCCCGTGCGGGTGCTCGTGCGGGCTCGCGATGGTGAAGAGATCGACGACGTTGACGACCCGCACGTTCAGCTCGGGCGCGTTCTTGCGCAGGAAGGAGGCCGCCGCCACCGTCTCCAGCGTCGGCACGTCGCCGGCGCTGGCGAGAACCACGTCGGGATCGTCCGGACGTCGGGACGCCCATTCCCACACCGACGCGCCGCGGGCGCAGTGGTCGCGCGCCGCCGCCAGATCGAGCCACTGCAACTGCGGCTGCTTGTCGATGACGATGAGGTTCACGTAGTTGCGGCTGCGCAGGCAGTGATCGGCGACCGAGAGCAAACAGTTGGCGTCGGGCGGGAGGTAGACGCGGGCGACCTTGCCCTGCTTGCTGATGATGGTGTCGATGAATCCCGGTCCCTGGTGCGAGAACCCGTTGTGGTCGTTGCGCCAGCAGGTGGAAGTGAGGAGGATGTTGAGCGACGCGATCGGCGCTCGCCACTCGAGCTTGCGGCACACCTCCAGCCACTTCGCGTGCTGGGTGGCCATCGAGGCGACGATCATGGCGAACGCCTCGTAGGTGCAGAACATCCCGTGGCGGCCGGTGAGCAGGTAACCTTCCAGGAATCCCTCGCAGTCGTGCTCGCTCAAGACCTCGATCACGCGGCCGTCCGGGGAGAGATGGTCGTCGCCCGGCTCCAGCCGTTCGGCGAAGACGCGGTTCTCCACCTCGAAAACGGCGCCGAGGCGATTGGAGTTCAACTCGTCGGGGCAGAAGAGACGGAAATTCCGCTGCTCGGCGGTGCGTGCGAAGACGTCGCGCAGCAGCACGCCCAGCTGCCGGGTGGATTCGCGCTGCTCGGTTCCCGGCGACTTCACCGGAACGGCATATTCCGCGTAGTCGGGCAGATCGAGCGGCACCAGCAGCTTCCCGCCATTTGCATGCGGATTTGCGCTCATGCGTCGCGCGCCCGAAGGCGCCTGCGTGCGAATGTCCGCACGTAGCGCGCCGCGCTCGTCGAACAGCTCCTCCGGCCGGTAGCTCCGCATCCACTGTTCGAGCATGCGCAAGTGCTCGGGATTCTCGCGCACGCCCGCGAGCGGTACCTGATGCGCGCGGAACGTTCCCTGCACCTGCACGCCGTCTACCTTGTCGGGGCCGGTCCAGCCCTTCGGCGTGCGCAGCACGATCATCGGCCAGCGCGCGCGCCACTTCGCCTTGCGGTTGGCGACGATCCGGTCGTGGCAGACCACGAGGGTCTCCGCGAAAGCGGCGTGCACGCGCGGGACGTCGTCTCCCACCACGAAATGCGGCTCGTATCCCTGGCCGTGGAACAGCTCGGCGATTTCCTCGTCGCCCTTGCGTCCGAGGACCGTCGGATTTGCGATCTTGTAGCCGTTCAAATGGAGGATCGGCAGCACCGCGCCGTCGCGAGCGGCATTGACGAAAGTGGTCGCTTTCCACGAGCCCGAGAGCGGGCCCGTCTCCGCCTCGCCGTCGCCGACCATCGCCACGACCAGCAGATCGGGATTGTCGAACGCCGCCCCGTGCGCATGCGAGAGCACGTAGCCGAGCTCGCCGCCTTCGTGGATCGATCCCGGCACCGGCGGGCTGACGTGGCTGGGAACGCCGTGAGGGGTGGAGAACTGCCGGAACAGCCGCCGCATCCCTTCCGCGTCCTCGCCGACTTCCGGATAGATCTCCGACCAGGTCCCCTCCAGCCATACGTTGGCGATCACCGCCGGCCCGCCGTGCCCCGGACCGACCAGCAGGATCGCGTTCAGGTCGCGCTCGCGGATGAGACGATTGACGTGGGCATAGACGAGGTTGATGCCCGGCGAGGTGCCCCAGTGTCCGAGGAGCCTGGGCTTGATGTGCTCGGGCCGCAGCGGCTCGCGCAAGAGCGGATTCGCCTGCAAGTAGATCTGCCCGACCGTGAGGTAGTTCGCGGCCCGGAACCACGCGTCTACCGCCTTCAGCTCGGCACCTTCCAGCATGTCCTCACCTCCCATGCTCCGGCCTTCGGCTAGCTGGCCGGCGGTTCTTCGATCCGGTCCAGATCCTGATCCTCCCAGGAGGCGGGATCCTCGAGCGGCTCGATGTGCGTCTCCACCGTGGAATGTGGCACCGCGGAACGGATCTCGCTTTCGATCCGTTCCGAGAGATCGTGACCCTGGGCGACGGTCCATCGCCCGGGAACCAGGACGTGCAGGGAAACGAAGCGCCGCGCTCCCGCCTGCCTGGTGCGGATGGCATGGAACTTCACCTCGGGCCGCTCGTGCTTCTGCAGGATCGAGCGGAGCACCTCCTGCTCGGGCGGGGCCCAGGCCACATCCAGCAGCGCCACCGCCGATCGCTTCACCAGCGAAACGCCGGTGCGGACGATGTTCACGGCTACGAGGAGCGCGATGATCGGATCGAGGCGCTGCCATCCAGTGACCGAGACGGCGCCGACGGCGACCAGCACCCCCGCAGAAGTCCACACGTCGGTGAGCAGGTGCTGCGCGTCGGCCTCCAGCGCGATCGAACGGTATCGACGACCGGCCGCGAGGAGGATGCGCGCGGCAAGGAAATTCAGGATGGAGGCAAAGGTGGAGACGACGAGCCCCAGGCCCACTTTCTCGAGAGCGTGCGGCTCGAGGAGCCGCAGGACGGCCGCCCAGCCGATCGCCACCGCGGCAACCAGGATGAGGACCCCCTCCGCGCCGCTCGCGAAGTACTCCGCCTTCGTATGACCGTAGGCGTGGTCCTCGTCCGGAGGGCGCGCCGATACCGAAAGCATGAGCAGAGCCAGCACCGCCGCGACCAGGTTGACGAGCGACTCCAGGGCGTCCGAGAGGAGGCCGACCGAGCCGGTCATCACGTAGGCGATGGCCTTCAGCGCGATGGTGGCGAGAGCCGTCGCGATGGAGAGCCAGGCGAAGCGTGCGAGCGAGGTGGGTTTCGCCATGGCGTCCCGAAGCGCGGAGTATCGCTCATCCGGCCTTCGTTTTGCGCCCTTCCGGAACGTCGCTCTTTCCAAACTGGCCTTCGCATGCTTGAAGGGGGCGCATGCGCCGCCGGGTCTTCGTCGTCGCGGGAGAGTACAGCGCGAATCCACGCCACTTGCCGCCCGAACGGCGCAAGCGCGCCTTCCTCGCCGAGCCGCACCCGGAGCTGACCGACGAAGAGGTCACGCGACTCTTCTTCCGCTTCCCGAACCGCAGCGAGGACGGGCGGACGCGGCCCGAGGACTGGAAGCGCGAATTCGCCCTTTCCGCTCCGATCGGGCTGAACGATCTCTTCGCCTCGGCCGCGCACCGCGCGCTCACCTCGCTCTACAGGCTGACCTCGACCGATTACCGGGCGACCCGCGACTCGATAACCGATCTCTTCGTCACCTCGATGCCGGGGCTCGATCCGAACGAGCGCATGAACATCGGCCTGGTGCCGCAGGCGCTGCGGGCAGCGCTCGCGCTACCCCCGCGCGTCGTGGCGCAGTACGTGGTGGGCACCTCCGACAGCGGTGCCTGGGCCTTCGCCCAGGCGGTGCGCGCCGCGCGCAACGCGGAGAAGCCCGCCACCATCATCGTCGTCGCAGGGCAGATCATCCCTGCTGGATACGCCTCGCAGTACCAGATCCGGACCGTGCTCGGAGAGAACGACCAGGCGCGCGGCCTCGACATGCTGGCCATCGGCGACCTGCTCATGGACGCCGTGCGGCGCAACTCCGGCGTGTCGCGGGCCGAGGTGATCGCGCTCCTCGAACGCATCTCGTCGCGCAAGTTCGACGCGGCGAAGCAATATCCGGCCGGCATCCAGTCCGGAAAACCGTTCCGGCGCGACTCGCCGCGCACCCCGTACTTCGACGCCAACGACATCGCGGCTCCCTGCTGCGGCGCCGCCGCCTGCATCGTCACCTCGGACGAGGAGCTGGCGCTCCGGGTCGCCGCCGCGCGCAGCCCGCGCTACCAGGCGGCCGCGGTGACCGAAGTGCTCGGCGTGGGCGAAGGTTCGAGCAACGAGAACTTCCTCCATCGCCAGTCGCCGCTCCTCTTCTCCACCGCCGTTCGCGAGGCGCTCGCGGCCACCGCGGACGATGCGCGCAGGCCCATCTCCGTCTTCGCGTCCTCGGCGTTTGGAGTCGCCCACGACGCCTTCCCCAGCATCGAGCTTTCCTTCCTGCTCGCGATGGGCCTCTCCTACGAGCGCAGCGTCGAGCGCATGGCAGAGGGATGGCCGAATCCCTTCGGCGGGCTCCTCACCTTCGGCCATGCGCTGGGCGCCTCCGGGCTGGTGCAGGTCAACAAGGCGCACCACCTCTTCTCGGGCGACCAGCGCTACCTCAAGGATGGTCCGCACCGCCGGCAGGGATTCCGCGAGACCGGCGCGATCGCCTTCACCAGCTCGGTCGGTGGCCCGCTCTCGCACGTCGTCGCGACACTCTTGCGCGGCGGATTCGAGGACGTGCGGCCGCTCGCGGAGCGGACCACGAAACGGCCCCGCGATCCGGGCCCATCGCCGCTGGCGACGGAATGGCGCGAGAAGCGGCACCAGCTCCGCCTGGTCTTGCCCAGCTACCTGGCGCGGCTGCGCGGGCGCGGACCGGGAGAGCCCTGGTACGTCGAGGGCGTGACCTACGTCAGCATCCGCAGCTCGATCCGGGCGTTGAGCCGCGAAGACGTCATGCGCGTGCGCTTCGACGGCCTGGAGGCTGTGGTCGCACAGGCCCATCTCGAGGAGGTGCGGGCGCAGCTTCGCGAAGTGGTGCTGGTCGTCATGGGCGAGGTCGATCGGCTGGCGTCGATGTTCGACGCCTTCCGGCTCCTCACCGACGAGGTGCGCGACCTCGCCGGCAAGTGGCGCGCCGCGGGTCAGCTCACGCCCAAGGCGATGGCGCTCAGCGACGACAAGGTGGCGGCGATCGTCAAGGAAGCGCTCCGTGTTCCCTTGGTGATCGCAACCGCTCCCGGGTCGGTCCCCGCCGAGCGCCGCAAGATCGTCTTCCTGCCATATCCGGGGCTCGACTATCCCGATCTCGAGAACGTCGACGTGCTCTGGCGGCAGCCGGACGGCCGCATCGGCAAGGCCGCCGACGATCCGGGCCTGTTGCCTTTCTGGAACGTGCGCGCCAAGCGCGAGGAGGAACGCCCGCAGGCCGGTCCTCCGGGCAGCACCGCACGCGAAGTAGTCGACGGAATCGTGGAGTCGCAGGAGCGGCCCGAGTCGATGGCCGAGCTGCGGCTGCTCCGCGCCTGGTTCTCGGTGGACATGCCGAAACCGATCCTCGAGGAGGCGCTCCGACGGCTCGGAGTCGAAGCGGGTCAGGTGGGTCCGGCCATGCGCGCGCTGGTGATTCTCGTCGAGCTCGCCGACGGCGGGTCGTTCGCCGATCCCGGCGCGTCCCCCGAGATCGTCGGCCGCGCGGCCCGCAAGGCGCGCGCCTTTCTCGAAGCGTACGAGACGACCACCGTCCAGCTGGGAAATCTCCTCGCCGTCTCCGCCTTCGAGCCGCCGCCCTTCCGCACGCGGCCGGACGAAGGCCTCGTCAGCGGCGTCCGATTCGCCCGCGAGCTCACCCGCGCCGCTCTCGAGACGGGCCTTTCCCTGCGCGCCGCCGTGGTGGCGGGGCAAGGCGCCGTCTACGAGGACGCGGAGGGACGGCACGGACTCGCCTCGGAAGCCACTGCGCGCGCCTGGGAGCTGCTCACCTCGCTGCGCGGCGGCCCCGCCGGTCCGGCCATCGCCGTCGACGGCGCCGTCGGCCTCGTGCGCGAGCGCGTGCAGCAGCGCCTGCGAGACTGGTCCGCCGAGCCGGCCGACTCGTCGACGATCTTCCGCATCTGAGCGAGGCGCAGAGCTCATGCCCTTCCTCTTGCGCGTCCGCGCCGAGCCTGCCGACATCGACGGGCTCGGACACGTGTCGAATCTCGTCTACCTCCGCTGGGTGCTCGAGGCCGCGCTGGCCCACTCCACCGCCAAGGGTCTCGACGAAGCCGCGTACAAGGCGCGGGGGCAGGGCTGGGTGGTCCGGCGGCACGAGATCGATTACCTGCGCGCCGCTTTCGCCGGCGACGTACTGGTCGTCGAGACCCGCGTGGCCAGCATCGCGGCGGCGAGCAGCACGAGGCGGACGCGCATTCTTCGCGAGGGAGAGGTGCTCGCGCGCGCCGCTACCAACTGGGCGTACGTCGATTTCCGCTCCGGGCGTCCGATGCGCATTCCCGACGAGGTGAAGCGGCTTTTCGAGGTCGAGCCCGACGAGCCGGATCAGGGCCGCGAGATCGAATAGCGCAGGTAGAGGAACGAGCCGCGCCTGCGCACGCTGGAAAGGGCGAGCTTTCCCGAACCGGCCGCGCGCAGATCCACGCCGTCGACCAGCGACTTGCGGTTGTCACCGCCGTGGCGGCCGAGCAGGAGCGGCGAAGTGGTGAGGAACAATTCGTCGAGGAGGTCCTCCGCGAGCAGCCGCCCGACCAGCGTCGGCCCGCCCTCGGTGAGGAGCAGTTGCAGGCCTTCGGCGCGCGCGACCGCCAGGACCTTTGCGAACGAGATCGGGTCCTGGTCCACCACGAGGAGCCGGGCGCCGGGGGGGAGCCGCCCGCGCAAGCGAGGCTCGCCGCGCGGGCTCACCATCACGATCGCTCCGTCGCGCAGCGCGGGATGGCCCGGGTCGACATCGCCGGAAGCGGAGAGGAGGACGAGACGCGGATGTTCGGAGAGGCCGAGGTTGGCTCGAAGCTCGCCCCAGGCCGGCGCGGCTTCGGGGAAGATCCGCTCGGGATACCAGAGATGCGGGCCCGCCTTGCGAAAGGTGCCCGCTCCCACGAGCACGCCGTCCGCGCAGGCGCGCAAGAGCCCCATCACGAAGCGGTCGCCGTCATCGTGGCCGCTGATGATCCCGCCCGATTCGGCTCGCTCCGCGAGCGCGACGACTCCGTCCACCGAGGAGACGAAATTGGCGAAGACCCGGGGCCGCTGGAACCCGAGGTCCCCTCCGTAAGCGGCGCGGAGCGCGGCAGGGAGCGGAAAAGCGCTCGCGTGTTTCGCCTCGTGCAATAGCTCGAGAGTGGGCAGCTTCATCGGGGCCGTAGCACCAGGAAGTATTGATACGGCAGGAAATCGTGCTCATCGGCCAGCTCGAGCCCCGCAGCGCCCGCCTCGCGGAGGAAGTCGTCGCGCGCGACCTTGTGCTCGACGGGCGGACCGACGGGAAGCTCGCGGCGGTGGAAATCGAGGTTGGCGATGCGCCCGCCGGGCTTCAGCGATCGCGCGAGTCGCCGCAGGTAGGCGGGACCATCAGGAAAGTGATGATAGGTGTTGGCGACGAAGATCAGGTCGCAGGCCTGCTCTGGAATCAACGGATCGTCGTCGAGCCCCAATACCGGAGTGACGTTCCGGAGCCCGCTCTTCGCGATCCGCTTCTGCAATGCCTGGAGGATGCGCGGCTCGACGTCGACGGCGAAAACGTGTGACGCGGTCCGCGCCATCCGCAGGGCGAAGTAGCCCGGCCCCGCTCCGATGTCGCAGGCAAGTTGCCCCGGGGCAAGCGCAAGCGCCCGCAGCACCTCGTCAGGCTTCTGCCACGAGGCCCGCTCCGGGTCCTCCATCCTCGCGATGTAGGATTCGAGGTCCTCAGGGTTCCGATGCTGACCGTGCGGATGTCCGTGGCTCATCGCGCGGCGAAGCTACCACGCGAAGCTGAAAGCCCGCGTCGCGGTCAGTGCGACCCGAGCCAGCGTCCGACCTTGTCCATCAGCCCCACCACGCCGCCGTGGTGCTCCGGGCAATCCTGGGGCGCGGTGCCCGGCAAGAACAGCTCGCGCGCCACGCGATCGGGCGGGCAGCCCACGATGGCGAGCCCGCCGGAAGCGAGATCCACGTCGCGGACTTCGAGCTCCGGCGGCTGCAGCCACGGCAGCGGCTTCGGACGCAACATGTAATACGATCGCAAGACCCGCCCGAACACCGGTGCCGCGAGGCGTCCGCCCGACGCCGACTTTCCGAGCGAGCGCGGCTGGTCGTAGCCGAGCCAGACCGCTCCGACCAGCTCCGGAGTCGCTCCGACGAACCACACGTCCTGCGCGTCGTTGGTCGTTCCTGTCTTCCCGAACAAAGGCAGGTCGGCAGGAACCTCTCTCCGCGCCGCCATTCCGGTGCCGCGGTCGACGACGTCCGAGAGCAAGCTCGTCATCATGTAGGCGACGCCGGGCGTGAGCGCGGCCGAGCGCGTGACGGGCGCCTGCCACAGGACCAGACCCGCGGCGCTCTCGACGTGATCGATGAAGCGCGGCTCGATCCGGTCGCCGCCGTTCGCGAACGCGGCGTAGGCGAGAACCAGCTCGAGCGGCTCGACGGCCGCGGCGCCGAGCACCGTCGAAGGGTACTCGCCGATGGGGGTGGTGAGGCCGAGGATGCGCGCTTCCTCGATGACGGCGGAAACTCCCACGCGCTCGCCGAGGGCCACCGCAGCGCGGTTCGACGACACGCGCAGCGCCTCGCGCAGGTTGAGCGGTCCGACCGGCAGCGAGATGCGATCCGCCGGCTGGTAGTCGGCCGTGCTGTCGCCAAGCAAAGTCGTCAAAGGAATCCCGGCTTGCAGCGCGGCGGTCCAGACGATGGGCTTGAAGGCGCTGCCTGCCTGTCGCCGCGCCTGGGTCACGCGATCGAACTCGGAGAGCGAGTAGTCGCGTCCGCCGACCAGCGCGCGCACGTCGCCGGTCGCGGGATCGACCGCGACGAACAGACCCTCGAGGCACTCGTCGGGATCCTTGCCGCAGGTCTTCTTCGATCTCTTCTCCACGGCGGAGATCTGCTGCACGAGCTCCTTCTCGGCCGATCGCTGCAGCTTCATGTCGAGGCCGGTCCGCACGCGCAGGCCGAGCCGGTCGGCCTCGGGCCCCAGACGATCGTGCAGCTCCCTCCGGACCGCCGCGATGAACCAGGGCGCGCCTTGCGGCTCCTCGAGGGGGACCAGCTTGATCTTCTCGCGCTGCGCCTTCTTGAGCTCGGCAGGCGTGAGGTATCCCTCTTGCGCCATGAGGGTGAGGACGAGATCGCGGCGCTTGTGCGCGGCATCGGGGAAGCGGCGCGGATCGTACGAAGTGGGCGCCTTGGGCAGCGAGGCGAGCAGGGCCGCCTGCGCCGGCGTGAGGTCGCGCACCGACTTGCCGAAGTACCCGCGCGCGGCGGCTTCCACGCCGTACAGACCGTTCCCCAGGTAGATCTGGTTCAGGTAGAGCTCGAGGATGCGGTCCTTGGGGAGCTTCGCCTCGATCTCCCGGGCGAGGACCAGCTCGCCGAGCTTGCGCCGCAGCGAATGCGGCGGACCGATCTGGTCGGGAAAGACGTTGCGCGAAAGCTGCATGGTGAGCGTGCTCGAGCCTTCGCGAAGACGCAGCGACTTGAGATTCCGCCAGAACGCGCCGCCCACCCGGCGCCAGTCGATGCCGTGGTGCTGGTAGAAGCGCCGGTCCTCGACCGAGAGGAACGCGCCAGCGACCTTGCGCGGAATCGACGTGATGGGAACGACGATCCGCTGCTCGGGCGCGAGACGCGCGAGAAGACGGCCGTCGCGATCGAGGACTTCGCTGGCCTGCGGTGGTTGATAGGCGAGTAGGGAATCGACGGAGGGGCACACACCCGCGCGGCAGCGCGGCCAGAGGAGCGCGAGGGCGATGAGGAACGCCGCCACGAGGGCGAGCAGCCCGGCGAGCGCTCCCTTGGCGACCTTTTTCCTGTCGACCTTCAGCGTCATCCCCTCCGAACAACCGGCGCCGCCGGCTCCTTCCAGACAGGGATCCGCTCGCTACCTCGCCCGCCTGGGCGGCCTGCGCGCCTGGGCGACGGCAGCGCGCCCCAGCCCGTCCGGCGAAGCGTACCCCGCAAACAGCTCTCCGGCGAGGTACGCGCGGGAAAGCCTGCTCTTTCGCCGCAGCACATCGTTCAGGGTCTCGTCGCCGTCGCGGAACGTCCTCGGACTGTCGAGGTTCAGGTGCGCGCGGACGATGCCGGATCCGCCGCGGTGGACGAAGGTCACCGTTCCTTCGTCGTCGACGGATTCGACGATTCCGACGTGGGTGAGGCCGTCGTTGCGGCGCCCGTCCCGGTTGCGATCGTAGGTGTTGCGGAAGAAGACCAGATCTCCGGGCCTTGGCGATCCGTCGCGGAGCGCCCCGTTTTCCCGAGCGCGGATGTACATCGCCTGGACGATGCTCGAGCGCGCGGGGAGCCGCGAGAGGTCGATGCCTTCGCTCGCGTAGACGAGGCGGACGAACCCGCTGCAATCGTCCTGGTATCCCGGAGCGATGTCGGAAACCGAGTCGCGCCCGACCAGTTCGCCCGCACGGCGCGCGATCCGTTCGCCCGTCGAAGGACGCGAGCGCGCCGGCTCCTTCTTGTAAGTGACCGGCACCGCCGTGGAGGTCTCGACGGGGATCACAGGCGCAACTTCCGTCGGCGGCGGAGCGAGATCGGTCCGCGCCGCCATGCGCGGCGCGGCGCAGGCGGCCGCGCACAGGATCGGGATCAGCCAGAAGCTCCGCATCTACAACAGCTTCCGCATCGGGGGGCGGGGCGCGCAAGGGACGCCCTCCGCACACGCCCCCACGGCGAAGTTCAATTCCAGACTTCAATTCGCGGCAATCGCGGACAGCACCGCCTCCCGCAGGAGGTCCGGGGGGAGCAGCCCCTGCGCGAGAATCGCATCGTGGAAACGCTGCGCGGAGAAGCGCCCGCCCAGGCGCGCCTCGGCATCGCGGCGCAATTCGGTGAGCTTGAGATACCCGAAGAAGTAGGAAGTGGCCTGCGCCGGCGAGCGGAAGGTGTAGCGGTCCACCTCCGACTGCGCGAAGGCATGCGAGAGCCCGACGTCGCGCTCGAGCAGCTCCCGCGCCGAGTCCGGCGTCCACTTGCCCATCTGCAGCTCGGGATCGAGGAACGCCCGCGCCGCCCGCTGCAGCCGCAGCTGGAGCGAAACGAGCTTTCCCTCGGGCGGCATGTACGGAAGCGTGATCGCCTCGGCGTACAGGCCCCACCCTTCGACGTTGACGCTGTTGAAGGCGAAGACCGCGCGCGCGAGCGGAACGCCGTGCTCCACCATGGTGGCGAACTGCAGCTCGTGGCCGGGCCGCGCCTCGTGCGCGGTCAGCGTCCACGACGCCGCCGGGAAGTTGAAGTCGTCGTACTTCTGTGCCGAATCAGCCGCCGGGTTGTCGAGCGGGAGCACGAACTCGCCTTGCTCGCCCTTGTTGCCGATGAGCCGGGGCGGCTGCATGTGCGGCGCGGGCTGCTGGGCGTTCTCGGCCGGCGTCCCGAGGCGGATCCGCGCCGGACGCGAGGGCAGGGTGACGATGTGATTGGTGCGGATGATCTCTTCGATCTGCGCGAGCCGGTCGTGGTAGTGCCGCAGCACCTGGTCGTCGGCGATCTGCTCCTTCTTCAGCGCGCGGATGACGTCGCGGTAATCGGAGGAGGACAGGCCGCGCGCCTTGGCCACCTCGGCGGCGATGGGCGCCATCTCGCGCTGCAGCGCCTCGAAGGATTGGTGCGCAATCGAGGCGAGGCGCTCCGGAGCAATGTCGACTCCCACGCGCTCGAGCGCGAAGGCGTAGAGCGGCGGCGGCAGGCGGAAGTCGGGAGTGGCGCGGGGCAGCACCTCGTCGCGCAGGAAGCGCTCGTAATCCGCCATCTGCGCCTTCAGCGCGGCGAGCGGCTCGTTGGTCCCCGCGAGCTGGTACTTCTGCAAGAGCTTCGCAACGCCGTCGACGAGGAACCGCTGCGTCTTGAGGTCGGTCTCCACCTCCAGGCGCGGGGGCGGTCGCAGTTTGCCGTCGCCGAGGCCGCGCCGCGTTTCATCTGCAGCGAGCTTGGCGATGGGCTGCGTTCCGGGTTCGAGACCCGTGTACTTGCGCAGGCGCGCGACGGCGGCCGGGCGGCGCGATGCCTCGGTCTGCGGATCGAGCAGGGCGTTCATGCTTCCGAAGATGAGCCGGGCAGGATTCACGTAAGGGACTTCGTACTGCTCGTTCAATTCCGACCCGCGGATCTGCAGCTGTGCCGAATGGATGAGGATGCGGAGATCCTGCGCCACGAGCGGGTCGCGCTCCGCTTCGCGGCGGCGCTCGAGCTCGGCCAGCGCCTCGCGCGTCGCTTGCCGCGCGCGTTCGCGATAGCCGGGCGTCAGATCCGTGATGCGATCGTCGAGCCCCGGAACTCCCAGGCGCGCCGCCGACTCCGGCGTGAACTTCGCCTGGATGGCGAGGAGCACCCGGGCGTTCTCGTCGCTGCGCTGGATCGCGGTTCCGCTCGCGCGCGGCGCTTCCCACGTCGCCGGAGGAAGGGCGGAGGCGTGCGAGCAGGAGACGGCCGCCGCGAGCAGAAGGGTGCTTCCCGGGAATCTCGTTTTCTCCACTGGCGCCTCCGAAGAGGGGCAGCGTTGCAATGCGGACGTTCGTCCGTCAACGTCTCGTCGCGTGCGGCCCGGAATCCACCTCGTGCACAAGCGTCCGGGCGAGACGAGCTTCTCGCTGGTCCGAGCCTTCACCGGATCGACGGGACTCCGTGCCTGCCACGGCGGCGCGCTCGATCCTTTCGCGGAAGGATTGCTCCTCATCCTCGCCGGTCCGGCGACTCGCCTCTTCGAGCTCCTGCATCCGGTCCCGAAGACCTACCAGGCCGGGATCGCCTGGGGCGCCGAGACCGACAACGGCGATCCGCTCGGACAGGTCGTGGCGACCGGCGACGCATCGTCGCTGACGCCTCCGAAACTTGATTCGGCGCTCATCGGACATCTCGGCTGGCGCGAGCAGGTCCCGCCGCCGACGAGCAACAAGCGCGTCGGTGGCGAGCGGGCATACGTGCGCGCCCACCGCGGCGAGGAGGTCGTCCTGCCTCCTTCGCGCGTGTACCTGCACGAGGCGCGGTTCCAGGGCCACGACCTGCCCCGCTCCAGCCGGCTGCTACTCGTGGCTCGCGGGGGCTATTACGTCCGCGCGCTGGTCCGGGATCTCGGCCGCGAGTTGGGGTGCCGTGCCCATCTCACCGCGCTGCGCAGGGTCTCGATCGGACCCTGGAACGACCCCGCGGGCGAGACGCAGATCGTCTCGGGACCGGCAGTCTTGCCGTGGTCACCCCGCCGCGAGCTGACCGACGAGGAGGAGCGGCGAATCCGGGGCGGCGCATCGATCGAACGCGGCCACCTCGAGGAACCCGAATGGCGATGTCCGCCCGGCTTCCCCGACCCTGAGCCGCCCATTCGCGCGCTCCATCGGGGCGGGCTGCAAGCGCTCCTGCGGGAATCGCCCGAAGGACTCGTGCGCGCGATCGATCTCCGCGGAATCTAGATCTCCCGGACCGCTGCCAGCGCCGCATCCGTGAGCTGCTGCCGCGAGCGGAAGTATCCGTCCCAGGGATCCCGCCCCTGCCGGGCGAGCCGGCGCGGAACCGTGCGCACCGTGAAGCCCGCCGGATCGAGCCGCGGCGTCAGCTCGTCCCATGCGATCGGTACGGACACCGGCGCCGGTTCCCGCGCCCGTGGCGAGAAGGCCGCGATGGAGGTGTTGGTGCGGTTGTTGCGCAGATAGTCGAGCAGGATGAGCTGCTCGCGCCCTTTGCGCGCGTAGGCGGTCGTGAACCGGCGATCGCGATTGGCGATCGCCTCGCACAGGCTGCGCGAGAAGGCGAGGCACTCGCTCCAGTCGCGCTGCGGCCGGACCGGGACCACCACGTGCAGCCCGCGCCCTCCGGTGGTCTTCACCCAGGACTCGAGGCCCAGCGCGGAAAGCGCCGAACGGAGCAGCCGCGCTCCCTCGATGACCTGTGCGAAAGACACCTCGTCGCCGGGATCGAGGTCGAGCACGATGCGGTCGGGCAGCTCGACCTGCTCCGCACGCGTGTTCCAGGTGTGGATCTCGACCGCGTCCATCTGGGCGAGAGAGACGAGCGCTTCCACCGTGTCGGCGACGAGGTACTCGCCGAGCTTGGTCTTCTCCGGGATGCGTACGCGCCTGAGCGCCGCCGGAGCCCAGACTTTCGAGTGCTTGAGGAAGGCACAGCCCTCAGCGATCTCCCCTCCGCAGCGCACCAGCGTCAGCGGTCGCCCGCGCAGGTGGGGCAGAGCATATTCCGCGACGCGCTCGTGATAGCGGACGAGGTCGAGCTTGCTGAGCCCTGCCTCCGCGAACACGATGCGCTCCGGGTGGCTGATGCTCACCCGGGCGACTTCGACTCGCTGCCCGCCGCGGACCACCTTCCTCGCCTCCTTGTCCCTGCGCAGCTCGTCCAGCCTGGCGTCCCTCGCTGGGCCGCGTCGACCAAGGTCCCCCCGTCACGGGCGGGAACATCCACGCGCCCATGCACGACGGATCGCGCTCGGACGGCGGATGGCTGCAGAAGAAGCGGCGCGCGGCGGCGAGGGCGCTCGAGCTCGCGGGCGCGATGCCGGGGATCGTCCGGCAGGCGCTTGCGTCGGCTTGAGAGGCGCCCTCCCTGCCGCTTCGATCAGCGCTTGTCGCTGCTATTGGAAGTGCCGTTGTCCTGCGAATTCGGGGACGACGGATTGCTGCCGGTGCTCGGGCTGGAAGGATTGGTGCCGCCCGTCGATGTGGATCCCGGGGTGCCCATTTGACCGTAGTTGCCGCTGCCCGACGACGAGGTAGTCCCCGACGTTCCGGAGGTGTCCGACGTGTTGCCGGAAGCCGAGGACGAGCTCGAGCCGTCGCGCGGCTGCGCCGCATCGCTGGACGACGTCGACGAGCGGGAGTGCTTCGAGCTTCGGCCCTGCGCCTTCGACCGTCTGGCCTTCCTGTGGATGGTGGACGAGCTCGAGCTGGTGTCGTCGCTCGTCTTCCCCGCCATCGCCGCGTCGTCCTTGTTCGAGGTGCTGGTGGACGACGAGTCGGGCTGGGTGGCCTTCGAGCTGTCCGCCGTGCCGGTCGCGTCGGAAGATGTCCGGGCCGTAGACGACGCCTGGGGAGGCGTCTGCTGCGCGGCGGCGCTGGTAGCGATCGCGAACGCGCCGGCGACTGCGATGAGCGTGATCTTCATTTGCACACTCCTGTGCCCTCCCCGTTTCAGGTGGGGCCGAGGCCTGCACAGGGCAACCGTGGGAAACACGCTGCAGCCGGCGCTCGGCCGGCCGCTCTAGGTGTAGTCGCGCGCGATTACTTCCCCGGGCCGCGGGTCGGCGGCGAGCAGCCCCAGCGCGTCCAGGATGATCCACTTCTGCAGCGCTTCGTCGCCCGGGCGCCCGAGCGAATGCCCGGCGATGAATCCCTTGGGATAGAGCGCCCGCGGCGGCCGCGCCTGCGCGCTTTCCTCGGGCTCGACCGTGATGAGCACCGTCGGGATCCCTTGCATCTCGATGGCCCGCTGCACCGTGACCACGGTGCGGTGGCAGAGCCGTCAGCCGCCGGTGAGCAGGACCGCGTCGGGTCGGGTCCCGGCGACGGCTCGCGCGATCTGCGGGACGGTCGTGTCCCGCACTTCCTTGAGGTTCTGCGAGAAGCCCATCGCGAAATGCTGCTCGGTGAGCCCGGCAATGCGCTGCTCCCGGGCGAGTGAGCGCAGCCGATCGATCGGGAACACGCAGTTCACGTCCTTGTCGATGCAGGCGTGGTCGTAGTGCGTGTCGTCGACCGCGAGGTCCGCGGCGACCGCCTCGCCGCCGATGGTGCGGAAGCTGGTGTCGCCTTCGAGGACGAACGGCCGGTCGTCCTTCTTGCGAACGCCGGCCGTCGAGACGAGGCAAACCAGAGCGTCTTCGAGCCGCTTCTTGAACGGAGTGAAAGGAACGCAATATCGCGATAGCTCGAGCGGCTTCTCCATCCTCACCTCAGCTTGTCGAGCGCCTCCATGATCTTGTCGGTCGGCGGCTGCTCGGCGATGTCGTGGATGTCGATGTAGCGGATGACACCCTGCTTATCGACGACGAAGATCGCCCGCTCGACGGTGCCGCTGCCGCGCAGCACCCCGTACTGGACCGCCGCGTATCCGTAAGGCCAGTTGTCGCTGAGGAGCGGGTAGGAGAGCCCGCCCATGGATTTCGCCCACGCTTCGTTGCTGAACACCTGGTCGGTCGAGATGCCCAGGACCTGGGCATTGCGCCGCTCGAACTCGGAGAGATCCTCCTCGTACGAGGGCATCTGCACCGTTCAAACCGGTGTGAATGCCGCCGGGTAGAAGGCGACGACCACGTTTTTCTTTCCGCGGTAGTCGCTGAGCCGGACCTTCTTCTGGGGACCCCCTTTACCAGCCCCGTCCCCGGTCGCAGTCAGCTCGAAGTCGGGAGCCTCCTCGCCGACCTGCAGGCGCCAGACGGCTCTCTTGGGTTGTGCCATTCGGGAAGTCCTTTCCACGCTCCTCTGAGCGCGGGCGCACTCTATGCATCGGGAATGCAAAGGCAAGCGCTGACTTGTCCTACCTCGGCGCGCCGTCAGTGCAGGAACGACCCGTGCGCAATCTGGAGGAGCGCCAGATCGTCGTCGATGGCGCGAACGCCGCGCACCCGCGAGACGGCGCGGAGGATGCGGGGGTGATCGGATGCCGGGACCGAGCCGCGAAGCTCGACTTCGCCGCCGGAGACGGAGACTTCGACCTCGGCGCCGAGGCGGCGGAGGCGATGGCGCACGCGTTCGGCGATGACGGAGTCCGGCGCCCCGCGGCGGCGGAAGACGAGCCGCGCAAAAGCCGCCCCCAGTATCAACCCTACCGAGAGGAAGACGACCTCGCGCGATTTCATTTCAAGGTCCTCCGCTCGGAACGGTAGGTCTCCGAATCGGCATGCGCACCGGGCGGCTGTTCGCCCGGACGGTCGGCCGGGCCTCGCGCCCGTGCGCCGGACGCCGCGGGGTCGATCGCGTTGCGCCTCCGGGAACCGCGTGGCAGACAAGGAGGCATGCGGTGGGCTTCCGCGCTCTCCCAGAATGCGCGCCTCGAGGACGCCGTCGTGGAAACGGCGGCCACAATCCGTGAGGCGCTCTCTGGAACGAGCCCTGATCTCGTCGCCGCCTTCGTCTCGGCCCATCACCGGCCCGCCTACGTCCGCCTCGGCGAGCTGATCCAGCGCCAGCTTCCCGGGAGCCTGGTCCTCGGCTGCACGGCATTCGGCGTCATCGGCGACGGCCACGAGGTGGAGGGCGAGCCTGCGCTGTCGCTGACCGCCGCATCCTTGCCCGGGGTCGACCTGCAGACCCTTCGCGTGGAGGAATTGCCCTCCGGCACGCCCGAGGAGCTGCGGCAGGCCTTCGGGATTCGCGCGGAACGGCCGCACTTGTTGCTCCTCGCCGATCCGCTCACCCTCGACGCTTCCGAGCTCGTCAGCGCGCTCGACGCCGCCTATCCGGGGATGACCAAGATCGGCGGGCTCGCGAGCGGCGGCGCTTCGCCCGGCGAGAACCGGCTGTTCCTCGGCGACGAAGCGCTCTGGGGCGGTGCGGTCGGCGTCGCTCTTTCTGGAAATCTCGCCGTCGACACCATCGTCGCCCAAGGGTGCCGGCCCATCGGCCGGCCCATGCTGGTAACGCGCTGCGAAGGGAACATCGCCCACGAGCTCGATGGCAAGCCGCCGCTCGCCGTCCTGCGAGATCTGTTCGAGACGCTCGACGAGCGCGATCGCGACCTGTTCCAGAGCTCGCTCTTCGCCGGCGTCGAGATGCGCGAGGAGCGGGTCGAGTACCACGAGGGTGAATTGCTGGTGCGCAACCTGGTGGGCGCCGATTCGGACACCGGTGCTCTCGCAATCGGCGCGCCGCTCCACAACATGCAGGTCGTGCAGTTCCTGCTCCGCGATGCCCGGACCGCCGAAGAGGACCTCGCGCGCCTCCTCGATCGTTCGAAACAACGAGGCGTGTCGCCGCGCGGCGCATTACTCTTCTCCTGCGTGGGCAGGGGAGCGCATCTGTTCGGAAAGCCGGATCACGACAGCGATCTGTTCCGCGCCAAGGTCGGTCCGGTGCCGCTCGGCGGCTTCTTCTGCAACGGCGAGATCGGTCCGGTCGGCGGCAGCACCTTCCTGCACGGCTACACCAGCGCCTTCGCCCTCTTCCGGGAGGCGCGGTGAAGCTCAACCGCCGCATGCAGGGGTACCTCGAGGAGCTTCGCAGCCGGAACGTCGACGCCGCCCCGATGGTCCCGGGAAAGTGGCCCGACCTGTCCATGCAGCAGATCGGCGACATCGTGCTCCTCGATTCCTTCTGCAAGAAGCCGTGCCTGCGGCCCTCTGATTTCGGCGCGGCGAGCGCTCTCGAATGCTGCGCGAACAAGGTGCTCGTCGAGCGGATGCTCGACCCCTATCTGGTCTACGTCTGCCCGCTCCTGCTCCTCACCGGAGGCCTCTTCATCGCCGAGCAGGTCTCGAAGCGGCTCATCGACCTACCGGGGCGCTTCAACGTCATCGTCTCCTACGACGGAGAAAGCTGCGCGGTGCGGTTCCACAAGATCCGCGAAGGCGAGAGCTGGCTCTGCGACGACCTCGAGTCGTACGTGGACGAAGGGATCCTGGTGGTCGAGGCGGGCGCCGATCCCGTGCTTCGGCTGACGGGCAACTGAGCCGCCCTAGGGAAAGTCCTCAGCGTCGTGCGCGTGCTTCACCGCCTCGCGCACGGCTTCCGGAAGCCTGCGTAGATCGACCATCACCTTCTGCTCGGTGACCGCGGTGACGGCGGAGAGCGGGATGGCGTGGTCGCCGGAGTTCTCGATGTCGACCACGATCTCCGGCCGCCCGCCGGGCAGCACCTCGCGGACGGCGCCGAACTCCTCGGTCTCGCCGGTGGCGAAGACCTGATAGCCGATTTCGATGAGGGGAAGCTTCCGATCCATCGCTTGAAGTTGAGCACCCTGGTCGTCGGACGTAAAGCACGCCCGCCCCGCGGCCGGGCGGCGGTCGACCACAGGCAACTCCGTGAATAGCTCCTCCTCGGCCCCGTGCAAAAAGGAGAAAACCAATGGCGCAGGGACGCATCGCTTGCTTGCTCGGACCGGGATTCGAGGACTCGGAGTTCCGCGTGCCGTATGACGCGCTCAAGAACGCCGGCAACCAGGTGGACATCATCAGCACCAAGGCCGGAGTCGAGCTGAAGGGCTACAAGGGCAAGGAGACGGTGAAGGCGGACAAGGGAATCGACGAGGTGCGGCCGGAGGACTACCAGGCGCTTCTCATTCCCGGCGGCCACTCGCCCGACCAGCTTCGCAAGGACAAGAAGATCGTCGAGTTCGTGAAGAAGTTCGACGCGCTCAAGCGGCCCCTCGCGGCCGTCTGCCACGGTCCCCAGCTGCTCCTCACCGCCCGGCTGGTACGCGGCCGCACGCTCACCGCCTGGGAGACGGTGCAGGGAGACCTCGAGCAGGCCGGCGCGAACGTGAAGGACCAGGAGGTCGTCATCGACCAGAACTGGATCACCAGCCGGAAGCCGGAGGATCTGAAGGCGTTCAGCGAGGCGCTCTTGAACGCCTTGCGCAACGCGGGCAAGCGGTCCGAAGCGCGCGCCTAGAGCGATGCGCGCATGATTCCCAGCAACTCTTCCGCCGAGTAGGGCTTGCCGGCGAGCGGCGCCACCGCTTCCTGCAAGTCCGACTCGGTCAGCTTCCACTGGGAGAGGTGCTGAGGCAGCCCCAGGCGCGCGACCAGGTCGGCGATCGCAGCGGCGGGATCGGGCCCGAGCCCCGCCCGCAGCCGCTCCAGTGCCTCCGGCTTGCGCGGCCCGAGGAACCGAATGACGTGCGGCAGAAGCAAGCACGAGGTCACGCCGTGCGGGATGCCGTGTCGCGAGCCGATGCGCTTCCCCAGCGTGTGCGAGAGCCCACGCGCCGCGGGTCCCGGCAAGAGGTACGAGAGCCACGCCGCGATCTGACCCTCTCCCCGAGCCTCTGCGTTGCGCGGATCCGCTTTCGCCGCGAGGAGCGCCTTCGGCATACGCCGGAGCGATTCCGCTGCCGTCGCGTCCGGGAGGGGATGCTCGCCTTCCGCGAAGATGGTCTCGACCGCGTGATCCACCGCCCGGACCCCGGTCGACAGCCACAGGTCCATCGGCGTGTCGACCGCCAGCGTACCGTCGTAGAAGACCGCCGCCGGCCGCAACTCGCGGGCGGCCACGCCGACCTTCTCCCGGCTCGATTCGGCGGAGAATCCGGCGCTTCCGGAAAGCTCGGCGACCGAGAGCGTGGTCGGCACCGCGAGGTGGGGGAGGGCGCCTTTCGGGCTTGCGCCGCGCGCCTTCGCAAGGCTTGCCGGATCCCGCAGGTCGAGGCCGGTGGCGAGGGCGAATGCAGCCGCCTTCGCGGCGTCGATGGGTGAGCCGCCGCCGGCGGAAACGAGGACGTCGGCGCGCGCCTCCCGCGCGGCGGTCGCTGCCTCCATCACCGAGGCTACGGGAGAGTGCTGCGTGATGCGGTCGTAGCGTCCCGCGAGGCGCTTTCCCAGCACCTCGGCGACCGCGCGCCCCGCTCCCTTCCCGGCGCTGGCAGTGGTGACCAGGAAGGCGCGCTGTGCGCCGAACCGGTCCAACTCCGCGGAGAGCGATTCACCCACGCATCCGAGACCGAAGTGGATGATGTCCGGGTTCTCGTATCTGAATGTGCCCGTCATGGCATCCAGTCTAGCGCGCGTCGCGGCCGGATACTTGTCGGATCCCGCCCGGGCGGGCACGCTCTCGCGATGGCCTCGCGCAAGGAAATCCTCCAGGTCGCCGGACGCGAGGTGGCGATCTCGAATCCCGACAAGATCTTCTTCCCCAAGGCGGGCCACACGAAGCTCGATCTCGTCCAGTACTACCTGGCGGTCGCCGACGGCGCGCTGCGCGGAGCCGGTGGGCGCCCGATGGCGATGAAGCGCTTCGTCGACGGAGCGGAAGGCGAGTTCTTCTTCCAGAAACGGGCGCCGGCCTCGAAGCCCGACTGGATCGAGACGGTGGAGCTGAGCTTTCCCTCGGGCCGCACGGCGAGCGAGGTGGTGTTGCGCGACGCGGCCCAGCTCGCGTGGGTAGTAAACCTCGGCTGCATCGATCTCAATCCGCACCCTGTGCGCGCGGAGGATGTCGACCATCCGGACGAGCTGCGGGTGGACCTGGATCCCGTCCCCGGCGTTCCCTGGTCGCAGATCCGCGAGGTGGCCCTGCTGGTGCGCTCGGTCCTCGAGGAGCGCGGACTGCGCGGCTTTCCCAAGACGTCGGGTTCGCGAGGGATGCACATCAACGTGCGCATCGAGCCGCGCTGGACGTTCGGCGAAGTGCGCTCCGCGGCGCTGGCGCTCGCCCGCGAGGTGGAACGGCGCGCTCCCGAGCTCGCCACCAGCAAATGGTGGAAGGAGGAGCGGCACGGCGTCTTCCTCGACTACAACCAGAACGCGAAGGACCGCACCGTCGCCTCGGCGTATTCCGTCCGCCCGACTCCCGACGCGCGCGTCTCGGCGCCGCTCCTGTGGGAGGAAGTGCCCGATTGCGATCCCTCCGCGCTCACCTTGAAGACGGTGCCCGCGCGCTTCGCGAAGATGGGCGATCCGGCCGAGCAAATCGACCGCTCCGTGGGATCGATCGAATCCCTGCTCGCGCTCTCCAAGGAGCAGCGCGCCCGCGGAGAAAAGGACGCTCCCTGGCCGCCGCATTACGCGAAGCAGGAGGGGGAAGCGCCGCGTGTGGCTCCGTCGAGGCGGCGAAAGCAATGAACCGCCACCCTTCCCCGGATCAGAGCACTTCCACCCGTGCTCGATGGCCCGGTGAAGATGCCAGTCTCGCGTCCGCGGTGACGAGCGGGATCTCCAGGACCTCCGCCAACGCTAGATAAGCGGCGTCGTAGCCGGTGACATTCTTGCGCAGGTCCCACATTCTCGAGAGCAGCGGCGCGTGCGGATAGCGATCGAGCGGCATCTCCCGAAGATCGTCGAGCGCCGCGAGAGCACGGGCGCTGGAAACCTCACCGGCGCGTTCGTACCGGCGCAGGACGTGCAGGACTTCGACGTCGAGGAGGTGCGGGGCGCAGAGACGCTCGGGCCGACGGGAAAGCGCTCCGCGCCATGCCGTGCCTCTTTGCGTTCCCAGCAGGAGCTCGAGCGCCGCCGATGCGTCGACGACCATCATCGTCCATCGCGCTCGGCGCGGATTGCCTGGGCCGGGCTCTCCCGTGGTTCGACGCTTTCGCGATGCGAGATGCGCTCGAGAGCCTCGTCGAGCGACGGACGCGCGGCGGCGGCGCGCAACTCTCCGAGCAAGAACTCAGAGAGACTCATGCCGGCCTTCGCGGCGCGCGCACGGAGGACCGCGTGCAGCCGGTCCGGCACGTTCCGGATCTGCACCATCTTTGGCATGCGAAGAACATGTGTCACACGCACATTGCATGTCAAGTGTGTACCGGCGAAGATGCGACGCCTGTTTCGACCCGGTCCGGGAGGCGGTCGTGGGACCTCAGCAACCTGCTGCGAGAGCGACCGGTGCCCGCATCCGCGGCTTCGACTGGCTCCGCGGTATCGCCGTGCTGGTGATGATCCAGACCCACGCGCTGGGGCTGCTGCGGCCCGAGTTGCGCTCCGGCCTGCTCTGGACGCGGCTGCAATGGGTGGATGGGCTCGTCGCGCCTGCCTTCATCTTCAGCGCCGGATTCTCGCTGGCGCTGGTGCAGGTCCGCGGCGCCGCCGCGGGAATGCGGGCGGTACGGGTCCGCAAGACGCTGCGCCGCCTCGGCGAAGTGCTGCTCGTCGCCACGCTCCTGAACTGGATGTGGTTCCCCATCTTCCGCGAGCCCCGCTGGATCTTCCGCATCGACATCCTCCACTGCATCGGCCTCTCGCTGCTCCTCGCGCTGCCGATCTTCGCGCTCCTTTCTCCGCGGCCGCGCCTCTTGAGCTGGGTCTCGCTCGCTCTCGCGGCGGTAGTCTTCGGAGTCTCGCCGTTCGCGGAGCACGTCCGCGGGCCGCTCGCCGCGCTGGCGAACGGCAGCACCGAATCGGTATTCCCGCTTCTTCCCTGGGGCGGCTACGTCTATCTCGGGGCTTCCGCCGGAGCGGTGGCCGCTTACGACCCGCGCAAGCTCCCTTGGTGGATCGGCGGTCTCCTCGTCGCGGGCGCCGTCCTCTGGATCGCAACCCCCCAGCTCGCCGCCGTCTACCCGCCGCACCAGTTCTGGGTCACGAATCCCGCCAACCACGCCTCGCGCTGGACCCAGGTGTGCGCGCTCCTCCTCGTCCTCTTCGCCCTCGAGCGCAGCCCGGCCGGAGCACGCGCCGTGTCCCGGATTCCCTTCGTGGAGCTGTTCGCCACCTCTTCGCTCGCAGGCTACTTCTTCCACCAGATGCTTCTCTTCTACCGAATCGCGGGCTTCTCCTTCGAGGCGCGCTGGGGCAATTCGTGCAGCTGGCCGAAGTACTGGCTCGTGCTCGTGCTCCTCATTGCCGCGACCGCGGTCCTCACCTGGGCGATGGACCGCGTCTACTCCCGCCTCTGGAATCCTCTCTGGACGCGGCTACAAAAGGTAGATTCGAGCGCCACCGGCGCTCCTTCCCAGAGGGGACAGGCCCGGCACGCGCCGTGAAAGAGCGTCCCTCCGAACAGGAGGAACGAACATGACGCGCCTTTCGATGATGCTGTTGGGAGTGATCGCTGTGGCCACGGGCATCGCGCTCGCCTTGACCATGCCGCGGCAGGAAACGCTGGACGAAGCGCCTCCGCCAGCCGCGCCGGTGCAGAAGGCGAATCTGACGCCGCCGCCGCCGGTCTCGCCGCCCAGGCTCGCCGATCGTCCCGAGGATCCCGTCGACCCGGCGGTCGAGGCGGCGGACCTCGAGGACGGCAGCGGAAGCTGACCGCAGACCTTCCAGGCGGGCGCCGGACAGCCCGGCGAAAATGCGTGCAGATCCGACCGTGGGCGTGGCTATCCTTCCGGCGTCCTTGTACCGGAGGTAGGCACGATGAAACGAGTGCTCGGAACTGCCTTGGTCGTCGCCCTCGCGGTCCTCCTTGGCTGCGCCACGAAAGCCCGGACCGGGGCAGCCGTGGGAGGAGGCGGGGGCGCCGCGGCCGGCGCGGGCATCGGCGCCCTGTTCGGCGGCTGGAAGGGAGCGGCCATCGGAGCGGCGGTCGGCGGAGCCGCGGGAGGCGTCGCGGGAGCGGTGATCGGCCGCTACATGGACATGCAGGAAGAGGCCCTCAAGCGCGACATGAAGACCGCCACCATCGAGCGGCAAGGCGATCAACTGGTAGTGAAGTTCCAGAGCGCCATCCTCTTCGACGTGAACAAGACCGAGCTCAAGGAAGACGCGAAGACGGAACTGGCCGATCTCGCCAAGGTGCTCAAGGACTATCCGGACACGGTGCTCGTCATCGAAGGCCACACCGACAGCACGGGCAGCGGCGCGCACAACAAGAAGCTCTCCGAGCAGCGCGCGGAGACGGTCATCCAGGTCCTCGCAACCGACGGCGTCGATCGATCGCGACTGACCCCGAAGGGCTTTGGCGAGGACAAGCCCCTCCAGACCAACGCAACCGCCGAAGGCCGCGCGCAGAACCGCCGCGTCGAGGTGCACATCGCGCCCAACCAGGAGCTGAAGAAGGCCGACGCGGAGAACGCGAAGAAGACGAGCTAGAATCTTCGCGTGCGCAAGCCTCTCGCGGAGCCCTTCGAAACGTTCGTCGACCGCCAGATCCGCGAGGCGCGCGAGGCTGGCGAGCTGGACAATCTTCCCGGCGAGGGACAACCGCTGGCCGGTCTCGACGATCCGCCGGACGAGATGTGGTGGGTGAAGGCGAAGCTCCGGCGCGAGGACCTTTCCTTCGTGCCGGACGCGATTGCCATCCGGCGCGAGCTGGAGGCGCTCCTCGCCGCGCTGCCGGGATTGCCGGAAGCGAAGGCGCGGGAGCTACTCGTCGCTCTCGACGCGCGGATCCGCAAGATGAACGCGATGGTGACGAGCGGCCCGCCCACGACCGTGGCGCCGCTCGACGTCGAAACCCTCCTCGCGCGATCGAGGAAATAATCAGAGCCGGAAGTCGAGCCCGAAGTTCAGCAAGATGTGCCAGGTGGAGAGTGCTTCGTTCCTGGCGCCGAGCGCCTGGTCGAAATCGGCTTCGAGGTACGGTCCGCCATCCTCGGCGAGGCGCGGGCTCACGCCCAGGCCGAACCAGAGATTGAATGTTCTGCGGGTCGTGTCGTATGGCGCCGGTGTCTCGAGATGGATGGGCAGAGCCACGCGGGCATACACGGGGACCGGAACGGGCGCGATACGGATCCCCGGGCGCAGCGTGGTGCCGCTGCGGACGGGCGCGCCGCGCGGCGCGTTGAAGTAAGCCTCCTCGGCCAGCGCAAGATCCAGCGACAGGGTCGAGTGCGGAACCCACCAGCTGATCATCGCCTCGGCTTCGGCCGGAGCGAACTTGGTGAAGCCGTTGACGATCGTAGACGGGGGGCGTCAGCAATCGACGTCCCGAAGATGGAGTTGGGGCCCGAGCCAAACGCGACGTCGATGCCGCCGCCGACGCGCAAACCGATTTCCGCGCGTTGCCGCGCCCA
>Ga0209474_10000827_pt1 | contig 32073 bp, 24 predicted proteins | sample GraSoiAngelo_145_FD_185902 | JGI IMG/M metagenome (GOLD analysis project Ga0209474, IMG submission 185902) | Grasslands soil microbial communities from the Angelo Coastal Reserve, California, USA - 14_1009_05_20cm (SPAdes) (version 2) | ecosystem: Environmental > Terrestrial > Soil > Grasslands...
TGTTTCACCGAAACGTGGCGCGTTGACGCTCAGCGCGGGGGCCCGTTACGGTCCTAGGTCGGAGGCATCTTTGGTGCGGAAGATCGCGCTCATCGCCGTTTTGCTCGCCGCTTGCGGCCGCAAGCAGGCCGTCGGCTATCGCACCGACACGGTGACGCGTGGGCCGGTGAGCGAGGTCGTCAACGCGACCGGCGACGTCTCCGCGATCGTGAGCGTGAACGTCGGATCGCAGGTCTCCGGGATCATCGACAAGCTGTACGTCGATTTCAACAGCCCGGTGAAGAAGGGTCAGCTCCTCGCCACGCTCGATCCCCGTCTCTTCCAGGCGCAGATGGAGAAGGCGGAGGCGACGCTCGCCTCGGCCAAGGCCAACGTGGAGAAGGCCGACGTGGCCTACGCCGATTCCAAGCGGATCGCCACGCGCCAGCAGGAGCTTCGCCAGACGGGTCTGATCTCGCAGGCCGACCTGGACACGGCCATGGCGACTCGCGACCAGAACGCAGCGGCGCTTTCCGCGGCCAAAGCCTCGGTGCTGCAGGCAAGGGCGGACCGCGACATGGCCGCGGCCAATCTCGCGTTCACGAAGATCGCCAGCCCGATCGACGGCATCGTCGTCTCCCGGTCGGTGGACGTGGGCCAGACGGTCGCCGCGGCGTTCCAGGCTCCGACGCTGTTCCTCATCGCAAACGACCTGACGAAGATGCAGATCCTCGCCAACATCGACGAGGCCGACGTCGGCAAGGTCCGGGAGGGGCTGGAGGCGAAATTCACCGTCGACGCCTACCCCGGTGAGGCGTTCACCGGACAGATCCGCGACGTGCGGCAGGCGCCCAATACCATCCAGAACGTGGTCACGTACCCGGCGGTCATCGATGCGCCGAATCCGGACCGGAAGCTGCGCCAGGGGATGACCGCCTCGGTCAACATCACTTCCGCGCGCAAGGACGAAGCACTTCGGGTAGCGAATGCCGCCCTGCGCTGGAAGCCCGACGACGCCACTGGCGCCCAGGAGGTGCCCGCGCAGCAGCGCCAGAGCGCACCGCCCCAGGCGCGCACGGCTTCGGCGGCGGCTCGCGGAACGCGCGACGGAGCCGCCCCAGGCCCTGGGCAGCAGGCGCAAGGCCGTCCCGGGCGGGTCTTCAAGCTGCAGGACGGCAAGCCGGTGCCGGTGCTGATCCGCGTCGGGCTGTCGGACGGGCAGCGCACGGAGGTGATCGACGGCCTCGCCGAGGGCGACAAGGTGATCGTCGGCGGTGGAGACGCCGGCAGCAGCTCTTCTTCGCAGCAGAGGCGCCGTGGGCCGTTCTAGGAGCGAGTCGGGCCACGGAAACGCGCCCGGGACGGCGCCCGTCGTCGAAACGCGCGATTTGGAGAAGATCTACCGGATGGGCGACGTGGAGGTGCGGGCGCTGCGCGGCGTCTCGCTGGCCATCGAGCCCGGCGAGTTCATCGCGGTCATGGGCGCTTCCGGCTCCGGCAAGAGCACGTTCATGAACCTGGTCGGCTGCCTCGACCGCCCGACCCGCGGCTCGTATCTCCTCAACGGCCGCGACGTGGGAAAGCTCTCGCGCGACCAGCTTGCGCGGGTCCGCGGCCAGCAGATCGGCTTCGTCTTTCAGGGCTTCAATCTGCTTCCCCGCACCACCGCCGTCGAAAACGTGGAGTTGCCGCTTCTCTATCAGGGGGTCGCCGCGCGGGAACGCCACCGCCGCGCTGCGGAAGCCCTCCACCGCGTTGGCCTCGGAGATCGGCTGGACCACACCTCTGCCCAGCTCTCCGGCGGACAGCAACAGCGCGTCGCCATCGCCCGCGCGCTGGTGAATCGCCCTTCGCTGCTGCTCGCCGACGAGCCCACCGGCAACCTCGACTCCCGAACCAGCGTGGAGGTGATGGGCATCTTCCAGGAGCTGAACGAGCAGGGGCTGACGGTGCTGCTCGTCACCCATGAGCAGGACATCGCGGAGCATGGCCGTCGCGTCGTGACGTTCAAGGACGGGGTGGTGCTCAGCGACATGCCCCTCGCGCGCCGCCGGCTGGCTCGCGACGAGCTTCGCGCGCAGGAGGAGCGCTCGGCATGAACGCGGCCGCCTCGCTCCGGACCGCCCTTCGCGCGTTGAGGAAGAACAAGCTGAGATCGCTCCTGGCGATGCTCGGCATCGTCATCGCGGTTGCCGCCGTGATGGCCACCGTCTCCATCGGGCAGGGAGCGCAAGCCAAGGTGGCCGAGCAGATGGAAAGCCTCGGAGCAAATCTCCTGATGGTGCTGCCCGGCTCGATCGCCATGCACGGCGTCGCCACCGGATCGGGCGCGACGCAGAACCTCACCCGCGATGACGCGACCGCAATCGAGCGCGACCTGACGGCCTCCGTCGCGTCCGTCGCTCCCATCAACCGGACCGGGGCGCAGGTCGTGTACGGCGACCAGAACTGGTTCACGCAGGTGCAGGGCACCACCGCGGCCTACCTCCAGGTGCGCGCCTGGCCGCTTGTGCAAGGGGAGGCGTTCGGCCGCGAAGAGGACGCCTCGGCGGCGAAGGTCTGCGTCCTCGGTCAGACGGTGGTCAACAAGCTGTTCGTGCCCGGAGCGCCGGTATTGGGCGAGCAGATCCGGGTCAAGCACGTTCCCTGCAAGGTGGTGGGCATCCTCGCGGTCAAGGGCCAGAGCTTCGGCGGTTCGGACCAGGACGACGTCATCCTCATGCCCTGGTCCACCGTGGTGCGCCGCCTGATCGGCTCGCAGTCGGACGCCGTCGGTCAGATGATGATCTCGGCGCGATCGTCGTCGGCCGTCAGCGACGCCGAGCGCGAGATCACCGCGCTGCTCCGCCAGCGGCACCGCCTCTCCGACCAGGCGGAGCCCGATTTCCAGATCCGCAACCTGGCGGAGATGCAGGACGCGGCGAAGCAGAGCACCGAGACCATCGCCACGCTGCTCGAGGCGGTGGCCGCGATCTCGCTGATCGTCGGCGGCATTGGCATCGCCAACGTGATGCTCGTCTCCGTCACCGAGCGCACGCGCGAGATCGGCATTCGCATGGCCGTTGGCGGTCGGGGCCGCGACATCCTCTTCCAGTTCCTCACCGAGGCGGTGGTGCTGGCGACGGTCGGCGGCGTGATCGGGCTGACGCTGGGGATCGGCGTCTCTAAATGGATGGCGGCGCGGGGAAACTGGCCCACCCTGCTCTCGCCACCCGTGATGCTCGGAACCATGCTCGCCGCGGGCCTCGCCGGAGTGGTGGCGGGGTTCTACCCGGCGCTGCGGGCCTCGCGGCTCGATCCCATCGAGGCCCTGCGCTTCGAGTAGGCACGCCTTACCGTAGTGCGATGACCAAAGGCATCGACTGGCCCGCCATCGCGGGCGAAGCGGCGCGGCGATTCGGCGTGCGCCGGTTCCGCCCCGGACAGCGCGACTTGATCGATGCGGCGCTCGCCGGACGAGATGCCTTGGGCATCCTTCCCACGGGCGGAGGCAAGTCGCTCACCTACCAGATTCCGGCGCTCTTCCTGCCGCGGGCCGTGGTGGTGGTGTCGCCGTTGCTTTCGCTCGTGCAGGACCAGCGGGAGAAGGCGGAGGCGGCTCGCATCGACGTTGCCCGGCTGGACTCGACGTTGTCGTCGTCGGAGGAGAGGGAGGCGGTGGCAGAGATCGCAACCGGGGGGAACGACCTCATCTACGTGACGCCCGAGCGCCTGGAGAGTCCCGAATATCTTTCCCTGCTTCGCGAGCGCGGTGTCTCGCTGCTGGTGGTCGATGAAGCCCATTGCATCTCGCAGTGGGGACACGATTTCCGGCCGGCGTATCTCGGCCTCGCCGAGGCTGCACGCGCGCTGGGAGCACCGCCGGTCCTCGCGCTCACGGCCACCGCTACGCCCGAAGTCGTCGAGGACATCGTCCGCCAGCTCGGAATGCGCGACCCGCAAGTGGTGCAGACCGGGGTCGACCGTCCCAATCTCTTTCTCGAGGTGCGCCGCACGGTGAACCGCGCGATGAAGGAGCAGGCCTTGATGGAGCTGCTCCGCGCGGCCGACGGCAGCGCCATCGTCTACTGCGCCACCGTCCGCAAGGTCGAAGAGCTCCATCGCTGGCTGCGCGCGCAGGGGGAGAACGTCGGCCGGTATCACGGCAAGCTGAAGGTCTCCGAACGTGAGGAGATGCAGCGGCGGTTCATGTCCGGAGAAGTTCGCGCGGTGATCGCCACGAACGCGTTCGGTCTCGGCATCGACAAGCCCGACATCCGGCTGGTCGCCCACTGGAACTTTCCCGGCTCGATCGAGGCCTGGTACCAGGAGGCCGGGCGCGCCGGGCGAGACGGGAAGGCGGCGCGCGCGACGCTGCTCTACCGCCTCGAGGACAAGCGCATCCAGTCCTATTTCCTCGGTGGGAAGTACCCGGACCGCGACGAATCGCTTTCGGTCTGGCAGGCGCTGGGGGCGCGAAGTCCTTCGCTGAAAGCGGTCGTCGAAGCATCGGGATTGGGCGAGAAGCGGGTCAAGGTGATCGTCGCGCAGCTGATCGGAGCAGGCGCGGTGGAGCGGAAGCGCCGAGCGCTGGTGAAGGTGCGCGAGCTGGACGCGGGCGACCTGCAGCGCGTTCTGCAGGAGTACGAGCAGCTCCAGCTCGACGATCGCGAGCGACTGGAATCGATGATGCGCTTCGCCCAATCCGCGGCCTGCCGGCGGCGGCTGATCCGGGAGTACTTCGGCGAGGACCGCGGCGACGCGTGCGGCAACTGCGACAATTGCCGCTCCGGTATCGCCCGGCTGGCGAGCGAGCGGCCGGTCCGGGATCGTACCGCCGCTGTGCAGGCGCCGTGATGCGCTTTCCCGCCCATCGCGCGATGCCGACCTTTGCCGCGGAGGTGCATGATGCGGATGGGGCGGAACTGGATGATCGCGGCCGGGGCGGCGGGCGTTGCGATGGGGCTGCGTCGGGCATTTCCTCCATCGTTCACCTTCGCAGGCAAGGCAGTGCTGGTGACGGGTGCGTCGCGCGGTCTCGGCTTGGTGCTTTCGCGGGAGCTGGCAAGGCAGGGAGCGCAACTGGCCATCTGCGCCCGTGACGCCGCGGAGCTCGAGCGGGCGAGGGCAGAGCTGAAGTCCATCGGCGGCGAGGTCCTCGCGGTTACTTGCGATGTCAGCGACGCTGCCCAGGCCGGATCGTTCGTCTCCCAGGCCGCGGAGCGATTCGGTGCGATCGACGTCCTGATCAACAACGCGGGAATCATCCAGGTCGGACCGATGGAGTCGATGGGCCTTCAGGACTTCCGCGAGGCGATGGCGATCAATTACTTCGGTACCGTCCATACGACGCTCGCCGCTCTGCCGCACCTCCGCCGCGGCTCGCGGATCGTGAACATCTGCTCGATCGGCGGCGCCGTCGCCATCCCACACCTGTTGCCGTACGTCGGATCCAAGTACGCGGCAGTCGGTTTCTCCGAAGGGCTTGCCGTCGAGACGGCACGGCACGGCATCCGCGTCACCACCATCCTGCCCTTCGTGATGCGCACGGGATCGCACTGGAACGCGCTCTTCAAGGGCCGCCGCGATCGGGAGGTGGCCTGGTTCGCAATCGGGGCATCGCTTCCTTTGACGTCGGTCGCGGCAGAGCGCGCGGCGCGCCGCATCCTCCGCGCCTGCGCGCGCGGCGAGCGGTTCGTGACCATCGGTCTGTTGGCCAAGGCGATGCGGGTGATCCACGCCCTCGTTCCCGGGCTGGTCACTGGCGCCGCCGCCGTCGTGAACGGGCTCTTGCCCGCGCCTGGCGGCGCTGGCGCTCGCGACTTTGCCGAGCCGGGCTGGCTGCACCGCCCACGGGTCGCGAAGGGGCCATGGATGCGGCTCGGCGACGAGGCGGCCCAGCGGAACCGCGAAGTTCCCGGGGTGGGGCCGAAGTAAGTGGAGGTCCCCATCCTCAAGATCGTGCTCGTCTCCGCGGTGACGATGGGGCTCTCGCACACCATCGCGCGGGAGAAGCTGTTCGAGCCGCTTCGCAAAGCGTTCGGCGGGATGAGCACATGGCGCGGTTACTTCGTTTCCTGCGCGTACTGCGCCTCGCACTGGCTGGCGTTCCTTCTCGTGCCGCTCACCGGGGCGTACGGCATCCACGTCGCGCCGCGCTGGCCGGTGGTGTCCCCTATCCTCGACTGGTTTCTCTCCTCCATCCTGGTGACGGTGATTGCCGCGATCCTGCGCGTCGGCTTCTATTTCATCGACGAGGAAGCCCGACTGGCAAAAACCAGGAAGCGAATCAGCGAGGTGGAGGTGGAATCGCGCCAGCGGGACATTCACTAGGCGCTGCCGCACCGGAGGTGCGGCTTTGCGCCTACGCTTGAGCCTGTACACGTTGTAGGCTTCCGAGATGGCTCCGCGCAGCCCGCTCTCGCACGTCCCACCGGAAGAGTTCGTCAAGGCTCGCGACGCGCTCGTCCGGCAGCTTCGGGAACGGGGCGAGAACGAGGAGGCGAAGCGCATCGCCGCGTTGCGCCGACCGAGCACGGCGCTGTGGGTGACGAACCAGCTCGGAGGGAGGGCGGCGAAGGACGTCGAGGCGTTGATCGACTCCACTGCCCGCGCCCGAAAAGCGCAACTCCACGGCGGCACCGACGCGCTGCGGGACGCGATGCATGGCCAGCGCGAGGCGCTGCACAGGCTGATGGCGGAAGCGCAAAAGTCCGCCGCCGAGATCGGCGCCACGCTGACGCCCGAGTTGCAGCGCCGCATCCAGGACACGCTGCAGACGGCGGCAACCTCGGCGCCGGAAGCGCTTCGCCAAGGCACGATCGAGCAGGAGCTGTCGGCGGCGGGATTCGGCGCTCTGCTCTCGGGTGCTCCGACGCCGGCCAGCAAAGGCGAGGCTCGCAAGGCCGCATTCGGCGATCACAAGGAGCACCAGAAGCGGCTGTTGGCGGAAAAGCGGGAACGGTTCCGGCGCCAGCGCGAAGCGCAGCGAGCGCAGCAGGCCGCGCGGCGTCTCGCGGTCCGCGCCGAGCGACTCGAGCACATCGCGCGTCAGGCGCAGCTCACCGCCGAACGCGCGAAAGAGAAGGCACGAGAGGGGCGCCGCGCCGCCGAAGAGAGCGCGGCGAGGTTGACGCAGCTGCGGGACAGCTAACGCTGAACCGCGAAAGCTGCGTGCGGATCCCGCGCCGACGCTTTGCCGCCGTGCAGAACCGCGAAGCGCGTGGCCAGCGCCCCCGCCGTACCCAGCACTGCTCCCGCGATCCGCGCCCAGCGAGGTTTCCGCGGCAACAGCGACGCGATCAAGCTCGAGATCTTGCAGACGGTCGCCGTGCGCCAGAGGAGCCCGGAGGCTCCGCGACGTAGCGGCTCGCCGACGAGCTCGACCCGCGACACTTCGCGTTCCATCGCAAGGTCGTTCAGCAGCTCGGCCAGCTTCCCCGCGATGGCCATGCGCCGGACCACCCGGCGCTCGCGCGGGCCGAGCGACATCAGCTCGAAGGCAGACGCGGCGCTCGCGGCCGCGGAGGCGACGAAGGCCGGCGGCAACGTCGTCCGCGCCTCTTGCCAGAGCGGCACGGCGGTGTTCGCGAGCAGCACGCCGGTGTAGCTGGTGAGCGGCAAGCCGACGACTCCGGAGGCCAGCGCTGCCGCATCGCCGATCCGCCCGGGAAGCAGCGCCGCCGCGGCGCAGCCGCCAAAGGCCGAGAGCAGCCATGTCCCCAGGTTCATCGGCGAGGTCGGGCGGAAGACCCGCAACATGTAGATGAACCGCTTGCGCATCCCCAGGTCCTCGATGAGCAGGCCGGCGCTGGCCACTGCGCCGGCCGCCGCGATGAAGCGTGCACGCCGCGCAATGCGGGGAAGCTTTCCTCGACCGAACAGCGAAGCGGCGGCGCCCAAGGCCGCCGATGCGCCCGCCAGCCCGCCGACGTAGAAATAGGTCGGAACGGGCCACTTCCACACCGACTCCTTCAACAGCGGCAGGCCGTAGTACGAATCGTCATCTGCCGTCGCTTCACGCCGCCACGGTCGCCGCTCGAACGGCCGCGCCTCGTCGACGTGTCCGATGCGCTGGAGCGCACCCTCGCCGCGCAGCGCTCCAAGATGCTGGTCGATGTTCCGCCCATCCAACGGAACGCTGCGAGCGGGATCCGTCGCATCGCTCATGGCGTCACCACCGCTGCGAGCGTGAGCGCGGCGAGCCCGACCGCCGCGGCTCCCATCGACAGCCAGCTGCGCCGCACCTTCTTCGTCGGCACCACCGGATCAGGAGGCAGGTTGTACTTCTCGGGGCGATCGCAGAGCAGGAAGAAGGCGTTCAAACCGCCGGTCCCGGGCTGGCTTTCCGGATCGGCTCCGTAGAGGTACGCCTCGCCCATTCCCTGCGCGTGCAGCTCCTCGACGCGGGAGCGAGCCTTGACGCGCAGCTCGACGAGATCCCCGTACTGGATCGATCCGGTGGGGCAGTGTTTCGCGCAGGCCGGCGTCAGGTCCGCCTTCAGGCGGTCGTAGCAGAGCGTGCACTTCCAGGCCCGGCCGTCGTCGCCGCGCCGATCGACGACGCCGAAGGGACAGGCAGAGACGCAGTAGCCGCAGCCGTTGCAGATGTCCGGCTGCACGTAGACGCTGCCGAACTCCGTGCGGACGATGGCCCCGGTGGGACAAGCCTCGAGGCATCCCGCACGCGCGCAGTGCTTGCACACGTCGGACATCATCAGCCAGGAGAAGCTCGAGAGCGTTCCGCCGAGCGGGACCGGGCGCTCGACGAAGGAGACGTGGCGCCAGGTCGACGATCCGAGATGCCCGGTGTTGTCGTACGAAAGGCCCGTGAAGTTGAAGCCGTCGTCGGGGAGCTGGTTCCACTGCTTGCAAGCGACCTCGCAGGCCTTGCATCCGATGCAGAGCGTGGTGTCGGTGAAGAAGCCCTTCATCGCTACTCCTTCGCGGGGTCGTGCTGCAGCGGCTGCTGCTTGAACGGCCGCAGCCCGACGATGTCGCGCGGCGGCCCCAGCTCCGGCCGCGCGGGGAACCCGTGGACCGCCGCCCGCCGCACGCGACCGCGCCGCCCAGGGCGGATGTCGGCGGTCAGGGCCTTCGATTCCTGGATGTGCACGTTCGGGTCGGCGACGAAGGCGAGGAGGTCATTCGAGGAGTCGCCGCGGACGCGGCCGGTATAGCCCCAGTGATATGGCACCCCGATCTGGTGCACGGTGCGGCCGCGGACGCGCAGGGGCGAGAGGCGGCGCGTCACCAGTACGCGGCATTCGATGTCGCCGCGGGCGGTGGAGATCGTCGCCCAGCCGCCGTGCACGAGCCCGCGCTTGCCGGCGAGCTCGGGCGATACTTCGCAGAACATCTCGGGCATCAGCTCGGAGAGCCAGGAGAGCCAGCGGCTCATGCCGCCGGCCGTGTGGTGCTCGGTGACCCGGTACGTGGTGAGGACGCACGAGAACCGCGGATCGGCGAAGGCGCGATGATACGGGTTGCTGCTGGTGTGCCACTCCAGGCGGCGCGGATTGCATTGCTGCCGATAGAGCAGGTTCTCGACCACCGACTCTTCGGGTTCGTAGTGTGTCGGAAGCGGACCGTCGAGCAGGCCCGCCGGCGCGTACAGCCAGCCCTTCCCGTCGATCTGGAGGATGAACGGATCGACGCCGGAGATCGCGTCCAGGCCGGCGGCGCCGAGGATGGGCCGGTACGCAGGAGGCCGATCGGCGATGAAGTCCGGGTTGTCGTAGCCGGTCCATTTCTGCGCCTCCTCGTCCCACCAGACGTATCTCTTGCGTTCGCTCCAGGGCTTTCCGTCCGGGGCCGCGGAAGCGCGGTTGTAGAGGATCCGGCGGTTGTCGGGCCATGCCCATCCCCAGTCGGGCGCGACCCAGTGTTGCTCGCGCGCTGGCTTGCGACGCGCCGCCTGGTTGACGCCATTCGCGTACACGCCGGCGTAGATCCAGCAGCCGCAGGCGGTGCTGCCGTCGCGCTTGAGCTGCGCGTATTTCTGCAACGGCTTGCCGGTGACCAGGTCGCGGCCGTTGATCTCCGCGAGGACCGCCTCCGCGTCGGGCTCGCCGGGCTTCAGCTCGGGATAGTCCCACGTCAGCGCCCGAATCGGCCGGTCGCGATCGATGGTCGAATCCGCGTACAGCTCGCGCAGCCGCTTGCCGAGCTCGTAGGTGAACTGCAGGTCGGAACGGCAGTCGCCGGGCGGCTCGACCGCCTTGTGGTGCCATTGCAGCATGCGCTGCGTATTCGTGAACGAGCCGTCCTTCTCGGTATGCGTCGCCGCCGGGAAGAAGAAGACCTCGGTGCCGATCTCTTCCGGCCGGATCTCGCCGCTCGCGATCTCGGGCGCGGTGCGCCAGAACTCCGCTGTTTCGGTGAGCGCAAAGTCGCGGACCACCAGCCACTCCAGCTTGCGCAGCCCTTCCCGGTGGTATGCCCCGTTGCTGGATCCGACGACCGGGTTCTCGCCGATGACGAAGTAGCCGCGGAGCTTGCCCTGCGCCATGTCGGCGACCGTCGTCATGTGCGAATGGTCGCCGGAGATCGCCGGCAACCAGCGGAATCCCCAGTCCGTCTCCTCGGTCGCCGCCTCGCCGAACCACGATTTCATCAGCGACACGAAGTACGCCGGATACTCCGACCAGAACCCCGCGCCGGCGGAATTGATCCGGAGGTATTCGCTCAGGTTGTCGTGGTTCGCATGTGGCATCGGCAGGTAGCCGGGCAGCAGATTGAACAGCGTGGGGATGTCCGTCGACCCCTGGATGCTCGCGTGGCCGCGCAGCGCCATGATGCCGCCGCCGGGCCGGCCGATGTTGCCGAGCAGCAGCTGGATGATGGCGGCGCTGCGGATGTATTGGACGCCGACGGTGTGCTGCGTCCATCCCACCGCGTAACAGAAGGCGCCGGTACGATCGGGCCCGGAGTTCTCGCAGAGCCACTCGCAAACCTTGAGGAACTTCTCCGGGGAAACGCCGCAGATGTCCGCTACCGCCTCGGGCGTATAGCGCGCGAAGTGCTTGCGGAGGATCTGGTAGACGCAGCGCGGGTGCTGCAGCGACGGGTCGGATTTCCGATGCGTGATGTCGAGCCCGCGGACCTTCGGAGGAACACCTTTGGGGACGACCTCCTTGTGGCCCGCGGCGGGCATGTCGCCGACGTCCGCGTATTTCCACGTCTCGGTGTCGTATTCGCCGGACGCGGCGTCCCAGCCGCTGAAGAACCCTTCCAGGTCCTCGGGATCCGCATAGTCGTCGGAGACGATGACCGGCGCGTTGGTGTAGTTGACGACGTATTCCTTGAACGCGCGGTCGTTCTCGAGGATGTACCGGATGATGCCGCCGAGAAACGCGATGTCGGTACCGGCGCGCAGTGGCACGTACAGATCCGCCATGGCGCTGGTGCGGGTGAACCGCGGATCGACGTGGACGATCTTCGCCCCGCGCGCCTTCGCCTCCATCACCCATTGGAACCCGACCGGATGGCACTCGGCCATGTTCGAGCCCTGGATGACGATGACGTCGGCATTCTTCAGATCCTGCTGGAACGTCGTCGCCCCGCCCCGTCCGAACGAGATGCCCAGACCGGGCACCGTGGAGCTGTGTCAGATCCGGGCCTGGTTCTCGACCTGGATGACGCCGAGCGCGGTGTAAAGCTTCTTGAGCAGGTAGTTCTCTTCGTTGTCGAGCGTGGCGCCGCCGAGGTGCGCGATCCCGAGCGTGCGCTGCACGCCGTTTCCCTTCGGGTCCTTGTCCTCCCAGGTCTGATCGCGCGCGCTCTTCACGCGCTGCGCGACCATCTCCATCGCCTGGGCGAGCGGGATCCCTTCCCAATGCGTCCCGAACGGACGGCGATGAAGGACGCGATCGATGCGATGCGAGCCGGTAACGAGCTGGAAGGTTGCCGCCCCCTTCGGACAGAGGCGGCCGCGGGAGACCGGCGAATCCTCGTCGCCTTCGATGTCGAGGATGCGTCCGTCCTTGACGTAGACGTTCTGACCGCACCCGACGGCGCAGTACGGACACACGGACTTGTGGACTTCCGCGCCATCGATGCGCGGGCGCAACCCGGCGCTGCGCTCCGTCCAGGCGGACGGGCCCAGGGCCGTGAGATCGCCGTGGAGCGCCTGGCGGGCGACCGGCCACACGCTCGACAAGACCTTGAAGAGGCCCACGCAGGGAAGGTATGGCGCGGCTGGGGCGCGCGCATATCGTTTGTGCTCAAACGATCTACTTCCCGCGCTTCTGATACGTCCCCATCAGCTCTGCTTTCCCCAGCAGGTGGCCGGCGAAAGCGCGCTCGAGCTGCTGTCGCGTGGGCTTCTTCAGATCGTCGAGCACCATGTCGAGCGCGGTGAGGACGAAGAAATAGCGGTGGCGTCCGACGGGTGGACATGGGCCGCCGTAGCCGATCCGTTTCCAGTCGTTGAGCCCCGGCAGCGCCCGGCCCGGCAGCGCCGTCTCGGCGACGCCCCGAGGCAGTCCTTTGCAGTCCGGTGGCAGGTTGTAGAGGACCCAGTGCACGTAGTCCATGCGCGGAGCGGCGGGATCGGGCGCGTCGGGATCGTGGACCACCAGCGCCAGGCTCTTCGCGCCCTGGGGAGCTCCGGCGAACTCCAGCGCGGGAGAGACGTCCTTTCCCTCGCAGGTATGGAGCTGCGGAATCTCGCCTCCGTTCTCGAAGTCGGGGGAGCGGATGGTCAGCATGCGCGCACTCTGCTCCGCCGTCCGGCCTCGTCAAGAGGCTCGTGATAGAGAGGGCCGGTGGAGAAGCCGCGCGTCCTGATCACCCGCAGGCTGGCGCTCGCGCCGGACAGCGTGTTGGGAGCGGGCATCGAGATCGATCAGCACGACTCCGAGGAGGCGCTCGAGCGCCGCGAGCTGTTGCGCCGCGTGCGCGAGGTGTCGGCGCTGCTCGCGGTGCTCGGCGATCGCGTCGACCGCGAGCTCCTGGATGCCGCTCCCCGTTTGCGCATCGTCGCCAACCACGCGGTCGGTTACGACAACGTCGACGTCCCGGCGTGCACCGCCCGCGGCGTCTGGGTCACCAACACGCCCGACGTCCTCACCGACGCGACTGCGGACCTGACCTGGGCGCTGATCCTCGCGCTGGCTCGCCGCGTCCGCGAAGGAGAAAGGCTGATTCGCGCAGGCGCGTTCCGCGGCTGGGCGCCGACGATGCTCCTCGGGCGCGAGCTGCGCGGCCGGACGCTCGGCGTCCTCGGCTATGGCCGCATCGGGCGCGCGGTGGCGCGGCGCGCGGAAGGGTTCGGAATGCGCGTCTTCTTCACCGCCCGGGGCGGCGGCGTGCCCTTCGACGAGCTCCTGCAGGAGTCCGACGTCCTTTCCATTCACTGCCCGCTGAATGCGCAGACGCGCCATCTGATCGGCGCCGCCGAGCTGCTGCGGATGAAGCGCGGCGGGATGCTCGTGAACACCGCGCGCGGCCCCATCGTCGACGAGGCGGCATTGGTCGCCGCGCTCGAGTCCGGATACCTGGGAGGGGCGGGACTGGACGTCTTCGAGAACGAGCCCGCAGTCCACCCCGGGCTGCTCAACCGCGACGACGTGGTCCTGCTCCCTCACCTGGGAAGCGCTACGCAGGAAACCCGCCAGAGCATGGCCCGGATTGCGCTGGAGCAGGTCGAGCGGGTGCTGCGGGGAGAACGCCCTACCAGCGCGGTGAACGAGGTCGCCGCGCAATGAAGTCGTTCGACGGGCGCCGCGACAAGCGCGTGCTCATCAAGGTCATCGGCGAGTAGTGCGAATCAGGAGGTAACCGAGCCCGCCCGGCTCGAACCCTGCCGCGTTGCGCACGTTGATTACCAACTCTCCGGAGGGAAGCTCCCAGTAGACGTCCGCGCGGACGTCCTGTTTCGCGTCGAGTTGGGGGACGTCGAGAAGCTTTTCCCAGTGGACCCCATCCCCGCTTCCCCAGAGCGAAGCCTGCCTCCAGCCCGCCGGAGAGACGTCGGCGTCGAGCTCGTAGGTGGCGCCGACCACGTAACCGCCCGCGCGGATGGCGTGCGTGGAGTAACTCGCGGACGGCAACGTCTGGTAGCGCGTCACGCTTCCGTCGAGGCCGATCCGGGCGATCCCCGGACGCGGTGGAAGGTAGCTGATGTCCTGGCCGCACAGCAGCGAGCCGTCGGGCAGGAGGGTGGCGTCGACGATGTCGCCGTCCTGCGACCCCGCGACAATTGCGGTCCAGGTGGCTCCTCCATCCGTGGACCTGTACACGCCCGACTGCAAGTCCGTGTCGCCGAAGAAGGCCCAGAGCGCGTGTCGGGCCGGGTCGGCGATCAGCCCATGGCCGTGGCGATGACCCTGGAACAGGCGACGGACGGCCCAGGTCGCGCCTCCGTCCACCGATTGCCAGAGGCGGATGAGGGCATTGCCCGCGGTGAAGACCTGGTACTCGAGGAAGTACGCCGCCTCGTCCAACTCGGCGAAGGTGTGCGGCGTCAGCGATCTGTACGCTCCGAGCGGGAGCACTTCCGTCCAGGTCGCGCCACGGTCCGTGGAGCGGGCGATGGCATGGCCAGCGCCTGTCGCCACGTCGGCGAGCAGCGTGCCGTCCGAGAGCGGCTGAAGCATCCAGAACGAGGCCCCGCCAGTGGTCGCTCCGCGTTTCGACCAGGCGCGGCCGTCGGCGCTGGACCACAGCTCCGCGTCCGAGGCGGCGAGGTTGACGCCATACGCGGTGCCCGCGCGATCGACGGCGAGCAGATTGAAGCCCGTCTCCGTGTAGGTGATCTCGGCGGCCAGGCGCGAGCCGGCGTCGCCGGGGTCCCCAGGCGGCAGCGCTGGACTGCCTGCGTCCGTGGAGTCCGTAGTGGAGTGCGCGGCCGGCGGGACAGAGCCACCGCAAGCGACCAGGGCGAGCGCCGCCACTGCGGCCGTGGCACGTGTCATCGCCGCAAAGGTGAGGCGGCGGCGGCCGGGACTAAGGCCTGGCGATGCGGGTGCTGCTCAGTTCAAGACGGACGGGGCCGTCCTCCAGGCCGATCACTGTCGCGTGGTGTGCAGGAGCATGTACCCGCGGCCGCCGGGGCCGAAGCCGGAGGCATTGCGGACGCTCACGACCAGCTCTCCGGTGGCGAGCTCCCAGTAGACGTCGGTGCGGACGTCGTCGTTCGGGTCGAGCTGTGGGACGTCCAGCAGCTTTTGCCAGCGGATGGCGTCGCCACTTCCCCAGAGCGAACCGCGGGTCCAACCCGGCGGGGAAATGTCGTTGCTCGTTTCGTACGTCGCCCCCACGACGTAACCGCCGGCGCTGATTGCGTGGGTCGAGTAGCTGGCTGTTGGAAGCTGCTGATAGTCGGTCTCGGTGCCGTCGAGGGCGACCCGGGCAATCTGCGGAGTATCGGGAATCGACCCACGGTAGCTGATGTCCTGGCCGCAGAGGAACGAGCCGTCGGAAAGCACGACGCCATCCACGATGTCTCCGGCCTGCGTGTTGCCGATGATCATCGTCCAACTGGCGCCTCCATCCGTGGAACGGAAGAGGCCCGACTGGTTGTCGAAGTCGCCGAAGAACGCGAACAGCGCGTGGCGCGCCGGATCGGGCATCAGGCCGTGGGCGTGCCGGTGACCCTGGAAGGTGAACTGCACGGACCAGGTAGCGCCGCGGTCGAGCGACTTCCACAGCCGGATCGGCGTCGAGGCGGTGGTGAAGACCTGGTACTCGATGAAGAAGACGACGCCGTCCAGCTCGGCGAAGCTGTGCGGCGTGAGCGTGCGATACACGCCGGTGTTGAGGACCTGCGTCCAGGTCACGCCGTGATCCGTCGAGCGCGCGAGCGCATGGCCCGAGCTCGTCACCACGTCGGCGATCAGCGTGTTGTCGGACAGAGGGGTCATCATCCAGAATGACGCGCCATTTGCGGTGCCGCCGCGCCGCGTCCAGCTACGACCGTCCACCGTGGTCCAGACCTGCGATTCGGGTGCGTTGAGGTTCACGCCGTACGCCGTTCCGGAGCGATCGACGGCCATCAGATCGAAGCCGGTCTCGGTGTACGTGACGGTCGCGGAGAGCGTCCCGCCACCGTCGGCCGGTCCGGCATCGGCCGGTCCCGCGTCGGGTGGACCCGCATCGGGAGACCCGGCGTCGGGTGGACCCGCATCGGGAGGCCCGGCATCGGGCGTACCGCCGTCGGTACCGCCCGCGGCTCTGCTCCCGCTGACCGTGAAGTCGCGGAACCAGATGCCCGCCAGGTCCGTCCACATCCCCGCTGTTCCCGCCGCCGTGACGGCTGAGGCCGAGGAATCGTTCACGATCACTTTCGCTATGCCGTTCGCCGAGCCCACCAGCTTCACCGGGTTCGACCCGGTCACGGACAAACCGATGGTCGCCCACCATCCCAGGTCCGCAATCCCGCTCGGCGCTTGTCCGAGCACGGTCACGGTCGCGCCGTTGTGGCGCCTGACTTGCAGCGAGCCGTTTGCAAGCAGCGCGACGTCGTAGCGGTCGTTCGAGGACTGCTGGCGCAGGTCGAGCTCCGCTACCCCCGCCGAGAAATTGATGACCTGTGCAGACACGGTGCAGTCGGCGCAGGAGAGATTCTGCACCACCGCCTGGTCGCTGCCGTCCAGGTCCGATTCGGCCCGGGGAGTGGTCGCGCTGGTGTGCCACGATCCGGAAACGACACGCCAGTTGGACCCGAGGCCCGTAGCTCGGTTGAAGCCGTCGGAGAACAGGACTCCGGAACCGGCATCGGGCGGGCCGGCATCGGGAGGTCCGGCATCGGGCGGCCCGGCGTCGGGGGGTCCTGCATCGGGCGTACCCGCATCGGGGGAACCGGCATCGGGCGTTCCGCCGTCGGTCCCGCCAGCTGGCGCTCCCGTCACCGTGAATTTGCCAAACCAGATTCCCGCGAGGTTGGTCCAGATCCCCGCCGTACCCGCCACGCGTATGGCGGATGGCGACGAATCGTTGACCACCAGCTTCGTCACGCCGTCCACCGACGCGACGAGGTTCACCGGATTCGAGCCGGTCGCCGAGAGCGCGATGGTCGCCCACCAACCCAGATCCGGGATCCCGCTCGGCGCCTCGCCCAGCACGGTGACCGTTGCGCCGTTGTGCCGGCGGATCTGGAGGTTGCCGTTCGCCAGCAGCGCGACGTCGTATCGATCGTTCGAGGACTGCTGGCGCAGGTCGAGCTCCGCTACCCCCGCCGAGAAATTGATGACCTGCGCGGACACGCTGCAGTCGGCGCAGGAGAGACTCTGCACTACCGCCTGGTCGCTGCCGTCCAGGTCCGATTCGGCCCGCGGAGTGGTCGCGCTGGTGTGCCACGATCCGGAAACGACACGCCAGTTCGGGCCGAGCCCGGTGGTTCGCTTGAAGTCGTCGCTGAAGAGAATGCCGGATTGCGCAGGAGGAGGTCCCGCATCGGGAGTTCCGGCATCAGGCGCTCCGGCATCGGGCGTTCCGGCGTCGGGCGTCCCGGCGTCGGGGGCGGGGGGCGCGGCATTCGGCGTGGGTGCAAACGCGAGCGCGACGTTGCCGCTGCTGCTCGCGTCGGGTGTCTTCCCGTAAAAGCAGGGGATCCGGGGAACGGTATTCGGCAGGGTCTCGGCCGACGCCGGATATCCCTGGAAGCCGCCACTACCGTCCAGCAGGACGGGGCTCCCGAACGACCCGTTCGCAAGCACCCGGTAGAAGAACTGGTAGTTCGTGTTCGTGGACAGTACGCGGTTCCAGAAGATCACCAGGCTGCCGCCCACCCGCGTGATCGCGGGCTGCAGCGCCCAGTCCGCGGCGCTCTCCACCTGCGTCCGCCCGCTCCAGCTTCCGCTCCAGCGGCGATACCAGAGCTGACCGTTGACGTCCTTGTAGAGGAGGTACACGCCGCCGCCGCCGTCGCCGGCGGCGCTCAGCGCCGCGCCATGGTAGATGCCCTCGGGAAACACGGCCTGGCGCGCGCCCCAGGTCGAGACCGGATCGGTGTCCGTGCGCAGGCGCATGTAACCGGCCTCGACCCCGTGCGTGCCGTAGATCAGCATGAGCTGATTTCCGGCTACCGGCAGGATGCGCCCACCGGGCCGGTCGGCGAAGGTATCGAGCGAAGGCTGCGCCTGGAACGTCGCGCCCCCGTCGCTGCTGACCGCCATCACCATCGTGAACGTGCCGTCGGCGTTCAGCCGCTGCGCCCAGACCCAGAGCCGTCCCAAGGAATCGCGCGCGAGCTCCGCGCGCAGATACGCCGTTGCGCTGGAGGTCGAGTCGAAGACCTTGACCGCCGTCTGCGACCCCCAGTCCGCGTTGCCGTTCCATCGCCACCACTGGAAGTACACGTCGTGCGCCGTCGAGCCCGAGAGCGTCGGCCCTTCCCAGGAATAGACCAGCGCGACGTCCATCCCGACGGCGAGCAGATCCGGCGTATCGCGCTCGCAGCAAACGTCCTGGACCGGGGCGTACCAGCGCCAGGTCTGCGCTTCGTCCGTGCTCCGGTACATCGAGAGCCAGTGCCCACTTGCGCCGTCCTGCTGCACGGCCAGGAGCCAGGTGGCGGGGGCGCCGTTCTGAGGATCGAGCCGCACCAGGTGTCGCTGGGCCGGCAGCGTCAGGGCGTTTCCACCGCCGGCGGCCAGGACGTTTTGCGGCGCCGCAATCAACAGCGCCGCCGCTAGTGCGACCATTCCCCCCTCCAGTGCCGAGGGAAATGTAGGGATTCGAACGGAAACTGCAGCGGCCGCACGGAGGGCGACCGACTCCCGGCGCCTGGCTAGTCGCTACCGGGAACGAACGGCTCCGTATCCGCCCACGCGGCGGCGGGCTCGGCCACTGGGCGACGCGTTCCGCCCAATCGACGGACGTCCGTCGCACGGCGCGACGGCTGCGGCGGACGCGGCTGCTGCTCCGCCTGCAGGACGCGCTCGCTGGTCCGCAAGAGCGAGTCGGGGATCAGCGAGATCGAGTCGATCCCCTGCTCCACCAGGAAAGCGGCGAACTCGGGGAAGTCGCTCGGGGCCTGCCCGCAGATTCCCACCTTGCGCCCCTTGCGCCGCGCAGCGTCGATGATCCGGGCGCATGCCTGCAGCACCGCCGCGTTGCGCTCGTTGAACAACGGCGCGACGAGTGCGCTGTCGCGGTCGACGCCGAGCACGAGCTGCGTGAGATCGTTGGAGCCGATTGAAAACCCGTCGAAGATGTCCGCGTACTGATCGGCGAGGAAGACGTTCGAAGGCAGCTCGGCCATCACGTACACCTCGAGGCCGTCCCTCCCCTGCGCCAGCCCGCCTTCGCCCAGGACCTCGATCACCTTCCGCCCTTCGTCCGGGGTCCGGCAGAAGGGCACCATCAGTTTCAGGTTCTTGAGCCCGAACTCCTCGCGCACGCGCCGCACCGCGCGCAGCTCGAGCATGAACCCCTCCTTGTAGCTCGGATGGTAGTAGCGGGATGCCCCGCGCCATCCGATCATCGGGTTCTCCTCGACCGGCTCGAACTGCTTGCCGCCGAGAAGCGTCGCGTACTCGTTCGACTTGAAGTCGCTCAGCCGGAGGATGACCGGCTTGGGATGGAAGGCGGCGCAGATGGTGCCGATGCCCTGCGCCAGCTTGTCGACGAAGTACTCCGTCTTGTCCGTATAGCCGCGGGTGATCTCGTCGACCTGTGCGCGCGTCGCCTCGTCGAGCTGCGAGTAGCGGGTGAGCGCCAGCGGATGGACCTTGACCCAGCTCGCGAAGATGAACTCCATGCGGGCGAGCCCGACCCCGTCGTTGGGGAGCATCGCCGTCTGGAATGCGTTCTCCGGATTGCCGACGTTCAGCATCATCTGCGTGCGCGGCCGGGCGAACTGCGTCCGGTCGATCTCCTCGACTTCGTACTCGAGAGCGCCGCGGTAGATCCTTCCCTGCTCGCCTTCCGCGCAGCTCAGCGTGATCTTCTCGCCGGAGGGCACGCGCGAGGCCGCGTCCCCCGTTCCCACCACCGCGGGAATGCCCAGCTCGCGGGCGACGATCGCCGCGTGCGACGTCCGTCCGCCGCGCTCGGTGACGATGCCCGCCGCCATCTTCATGATCGGTTCCCAGTCGGGATCGGTGTTCTCGGTGATGAGGATCTCTCCCGCCTTGAACTGATCGAATTGCCCGGCGCTCCGGATCACGCGCGCGGTGCCTACCGCAACGCCTTCTCCCACCGCGAGCCCTTGCGCGAGCTGCTCGCCCTTGCCGGTCAGCTTGTAGATCCGCAGCGAGGCTCCCTTGCGATTCGAGTGGACGGTCTCCGGCCGCGCCTGCAGCACGTAGAGCTGTCCGCTGTCGCCGTCCTTGCCCCATTCCACGTCCATCGGGGAATCCGACCCGCGCTTGACGGCGTAGTGCTCCTCGATCCGCATCGCCCAGGTTGCAAGCTGCAGGACCTCGTCGTCGTTCAGCGAGAATCGCGCGCGCAGCTCTTCCGGCACTGGCACGAGCGTGGTTCCACGCTCGCCGTAGACGATGCGCTGCTCCTTGCTGCCCCGCGTCTTCCAGACGATCGGCCGGTATCCCTCGCGCAGGGTGTCCTTGTGCACGTAGAACTGGTCGGGGACGACCTGACCCTGGACGACGGCCTCGCCCAAGCCGTAGCTGGAGGTGATCAGCACGACGCCGCGGTGGCCCGACTCGGTATCGAGCGTGAAGAGAACGCCCGAGGCGGCCTTGTCACTGCGCACCATCTTCTGCACGCCTACGCTGAGCGCCACCTGGAGGTGGTCGAACCCCATGTGCGAGCGGTAGCTGATCGCCCGCGCGGTGAAGAGCGAGGCGAAGCACCGCTTCACCGCCTCGACGAGCGCGGCTTCGCCGCGAACATTCAGGTAGGTGTCCTGCTGTCCCGCGAAGCTCGCTCCGGGAAGGTCCTCGGCAGTCGCCGACGAGCGCACCGCTACGTCGGTATCCGCCCCGCCGAATCTCGCCGACAGCTCCCGGTATGCGGCCAGCGCCTCGCTGGCGATCTCCTGCGGCATCCCGGCGGAGGTGATCAGCGCGCGGATCTCCGCGCTCCGCGCGACCAGCTCCTGCACGTCGTCCGGACCGATTCCGGCGAGCAGCTCACGGATCGTCTCGTCCAGCCCGGCTCTGGCGATGAAGTGGCGGTAGCCTTCGGCGGTGATCGCGAAGCCGTCCGGGACGCGGATGCCCAATGGCGAAAGCTCGCGGATCATCTCGCCCAGCGAAGCGACCTTTCCGCCCACCAGACCGACGTCGCCGAGCCCGACCTCCGCAAACCAGCGGACAAAGCGCATGGCTATGCCTCCACTGGCAAAGCTGTACACCGGTGCTGCAGCGCGCTATCGCGGGGAGGCCATCGCGGACTGAACGAGGTGTTCGATTCTGGTCAGCGCTTCCTCGAGCTGCGACTGGGGGGCGCCGAACGAGAAGCGCGTGTAACTGCGGAACCTCGAGGCGCGCCGGCTGCGGCGCTTTCCCGGGTTCACGTCGAAGAACTCGCCGGGCACCGTGATCACTTTCCTCTCCAGCGCCGCTCTGAAGAAGCCCATGCCGTCATTGAGCGGCGCCGGGAGCCCGGCGAGGTTGCCCCACACGTAGAAGGTGCCGTCCGGCGCCCGATCGGCCCGGATGCCCATGCGCTCGAGGCGCTGGATCATGCGGTCGCGCTTCTCGCGGAACGTGGCGTTGATCGCGAGCGTCTCTTTCTGCACCACCTCTTCGCTGAGCAGCGGGATGGCCGCGCGCTGGAGCGGCCGCGATCCGCCCCCGTCGAGGAATGAGCCGGCGCTGGCGACCGCTTCGATCACCTTCTCCGGACCGACCGTCCAGGTGACGCGCCAGCCCGGATACCGCCAGTTCTTCGTCAGCCCGTCGAAGATGATCACCGGGTCCCGATTGACGTCCTCGACGTAACGGGCGGCGCTCTCGATGGGGAGCTGGCCGGGCCGTCCCGTCCACACGTAGTGGGAGTAGAACTCGTCGATCAAGAGGGAGCAGTCCAGCTCGCGCGCCGTTCGCACCCAGCGTGACAGCTCGTCGCCTTGCACGAGCTTGCCGGTGGGATTGCACGGATTGCTCATCAGCAGCGCCGAGAGGCCGCGACCCTGGATCTCCTTGCGCAGGTCGTCCGCGGTGAACGCGTACCCGCGCTCGCCTTCGAGGAGGATGGGAATGGCGGTGAACGCCTTGAAGACGTCCAGCAGCTCCTCGTACGCCGTGTAATCGGGCAGGAAGTGGCCGAGGTTCACGTGGCCGAGCGATGCCGCGGCCCGGGTGAGAGCGGCGCGGCCGCCGCCACAGATGCTCACGTTCTCGGCGCTGTACTGCGAGCCCATCCCTTTGCGAAACAGGCGGTTGTAGAGCGCTGCGACCGACTCGCGCAGTTCCCAGATGCCCGGGACCGGGGCGTATTCCTGATCGTCGACGCGCACGCCGACTTCCTTCACCCGGGGCGGCGCGCCGGGCAGCGGGCCGGTCTCCGGTTGCCCCTGGCCGAGGTTGCACCAGGAAGGGTCCGCGCTGCGGTACCCGAGCTTGTGCGCCTCGGAGGTGACGTAGATGACGCCGGTGCGTGGCACCGCGCGAAACGCGGGGATGACGACTTCGTCGCTCACGCCGTGAGCGTAACACGCCAACCGGAGACATCGACTTTGGTGCAAATCACCGCTTGTAACGGGGGAGTCGCAGGCCTTGCGTCAGCGCGGGCGCGAACAAGTCGCCCATTTCCCGCAGACGCGACGGCATCGTCCTCAGATTGAACTGCTTCGGATCGAGGCCCGGCTTGACCTCGCTCCAAAGCAGCGGTGTGGAGACGGGCGCGCCCGCCACTCCGCGCAACGAGTACGCCGCCACCACCGTCTTGCCGTACGCGTTCTGCATGCAGTCGAAGTAGAGCCGCCCGCGCCGCGCGGCGAGGGACCGCTCGAGGGTGACGTTCTTCAGCTGCCTCGCCACCGTATCCCCCACCTGCAGCGCGAACGACTCGGCGTCTTCGTACGTGTGCCCCTTCGCCAGGGGGACGAAGATGTGCAGCCCGCGCTTTCCGGTGGTCTTGGGGATGCTCGGAAGTCCAAGCCGCTCGAACATTCCGTGCAAGACCTGCGCAACCTCGACCGCCTGCTCGATCGTCTCCCCTTCCGCCGGATCGAGGTCGAACACGACCCAGTCCGGCTGGGTCAGGCTCTGCGCGCGGGAATGCCAGGCGTGGATCTCGAGCACGGAATTCTGCGCCAGCCAGCGCAGCGCGCGTGGGCTGTCCACGACGAGATGGCGGACCGCCCCTTTCTTCGTACGCGCGGGAGTCTCGACGGTGTGCATCCAGTCTTCGGCCATCGCGCCGACGTCCTGCTGGAACCAGCTCGCTTTCTCGATGCCCTGGTTCCAGTGGACGAGCGTCAGCGGACGGTCCTCGACAGCCGCCAGCAGCACCGGAGAGACCGCTTCGTAGTACGCGGCCACGTCCGCCTTCGTGATCCGGTCCTTCGGGTAGAGCAGGCGGTCGGGATTCGTCAGCTTCTGCTCGGGTTGCGCCGCAGGAGGCGGGACCTTTCTCGGAGCGTCGATCTTTCGCTTCGGCGCCTCCGGCACCGGCGCCGGTTTTTCGCGGATGCACTCCTCCGGCTTCTTGTCCGCACGAAGGCCCTGGAACGCCGGATGGCGCAGCTTCCCGTCGTGCGTCCATTCGGTGAAGCGCACTTGCGCGACCAGGCGCGGCTCGACCCAATGCGCGTCTCGCAGCCGCGGAGCGCCCCGCGCCGGCGAGGTCTGCCGCTCGTCGCCGGCGAGCTGCTTCTGCAACTCCCTCCGCTGCTTCGAGGAGAAGCCGGTTCCCACTTTGCCGGCGAACTCGTACCCACCCTTCCCGTCCGCGACCGCCAGCAAGAGTGCGCCCAGCGACCCCGACGCGTTGCCCTTGCCCGGCGTCCATCCCACGATCGCCAGCTCTTGCGTCGCCTGCGCCTTGAGCTTCAGCCATTCGCGCGAGCGGCCCTTTTCATAGACGGAGCGACGCGCCTTGAGGATCAGCCCTTCCAGCCCGCGCTCCCGCATCCGCTCCAGCGCTTCGTTGACGTCGCCCGGCACCTCTTCAGCCAGCCGCACCTCGGGCGGAGCGTTGGAGAGGACGCTGCGCAGCAGGTCTCGCCGTTCCTCCAATGGGCGGCCGCGCAAGTCCTCTCCGTCGAGCCGCAGCAGGTCGAAAGCGAACAGCACGGCCTCGTCCACACGGCCCTGCTGGATGAGCTCGAACCGCGGTACGCCCTGCGGGTCGAGAACGCAGACCTCGCCGTCGATCACGGCGTCGCCGACGACGATGCGCGCGAGCGCCCGCGCGATCCGCGGGAACCGCTCGCTCAGATCGAGAGCGTTGCGCGTCCACATCGCCACCCGGCCGTTCGACAGCGCGCAGAGCGCCCGATAGCCGTCGTACTTCACCTCCGCGTGCCAATCGCCCGCCGGCGCCGCATCGACGAGCGTCGCGAGCATCGGCGGCAGGTACCCGCGCAGGATCGCGTCGGGCGCCGCTCGCGGCGCGCGCAGCTTCCCGCTCCGTTCGGGACCGCGCGTGGCAACCCGGCCGCTCACCACCGACTCCGGCCGCTCCGCCACGACGTCATACGCCGGGTTCTCCTTGCCATCCTTCGCCTTGAACATCAGCCACTGCGCCTTGCCGGGTGCGTCGCCGTGGGTGCGCACCAGGTGCCACTGTCCCTGCAGCTTCTTGCCGTGGAACTCGACGACGATGTGGCCTTTCTTCCGCTGCTCGGAAAGCTTTCCTGGCGGAACCGAGTCGCAGGTGCCGTTGTCCCAGATCAGCGAATCGCCGGCCCCGTATTCGCCGTCCGGGATCCGCCCTTCGAAGCTGCCGTACTCGAGGGGATGATCCTCGGTCTGGATGGCGAGGCGCTTGATCGCCGGGTCGTAGCTGGGCCCCTTCGGCACCGACCACGATGCGAGCGCGCCGTCCATCTCCAGGCGGACGTCGTAGTGGAGCCGCGTGGCGTCATGCTTGTGCACGACGAAGGTGGGCTCGGGGTGCGGGACGACGGCGCCCGGCGGGGGCTCCGGCGTCACGGCGAAGTCGCGCCTCGCCTCGTATTCGGGGAGCTTCTTTCTCAACGCAGCGCCCCGCGGGCGTGCCGCCGTGCGCTTGCCGGACGAGCTGCGTGCGCGAGGCATGTGCGTACGGTCGGCATGGGTCAGCGCGGCGGGTAGTCCAGCTCGACGTCGAGTTGCTCGTCGCCGCGGGCGCCGTCGATGCGCATTTCCACTCGCGCGGTCTCGCGCGGCCGCAGCGTCGCCTTCTCGCCTCGCAGCAACGGGGCCCCGCCCCCTCGTGGCCGCAGGCGGAAATTCACCTGGATCGCGCCTTCGCCCCAGCCGATATTGCGGATCGTCGCCTCGGCCACTGGTCCGCGCATGCGCGCCGACAGGAGCTGCGGCCGCGGACCCGAGCAGCCGCGCACCCAAGCCAATCCGGCGACGAGGACGACCGTCAACGACGTGAAGAGCGCGCGCTTCATCCCGGGACCCACGGTTTGTCGAGGACGAAGAGGACGATCACCGCCAGCGTCAGGAGCACCATCAGCGTCGCGAAGCCCATCGTGGCCACCGGATCCGCCCGCTTCGCGGAGCGTCCCAGGCTGACGAAGCCGAGAGGCTCGGGGATCACCGGCAGCTTGTGCTCGGCTTGATACTCCCAGTCGGGGAGCAGCGCCTCGTCGAGGAGCGCGGGGGTGATCTTCGCGAGCCGGCGCGCGACTTCCTCGCAGTGCTCGGCAGTGAGCATCACGCAGGGCCAGAGCGGAGGCGCGCCGAGCTGCCGCTGGAGCGCGCGCGCGAATCCCACCTGGGCGAGGAATTTCTCACCCTCGTCGTCGTCGAGCTGTCCCCAGACGACGATGGGGATCTCTTCGCCGGTGACTTCCTCGATCTGCCGGACGAAATAGGCGATCAGGTCGGCCGAGCCCGACGCGGTCTCGATGTGACGCACGCGCGCTCCGTCGATCTCCAGGGCGCCGTAGTATCCCGCCTCGTCGGACAGGTCGAAGCGCAACGGCGCTCCATCAGTGCGGTCCAACACCTTCGCCAGCGCAGCCCAGGGTCCGTCTGCCCTGGCGTCCAGCTTGCCGAGTTGCCGGCGTCGCTCGGCGACGGGTTCGCGCGCAGACCGGCGGCGCAAAGCGTAGAAGCCGAGCCGCGCCGCCCCGAGCGCGCCGCTCGCGCTGATCGTCGCCAGGTACGCGTACAGGACGAGCAGGAAGAGAATGGTCAGCGTCTCGACGTTGCTGCGCTGCGCGAGCGTGACGAAGAGCTTGCCGTAGATCGCGAGCACGACGACGCCGGCCACCGAGGCGCAGAAGAGCACGGCATACGTCGCCGCCAGGATCTGGACGCGGCGCGCGTAGTCCTCGGCGGAATCGGCGCCCGGCTCCGTGATGAGCCGCTTCAACAACCCCCGCACCGGGGAACATCTACCCTAGAAAGGAGACGAGGAGCTCATTCACCCTCTCGGGAGCGTCCGCTTGTACCCAGTGGGTCGCCGACGCAATCCGCTCCAGCCGGAAGCGCGGAACCCAGCGCCGGTCCGGCTCCGCAAGCTCGCTTCCCAGCCAGCGATCGCGATCGCCCCAGATGATCAGCGTTTCCGCGGCGACGGGTCTCCAGCGCGGGCTGCGGTACCGCGCCGCGGCCCGGTAGTAATCGATCGGCCCGGTGCGATCTCCGACCGCAGCAATCATCGTTTCGATGTCCGCGGCGTCGTAGGCGTCCCTGCGCGCGGGCGTGTACCGGAACAGCGACCGCAGGCGCCGCGGCGTCATGAATCGCTCGGGCAGCAACGGAAGCTGGAAGAAGTACATGTACCAGCTCTTCCGCAGCTGCCTTGCCGTGCGCAAGCCCCGACTCATCTGCTGCGGGTGCGGGACGTTGAGGATGGCGAGCTTGCGCACGCGGTCCGGCTCCGACATCGCGACGTGCCAGGCGATGTGGCCTCCCCAGTCGTGACCCACCAGATCGGCGCGCTCGCGTCCAAGGCTGGAGAGCAACCCCGTCACGTCGCGCGCGAGCCGCTCGACGCGGTAGGCGCCGACGGCGCGCGGCTTGTCCGAGCCGCCATATCCGCGCAGGTCCGGAGCGACGGCGCGGAATCCCGCGGCCGCAAGAGCGGGGAGCTGATGCCGCCAGGAGATCCAGCATTCGGGAAATCCGTGCAACAGAACGACCAGGGGGCCGTCGCGCGGTCCGGTGGCCGCGCAGTGCAACCGCACCTCTCCGGCGTTCGCGGTGAAGTGCTCGACGCCCGAAGGAGGCACGGCCCCGATCAGGCGACGTCCGGCTCCGCGGCGGGCGTGCAGCAGACGCGACCGGCCCCACAGCGGCTCGCGTGCGCGAGACCGTCATCGGGTCCGGCCGGCGACATGGTGAGAAGGCACCAGTAGACAGTGGTGGCTTCCTGGCGCAGGGCGAAGAGCGCCCGCCGATCGTTGTGCGAGGCGCCCGAGACCTTCGCGCGCAGGTAGGTACAGAGCTGCTCGTGCTCGTTCACGACAAGCCTCCCGCCGCCAGCAGCGCGCGCCTGACGGCGGCCTGCAAGAGCGGCACTTTGTACCCGTTGTGCTGGAGCGGCCTCGCGCCCTGCACCGCGGCTTCCGCGGCTTGCGCCGCGAGGGCCTCGTCCACGCGCTTGCCGCGGATCAACGCCTCCGCCGCCTTCGCGCGCCAGGGAACCGGAGCGGCGGCGCCGAGCACGACGCGCGGATCGTCTCCGAGCGTCACCGCCGCCTCCGCCAGCGGCCAGTCGAAGGACTGCTTCTCCATCAGCTTCACGTAGCCGGACTTGCGTCCGGCGGGTACGCGCACCTCCACGATGAGCTCGCCGGGCCGCAGCACGGTCTCGCGCGTCACGTCGGTTTCGGGTCTGACGAAGAACTCCTCGATCGGAACCGTCCTCTCGCCCTCGGGCCCCTTCAGCGCGAGCGAAGCCCCGAGCGCCGTCAGGGCGGTGCCGGTCGCGCTGGGATGCACGATCGGGCAGAGGTCGTTGTCGAACACCGCGTGCATCTCGTTCTGGCCGTCGATGGCGAAGCACTCGGTGCCGCCCTTGCGCTTGCAACGGAACTCCTCCTTGCGGAAGTACCAGCAGCGCGGCCTTTGCGCGAGGTTGCCACCCAGCGTCGCGGCATTGCGGATCTGGGGCGTCGCGGCCGCCGTTGCCGCGTCGGCCAGGGCCGGCGCCTGCTTCCGGATGCGCGCATCCGAGGAGAGCGTCGCCAGCGTGACCAGCGGACCGAGGCGCAGCATGCCGTTCTCGGCGCGTACGAAATCGAGCTCGCGCAGCCTGCGGATGTTCACCAGCACGGTCGGCTCGTCGAGATGCTCCTTCAGGCGGTCTGCGACGTCGATCCCGCCCGCCTTGAATAGCGCTCCTTGCTGCGCGCCCGCGGCCATCGCACCGGCCAGGTCTCCGGGCTCGATCCAGGCGAAAGCCTTCATGACCGCACCCCCTTCGCGGCGGCGAGCACCCGCGCGGGCGTGATCGGCAGGCTGCGAACGCGCGTACCTGTCGCATGCGCCACCGCGTTCGCGATGGCCGCACAGGTCGGCACGGTGGCGGGCTCGCCGATCCCGCTCGCGTCCGTATTGCTGCGCCCTCGGAAGTGATCGAGGACGATCGCCTCGATCCTGGGAGCGTCCTTCGCGCCGGCGATCCGGTAATGCTCGAGGTCGGCGTTGACCATCCTCCCCGTGCGCAGATCGACGACGCGGCGCTCGTGCAGGGCGTACGACACCCCCTGGATGATGCCGCCGTTGATCTGGGACTCGATCGCGAGCCGGTTCACCGGCCGTCCGCAGTCATGCACGGCGAGGGCGCGGAGCACGCGCACGATCCCCGTCTCCATGTCCGCTTCCACCTCGACGAACTGCGCGCCGCCAATGGTGGCGGTGTGGCGGTCGCCGTCCTGCCATCCGGCGTAGTCCCGCACGCGCGAGGCAAACCCGCGGACCGTCTTTCCCAGCCTCTTCGCCGCCGAGCGGACGTCGCCTCGCGCGCCTGCGGCCATCAGCTCCGCCTTCGCACGCTCGGCGGCGAGGCGCACCGCGGGCGTGAGCAGCTGCGTGGTCATGCTGCCGCCCGAAGGCGGTCCCTCGGGCAGCGCCGTGTCGCCGATGTGGACGATCACGTCTTGCGGCCGGACGCCTAGAACTTCGGCGACGACCTGCGCGCAGGCGGTCCGGATCCCGCCGCCGATGTCGGCGACGCCGCTGCGGCATTCGATGCTGCCGTCGTCGTGGATCAGCACTTCCGCGTTGGAAGGCGGGCCGTCGAAGTTGTACCAGAGGCCCTGGGCGAATCCGACGCCGCGCCGCACCTTGCCCGTGTCGCGCCGCTTGCGCAGCTCGTCCCAGCCGAATTTCTCCCGCCCGATCCGGCGCTCCTCCCGCCGCGCGGGATGCGCGTCGTTGCGATCGCGCAGGGCGATGGGATCCATCCCGAGCTTCTCCGCCAGCTCGTCGATGGCCTGCTCGAGCGCGAACGCGCCCTGCGGATGCCCCGGAGCGCGGAAGGCCGCTGCCGGTCCGGTGTGGAGGAAGACGTCGTTCTCCTCGCTGCGCACCGCTTTGGCGGGATACAGGTTCTTCACCGGCCCCGCGCATCCCGCGCCAGCGGCGCAGCCGGCGCTGCCGAACGCCTTCAGCTCGATCGCCTGGAACGTCCCGTCTTTCGCCGCGCCGAGGCGCAGCCGCTGGATCGAGCTGGGCCGGTTGCCCACCGCGAGGTGCTCGGCGCGGCGATCGAGGAAGAGGCGCACGGGTCGCTTCGCCTTGCGGGAGAGATGGAGCGCGATGACGCCGTGGTTGCCCGCGCCGAACTTGGCGCCGAAGCCGCCGCCGGTGAACTCGCAGATCACGCGCACCTTGCTCTTCGGCAGCTTGAACAGCGTGGCGATCTCGTCCTGCACGCTGTGGATCCCCTGCGTGCTGGCGTAGAGCGTCGCACCGTCCTCGCGCCAGTCGGCGACGACGCCGTGCGTCTCAATGGCGGAATGCGTCTGCACTTCGGTCCGGTATTCCTGCTCGAGTCGGACCTCGCTGCCGGCGAGCGCCTTCTCCACGTCGCCGTCATTGCCGCCGACCACCGGGCCACGCACGTTTCCCTGCTGCGGAACGTCCTTCGCGGCGCCACCACCGCCGGCCGAGCCCTTCTGTTCGACCGGGCTCTCGAAAACGAGCGGTGCGCCGGGCTTGCGGGCGTCGTCGATATCGGCCACGTGCGGAAGCACCTCGTACTCGACGCGCACGGCGCGTGCCGCATCCTCCGCCTGCGCCGCGGTGGCTGCAGCCACGGCGGCAACGGGCGCACCCTCGTACCGGATGTGCGGGTACTTGTCGGGTGTCGCCGGCTTCAGCTTCAGCTCCGCCGGGCCAAGGAGCTGCTCGACGACGTACGTGGCGTGGACGCCGGGCATCCGCTCGGCAGCGCTGACGTCGACGTTGCGGATGCGCGCGTGCGCGTAGGGACTGCGCACCACCGCGGCGTGCAGCATTCCAGGCAGCTGCACGTCGAAGCAGTATCGCGCGCGGCCGGTCACCTTCTCCGGCCCGTCGATGCGCGGCACCTTCTGGCCGACGATCTGGAGCTGCGCGCTCCCGTCCCACGCAGGCGGCTCGGAACCGGGGACCTTGCGCTCTTTCGCCTGCAGCGCGCCAGGCAGCCCCACCTGGAACGTCCGCGAGGCCTCCCCGCTACCCTTGTCCTGCGCCTTCGCTGCGTCCGTCTCTGCCGTGCCACCCTCGACCGGCGAGGTGTTCCCGAACGCCGTGGCGCCGGAAGCGGCGCGCGCGGTCGCGGGCAGATCGCCCTGCGGTGGGCCGGCTTTCGCGGGCGCGGTGCCGGCTGCCGCCAGCGCGGCCTCGAACACCTTGGGATATGTCCCGCAACGGCAGGTGTTCCCTGCCACGGCCTGCCGCACGTCGTCCTCGGTGGGGTGCGGGTTCCGCTGCAGCAAGGCATGGCAGGACATCACCATCCCCGGCGTGCAGAAGCCGCACTGCAGGGCGTCGTGCGCGACGAACGCCGCCTGGATGGGCGCAAGCTGCTCGCCGCGCGCGAGTCCTTCGATCGTCGTGACCGGCTTTCCCACCGCGTCGAGCGCGAACGTCAGGCAGGAAGGAACGGCCGCGTCGCCGAGCATGACCGTGCACGCGCCGCACGCGCCGCGATCGCAGCCGATCTTGGTTCCGGTCAGGTGCAGCCGATCGCGCAGCACGGAGGCGAGCGTCTGCCGCGGCTCCACCGAAATGCGACGGTCGACGCCGTTCACGCGCAGCGAGATCTCTACCTCCCCCGGGCCGAGCTTCCTCGCCTTTCCCCGCGGCTGCTTCCCTCCTGCTCCTTCCAGCAGCGCCGCGGCCGAAGCCGCGAGCCCCGCTCCCTTGACAAATCCGCGCCGGGTCAGCTTCGTCTCGTCGGACATGCGCGCGCCTCCGCGAAGCGGGGATCGCATACACCGGAGCGCGCAGAAGGGAAAGACGTGCCTGCGATCCTGATGCTGGTCGGGCCGGAGTACGAGGATCTCGAGGTCTGGTATCCGAAGCTGCGTCTGGAGGAGGCCGGCTTCGAGGTCAAGCTGGCCGGCCTGGGCGAGCGCGAGTACCGCGGAAAGCACGGATACCCGTGCAAGGTGGACGGGCGCGTCGCTGACTTCCCCGCGACCTCGCTCGCCGGAATCGTGGCGCCCGGCGGCTGGGCGCCGGACAAGATCCGCCGCGACGCGGAAGCGCTGCGCCGCGTGCGCGAGATCCACCAGGCGGGAAAGATGGTCGCCACCATCTGCCATGGGCCGTGGGTCCTCATCTCTGCGGGAATCGTCCGCGGGCGACGGCTGACCAGCACCGCCGGGATCCGCGACGACGTGGTCAACGCCGGCGCCGAATGGGTGGACGCGCCGTCGGTGATCGATGGCAATATCGTTTCCTCTCGCGTGCCGGGCGATCTGCCTGCGTTCGGCAAGGCCATGCTCGAGGTCCTGGCAAAGCAGAAGTGAAGGTCGTCCTCGCGCTCCTGGTGCTCGTCGGCGCGACCCTCGCCGCCCTGGTGGTCGTGGTGGTGCAGCCGGTCTTCCGCAAGGGGCCAGCCTGGCGCGGTTCGCGCGCGGATGCCGGCCGGCTCGGC
>Ga0209474_10000829_pt1 | contig 32048 bp, 26 predicted proteins | sample GraSoiAngelo_145_FD_185902 | JGI IMG/M metagenome (GOLD analysis project Ga0209474, IMG submission 185902) | Grasslands soil microbial communities from the Angelo Coastal Reserve, California, USA - 14_1009_05_20cm (SPAdes) (version 2) | ecosystem: Environmental > Terrestrial > Soil > Grasslands...
ATATGGGACGAGGAGCAGCACGACCGCGATTGCGGCGAACGCGTCGCGGGGGCGATCGTCCGGCACGAAGCGCCGCGCGATCAGGAACACGACGCCCGCTTTCAACGCGACCGCGCACGCGACGACCGCGTAGACGACGTGGAGGCCGTCGCGGCCGAGCCATCGGCCGGCGAGCGCGGCGAGCAGGTGAACGCCCGGCGTGTAGTCGATCATCTCGCCGAGGTATTCGCTCAGCCGGACGTCGTGCACGAGGCGCCAGTGCTGCTCGATGTAGTCGATGAGCGCAAGATGGTGGACGAGATCGGGGCCGCTGCTGGTCGGCAGCAGCCGATTGGCGGCCGCGCGCCACAAGAGCGACGCGAACGCCGCGGCCACGATGGCGGCGCAGGTCGCGGCCGCTCCATGGTCGGGCGCCGCCGCGCGCCGCAGCGCGGCGAAGGCGGCCAGCGCCGCCGCGAGCGCGGCCGCGAGCACGACGAACGGCGCGATCGGCAGGCCGATCCAGTCGGCCACGTACGCCGCCGCGATCGCCGAGGCGAGGAACGTCAGCGCGGACGCCGCCGCAGCTTCGGCGCCGACGAGCGGCGTTGGGGGTTCAGCGATCGACAGAGCGCGCAGAGCTTATCATCTGAAGTCCGGGGAGCGCCGATGGGTACACGACATCCAAACGTGCTGGCCGCCTTCACGCAGCACGCCGCGTTCGAGGCGGCGGCGCTGAACGAGGAGGGTGACAAGGCGCCGCGCGCGGCGGCGCGGCCGCGCAGCTCCCGATGACCGACCTGCGCCTCGCGTTCCGCACGCTTCGCGCATCGCCGATCGTGACCGCGGCGGCGGTGCTGTCGCTCGCTCTCGGCATCGGCGCGAACACCGCGATCTTTTCGCTGGTCAACGGCCTCCTGCTGCGGCCGCTGCCGGTGGCGCGACCGGATCTGCTGGTCGGCGTCGCCACCGGCAACGAGCCCGTCGAGCGGTCGAACTTCTCCTACGCGACTTTCGATCAGATTCGCCGGCACGCGGACGCGTTCGACGGCGCGCTGGCGTTCAGCAACTGCTGCGGACAGTCGAGCGTCACGGTCGGCAGCGAGCGGTGGAGCGCCGATCGCTTCTTCGTCAGCGGCGACTTCTTCTCGACGCTGGGCCTGACGCCGGCGGCCGGACGATTCTTCACGCCCGCCGACGACGTCGCGGGCGGCGGCGCCGGCGGCCCGGCCGTCGTGATCGGTTATCGGCTCTGGCGCGAGCGCTTCGGCGGCCGCGCCGACGTCGCCGGGACGGCGATCGTCGTCGAGCGCGTGCCGATGACGATCGTCGGCGTCGCGCCGCGCGGCTTCGCCGGCATGGAAGTCGGACGCGGCATCGACCTGATCCTTCCGGCGAAGCTCGAGCCGATCGTCCTCGCCAGCACGCCATTCGACGATCACGTCGCGTGGCTGAACGTGATGTTGCGGCTGAAGCCCGCGGTCCCACGCGATCGCGCGCTGGCGTCGCTGCGCGCCGCGCAGCCGCAGATCCGGGCCGCCTCGCTGCCGCCCAATTCCCACTCCGGGTTTCTCATGGCGCCGTTCACGTTGACGCCGGCCGGCGGCGGATTGTCGGCGCTGCGCGCGCGATTCGAGCGTCCGCTGGTCGCCTTGCTGATCGTCGTCGCGTCCGTGCTGCTCGTGGCGTGCGCGAACATCGCCGTCCTGCAGCTGGCGCGCGCCGCGGCCCGCCGTCACGAGCTGAGCGTTCGGATCGCGCTCGGCGCGTCGCGTCTGCAGCTGGCCCGGCAGATGCTCGCCGAAAGCGTGCTGCTCGCGGGCGCCGGGACGCTCTCCGGCCTCGTTCTCGCGGGCTGGGCGAGCCGCGCGATCGTCGCGCAGATGTCGTCGCCGGCCGCACCGCTCGTCCTCGACCTTCCGACGGACTGGCGCGTGCTCGGCTTTACAGCCGCAGTCATGATCGTCGCCGTCCTGATTTTCGGGACCGCTCCGGCGCTGCGGGCGGCCGGCGCCGCGCCGATCGACGCGCTGAAGGAACACGCTCGTGGCGCCGGCGGCGCCAACCGACGCTGGACCGCGGCGCTCGTGCTGTCGCAGGTCGCGCTCTCGCTCGTGCTCATCGTCGCCGCCGGCCTGTTCGTGGCGACGTTCGAGCGACTCGCACGCGTGTCGCTTGGATTCGACCGCCACCGGACGACCGTGATCACGCTGACGGCGCCAACGGTGCCGGCGACCGAACGAAACCTGTTCTATCACCGCCTCGTCCGCGCGCTGGCCGAGGTGCCTGGCGTTGCGCACGCCGGCGGTTCGTTGAATCCGCCGCTCGTCGGCTCGCTGCACGGCGACGTCGTGCTCACCCACGTCGGCGTACGGCCGCCGCCCGGCGCGCCGGCCGTCACGCAGGGTGCGGACATCACACCGGACTGGCTCGCCGCGTACGGAACCGCGATCCGCGAAGGGCGCGGCTTCGACGATCGCGACACGGTCGGTTCGCCGCCGGTGATGCTGGTCAACGAAGCAGTGGGTCGCCAGATGTTTCCAGGCGAGCCTCTCGTCGGCACGCCGCTTCAGCTGACGTATCGCTCCGACGAGTTCGGCGACATTCCGATCGGCGTGAAGACCGTCGTCGGCATCGCTGAGGACACCGTCTTCCGGTCGATTCGATCGCCGGCGCTGCCGGCGTACTACGCGCCGCTCGCGCAGCGCAGCGATCCGATGTTGTGGACGTACTTCTACATCACCGTGCAGGCGAAGGCGGGATCGCCGGCGCTCCTCACGCCGAGCCTGACGACGGCGCTGCACGCGATCAACCCGGATCTGACGCTGACGTTCCGGCCGGTTGCCGAGCAGGTGGACGAGGCGCTGGCCCAGGATCGGCTCGTCGCGGTGCTGGCGGGACTGTTCGGCGGGCTCGCGCTGCTGATCGCGGCGCTCGGACTGTACGGCGTCACGGCGCAGGCGGTCGCCGAGCGGCGCATGGAAATCGGCGTACGGATGGCGCTCGGCGCCGCGCCGGCGCGCATCATGCGCGAGGTGCTCGGGCGCGTGGCGGTGCTCGTCGCCGCCGGCGTCGGCGTGGGAATGGTCGTCAGCGTGTGGCTCGCCAGGTTCGCGGCGGCGTTGTTCTACGGCGTCGGGCCGCACGATCCGGCGACGCTCGCCGGCGCGGCGGCCGTGCTCGCGGCCGTCGCCGCCGCCGCCGCATGGGCGCCCGCGAACCGCGCCTCGCGGATCGATCCGGCGGGCGTGCTGCGCGGGAATTAGGAATTTGGAATTTGGGATTTGGAATGCGTGTTCGGAGTCGTCACAGCGTGACGACGAATTCCAAATTCCAAATTCCAGATTCTTAATTGCGTGGCCCCGCGAGGTGCCCGAGCGCGATCTCGGCGAACTGCGCGGCGTTCTTGCCGAAGATCGGCCCGTGTCCGCCGTAGGGCACGACCCACAGCGCCGAATCCGGGATGCCGCGGTGCAGCTCGAACGCCATTTCGACGGCATAGAACGGATCGCGATCGCCGTGGACGATGAGCGTCCGCGCGGCGATCGTTGCGAGCAGGGGCGGCGTGAACGCCACGTCGTCGTAGCTCGCCGCGAAACCGCGCGTCATCTCCCACAGCGCGCGAATCTGATCGTCGCCGTGGACGTGGCGCGCGCGCAGCGCAGTCCACTCCGCCTCCGACAGGCGATCGGCGTCGAACTGCGCCATCGCCGCGCGCACCTGCGGCGGAAAGTACGGCGTGGCGCTCACGAGGACCATCGCCTCGACGCGATCGCGATCGGCGGTCGCCAGGTGCAGCAGCGTCTTGGCGCCCATGCTCATCCCAATCGCCTTCACGCGCGCGAGGCCGAGATGATCGAGGAGCGCGGCGACGTCGCGTGCCGACTGGCGGAAGGTGAACTGCCGCGAGGGGTTCGTCGATCGGCCGTGCCCGCGCAGGTCGGGCACGACGACGCGATAGCCGTCCGGATCGGCGGGGAACACGTGGCGCCAGTCGGCGCCGACGCCGGTGCCGCCGTGCAGCAGGAGCAGCGGCGCGCCCTCGCCGCGCGCCTCGTAGTACATCGTGAAGCCGTTGACGTCGATCGTCGGCATGCGCGCAGCCTACTGCGCGCGCGTGCCTCGCCTCAATCGCGTGCTATGCTGGAAGACGCACCCCAGACACGGACGACGTACAACGCAGAACCCGCAGAGACCGCAGATTTTTTTGTACTTGTTGGTTCTGCGAGGTCCGCGAGCTCTGCGTTGATCGTCGTCCGCCAACGGCGACCCTGAAAGGGTCGCCCTACATCCCCAATCCCCAATCCCCAATCCCCAATCCCCAATTCCCCAATCCCCAATCCCCAATCCCCAATCCCCTCGTCATTCGTATCGGAGCGCGCGCATCGGATCGACCTTCGACGCGCGATGCGCGGGGACCAGTCCGGCGGCGAGCGCGACGAGCGCGAGCGACACCGCCGAGCCCGCGAGCACGAGCGGATCCGATCCCTGCAGCTGGAAGAGCAGCGACTGCGCGAGCCGCCCGAGGCCGACGGCCGCCGCCAGCCCGATCACGCCCCCCACGGCCACCATCGTGCCCACCTGCCGCAGCACCATCGTCCGCACGCGTGAAGGCGCCGCGCCGAGCGCCATCCGCAGCCCGATCTCGCGCGTGCGCTGCGAGACGGTGTAGGCGAGCACGCCGTAGAGCCCGACCGCCGCGAGCAGCGTCGCGAGGCACGCGAACGCCGCGGACAGCACGCTGATGAACCGATCGAGGAACACGTTCTGGCGGACCTGCTGGGGCAGCGTCCGCAGCCGCTCGACCGGCAGGTTCGCGTCGATGCGCGCCACCGCTTTCGGAATGCTCGACACCAACGGCACTGGATCGGCTGCCGTCCTGATGTAGACGTTGATGAAGCCGAGGCGTTCGTCCTGGCGGTACGGGATGAAGAACTGCGGCGGAATGTCGCGCTTCACGTCGCTGTACTTCGCGTTCTGCGCGAGGCCGACGATCTCGATCGGCATCCCGCCGTCGAACCCTTCCTTGCCCATGTGCCGGCCGACGACGTCGCGGCCCATGTTGAACTTCTTCGCGAACGCCTCGTTGACGATCGCCGTTTTCGGCGCGCTCAGCGCGTCGGCGCGCGTGAACTCGCGGCCCGCGAGGATCGGAATGCCGAGCGTCGAGAAGTACGCGGGCCCGACCTCGTTGAAGCGCGAGTTCGTGTCCGTGTCGGGCCCCGCCTTGAATCCCTCGACCGCAACGTTGTTGCCCCAGTTGTTGCCGCTCAGCAGCGGCACAGTCGCCATCGTGACCGACGTAACGCCGGGCAGCGCGCCGAGCTCGTCCTCGAGCCGCTCGAACAGCTGGCGCGACTGCTCCGGCTTGTAGCCGTTCAGCTCGGGCGAGATGCCGAACATCAGGACGTTCTCGGCGTGCAGCCCGAGATCGACGCGGCTCACGTTGAAGAGGCTCTTCGTGAAAAGGCCCGCCGAGACGAGCAGCGCCATCGAGAGCGCGATCTGCGCCGTCGCGAGCGAGGTGCGGAAGCGCGAGGCCGATCGGCTGCCCGACGCCTGCCCGCTCTGCCCCTTGAGCGCCGACACGAGATCCGGACGCGTGCCGTGCAGCGCAGGGAACAGCCCGAAGAGCAGGCCCGTGCCGATGGCGAGCGCGCCGGCAAAGAGCGCCACCGTGCGATCGATGTCGAGGCGGACGACGTCGGTGGCTTCCGGCGGGAGCAGCATCGCGATCAGATTCAGCGTCCACTGCGCGACGAAGACGCCGGCGATCCCGCCCAGGCTGGCCAGCAGAAGCGACTCGCCGAGCAGCTGACGGACGAGCTGCGCGCGGCCCGCGCCGATCGAGAGCCGCACGGCCATCTCGCTCGCGCGCGCGGCGCCGCGCGCGAGCAGCAGGTTCGCGATGTTCGCGCAGGCGATCACGAGCACCAGCGCGGTGACGCCGAAGAGCAGCGTGAGAGGCGCCTTCGCTTCACGCGTGATGCTGGTCTGCCCGTGCGCGCCCGGCTCGACGGTGATCGCCTTGCTCTTGAAGCGCGCGAGCGTCTGCTCGCTCATGCCTTTCTGCAGCGGCGCCTCGACGTCCGCGAGGATCTGGCGGTACGGCGTCGCCATCGCGGTGCGCGCCTGCTCGATCGACACGCCGGGCTTCAGCCGCGCGAAGAGGTACACCCAGTAGCTGCGCCGGTTGTCGAACCCCTTGAACGGCTGCGAGAAGCCGCGCATCGTGATCGGCGCGAAGAGTGCCGGCTTCACGCCGAGCGTCGTCCCGTCGAAACCACGCGGCGCGACGCCGATAATGGTCATCGACTGGCCGTTCACCGTCAGCGGCTGATCGAGGATGCCCGGATCGCCGCCGAACCGCCGCAGCCAGTACGCGTAGCTCAGGACCACGACGTGCGATTCGCCGGGCGTCTTGTCGTCGTCGGGGCCGAGCAGGCGGCCGAGCGCAGGCTTCAGGCCGACGACGCCGAAGTAGCTGCCGGAGACGAGGAGCCCCTGAATGTTCTCCGTCTGGCTCCGCGCGGCGAGGTTCGCGCCGAACGACACGTGCGCGGCAACGCCGGTGAACGGCGTTTGCACGCGCTCGAGGTCGCGGAACATCGCGTAGCTGAAGACCTGGTCGCAGTCGCCCGCCTGGTTGCACGACGTGCTGCCTGGCTTCGGCCCCGGCGCGCCGAGGTTCACCAGGCGCTCCCCCTGCGGGACGTCGAGCGGCGCGAGCAGCAGCTGGTCGAACAATGAGAAGATCGCCGCGTTGGCGCCGATGCCGAGCGCCAGCGACACGATGGCGACAATCGTCACGAACGGCGTCTTGACGAGCGTTCTCAGGGCGAGCTTCAGGTTGAGCATACTGATTGAAGATAGACGAACGCCGGGAGCAAATGGTTTATGAGTCGGCGAGCCTGGCCCATCGAATCGAGCGGACCGTCAGCGGCCCGATGTGGCACGGCCCGGCGCTCACCGTATCATGGCGGGCAGATCGCGCTGCTGAAGAAGGCATGAACCCGCGCCATTTCCGATCGGCGGCCGAATTCCGCGCGTGGCTCGCGGCGCACGGCGCGCGCGAGCGGGAGCTGTGGGTCGGGTTCTACAGAAAAGCGTGCGGCAAGGGCGGCCTGGGCTACAAGGACGCCGTGGACCAGGCGCTGTGCTACGGCTGGATCGACGGCGTGAAGAAGCGCGTGGACGCGGACAGCTACATGCATCGCTTCTCGCCTCGGACGGCGAGCAGCATCTGGAGCACCGTCAATCTGAAGCGGATGAAAGAACTGATCGCGCTCGGCCGCGCGGCGCCGCCGGGGCGCGAGGCGTTCGAGCGCCGCGATCCGCGAAAGGCGCAGGCCTATTCGTTCGAGAACAAACCGGCGGCGTTCGACGGGCCGCTCGCGCGGCGCTTCAAGGCGAACGCGCGCGCGTGGACGTTCTTCGGCGCGCAGCCGCCCGGCTACCGGAAGCTGGCCACGTTCTGGGTGATGAGCGCGAAGAAGGACGAGACGAAGCTGCGGCGCCTCGACCAGCTGATCGCCGATTCCGCAGCGGGGAAGCGCCTGGTATGGATGCGACGATCGAGCGACTCCGAATAACGCCGGCAACCGACCGCGACGTGCCGCTGATTCTGCGGCTGATCAAGGATCTGGCGGAGTACGAGCGCATGTCGCGCGACGTGGTCGCCACCGAGGAGCGGCTGCGCGCGTCGCTCTTCGGCCCGCATCCGGGGGCGGAGGTCGTGCTCGGCTATGCCGGCGACGAGCCCGCCGGGTTCGCCCTCTTCTTCCACAACTTCTCGACCTTCGTCGGGAAGCGCGGCCTCTACCTCGAGGATCTGTTCGTCGTGCCGAAGTTCCGCGGCCGCGGGTACGGCCACGCGCTGCTGACGCACCTCGCGCAGATCGCGCTCGAGCGAGACTGCGGCCGCTTCGAGTGGACCGTCCTCGATTGGAACGAGCCGGCGATCGGCTTCTACCGGAAGCTGGGCGCGGTGCCGATGGAGGGCTGGACGATCTTCCGGGTGAGCGGCGACGCGCTCGAGCGGCTGGCGCGCGGCGCCCCGTAGGGATTGGGGATTGGGGATTGGGGATTGGGGATTGGGGAAGCGTGATTGGGTTTGTAGCGTGACAGTCGTGATCTAACCAACCACTAATCCCCAATCCCCAATCCCCAATCCCCCACGCGTGCGATAATCCGCCGCATGAAAGCCAAGCTGCTTCTCGCCGCCGTCGTCTGCGCAGCGGCCGCGTCGCTCCGCGGCGCGGCGCCGGCCGGCCCCGTCGAGTTCACGCCGCACGACATCGACGCGAGCTTCAGGGGCGGCTACAGCGTCGCCGTCGCGGACTTCAACAAGGACGGCAAGCCGGACGTCATCGCGAACTCGCTGCAGGTGCAGGAGCTCGCGTGGTACGAGAACCCGTCGTGGGAGCGCCACGTCATCGTCGGCGAGACGCAGCAGATCGTCAACGAGGCGATCGCCGACATCGACGGCGACGGCATTCCCGAGATCGCGTTCCAGAGCTCGTTCGCGATGCAGGCGGCCAACAGCGCCGGCCTCAACTGGTTCGCGAAGGCGAGCGGCGATCCGCGGCAGCCGTGGAAAGTGCAGAAGATCGACGAGTTCCCGACGTCGCATCACGTCGCGTGGGCCGATCTCGACGGCGACGGCCGGAAGGAGCTCCTGAACGCGCCGCTCATCGGCGAGAAGAGCGTCGCGCCCACCTACGATCAGGACAAGGCGTCGGTGTTCTGGTACAGCCCGAAGGACTGGAAGCGCCACACCGTCACGACCGATATTCCCGGCATCATCCACCGCGTGCGTCCCGTGGCGTGGGATCCCGGCAAGCGCGAGCAGTTCCTCGTCGCGAGCTTCGAGGGGATCGCGCTGTATCGCCCGAGCGGCAGCGGCGACACCCTCAAGTTCGAGAAGCAGCTGCTCTCGCCGGGACACGTCGAGAAGGCGCCGCGCCTCGGCGCGAGCGACGTGCGCGTCGGCAGGAGCGACGGGAAGCGGTTCCTCGCGTCGGTCGAGCCATGGCACGGCAACGAAGTGGTCGTCTACACCGACAAGAACGGCAAGTGGGAGCGCCGCGTGATCTTCGACAAGGTGTCGAGCGGACACGAGATCGCCGTTGCCGATCTGAACGGCGACGGCCGCGACGATATCGTGGCAAATGACAACGGCCGCGTCACCGAGCAGCGACCCGACGCGACGCCCGGCGTGCACGTCTTCTTCGCCCCGGCCGATCCGACCGGCGACTGGCACTACCGCCGCATCGAAACGAAGGCGGCGATGAACGGCTGCGTCACCGCCGACATCAACGGCGACCGCCGGATCGATATCGTCTGCACCGGCGCCGGCGGCGTCATCCGCTGGTTCGAGAACAAAGGCGCGGCAGCGCCGTCGACCGCCGGACGGTAGACGGTCGAGTGCAAGACAGGAAGGCAGAAGGGCAGAAGGGCAGGAGGGCAGGAATTCAGGGCAGGAGGGCAGGAAGGTTGGAACGACGAAAGCTGGAAGGCTGAAAGGCACGAAGGCGAAGGCCGGAAGGCATCCTTCCATCCTTCCCTTCCATCCTTCCCCTTCCATCCTTGCATCCTTCCAGCCGTCGTCATTCCTGCCTTCCATCCATTCGGCCTTGAATTTCTGCCTTCCTGCCTTCCTGCCCTCCTGCCTTTCGGAGATCGTCTAGACAGAGTAGAATTCACGTCGCCCTGGTGTCTCGAAACTTGGAGGAGCTATGACCGTTTCACGCCGCAGCCTACTGGGTGGATTCGCCGCGACGCTGGGTTATCTGGGTGTCGGGCCGGAAATCGATCTGCTCGCGCAGAATCGGCCGCGGGTCCCGGGCGCTGCCGGCGCGCCGCGCGGTATGGACGACTACGACGCGATAGCCCACCTCTCGAGCAACGAAAACTGCTGGGGGCCGCCGGACTCCGTGATGAAGGCGATGAACAACGCCTGGAAGTACGCGAACCGCTACGGGTACCCCGACGGGAACCTCGTCGGCGAGCTCGCGAAGCATCACGGCGTGAAGACCGAGAACATTCTGCTCGGCGCCGGATCGGGCGAGATCCTCGACGTCGTCGGGACGACGTTCCTGCTCGGCGGCAAGAAGGTGCTCGGGGTCGAGCCGACCTACAGCAGCGTCTACCAGCACGCGACGAGCATCAAGACAACGGCGATCAGGCTGCCGCTCAACAAGGACTACTCGCAGAACATCCCGGCGATGATCAAGGCGGCCAACGATCGCGCCGGTGAGATCGGGCTGGTCTATCTGTGCAACCCGAACAACCCGACCGGGATGATCATCCCGAAGGACGAAGTGAAGCAGCTCGTCGACGGCATCCCGAAGGACATGCCGATCCTGGTCGACGAGGCGTATCACCACTTCGTGGACGACCCGCGCTACGGGACGTCGGTGCCGTACGTGCTCGAGGGACGTCCGGTGATCATCGCGCGCACGTTCTCGAAGATCGCGGCGCTCGCCGGCATGCGCCTCGGCTACGCCGTCGCGTCGAAGGAATACATCGACCGCATGCGGCCGTACAGCATGCAGAGCATCAACGCGCTCGTGAAGTGGGGCGGCGTCACCTCGCTGAAGGACACGGCGTCGCAGGCCGAGGTCAAGAAGAAGGTGATCGATCTCCGCAAGAAGACGACGTCGGATCTCGCGGCGTACGGATATCAGTCGCTGCCGTCGGAGACGAACTTCTTCATGGTCGAGATCGGCCGCGAGATTCAGCCGGTGATCCAGGAGTTCGCCGCGAAGAAGGTGGCGGTGGGCCGTCCGTTCCCGCCGATGACGAAGCACATGCGCGTGTCGATCGGCACGGCCGAGGAGATGGCGCGGTTCATGACCGCGTTCAAGGAGATCTTCCCGCCGAAGTCGAAGACGAACACCGCGGTGTAGGGATTCGGGATTCGTTCCGCAATCCGCAATCCCCAATCCGCATTGTGAAGACGGGCGGCGGTCTTGCGACCGCCGCCCGTTTTTCCTTTCGGACGATTCTCAAATGTTCGCCGACCTTGCGCTCGCGCGGCGGCTGGAACGCGCGGAAGGGACGAGCGCGGTGCGCAACGTCGAAGGCCGCGCACGCGTCTTTCCCGACCGCGGCGCGACGTGGACGGAAATCGCGGGCGCGTACGCGATGTTCGACGGGCCCGATTCGCCCGTCACGCAGACCTTCGGCCTGGGTCTGTTTCAGGCGCCGACGATCGAGGACTTCGCGGCGATCGAGGCGTTCTTCACCGGGCGCGGCGCGCCCGTCCTGCACGAAGTCAGCCCGCTCGCGGATGCGCAGACGTTCACCTTGCTGAACGCGCGCGGCTATCAGCCGATCGAGTTCACGAGCGTGATGTATCAAGAGGTCGGGCGGGCCGGGCGGGCCGGGCAGGTCGGGCAGGCCGGGCGGGCCGGGCGGGCCGGGCGGGCCGGGCAGGTCGGGCAGGTCGGGCGGGTCGGACACGAAGGGGCGAACGGTATCACGGTGAGAACGGTCGGCCCTGGCGACGTCGACGTCTACGCGCGGACGGCGGCGGAAGGATGGCGCGAGTCGGGGTACGCGGACTTCGTTCAAGACATTGCGCGCGTGCATGCGGCGAGTGACGGCATCGAGACGTTTCTCGCCGAGCTCGATGGCCGCCCGATCGCGACCGCCGTCCTGAGCATGCACGACGGCGTCGCACACTTCGCCGGCGCAAGCACGATTCCCGACGGCCGCCGCCGCGGCGCGCAGAACGCGCTGCTCGAGCATCGCCTCCGCTTCGCCGCCGCGCGCGGCTGCGACATCGCCCTCATGGGCGCGCTCCCCGGGAGCGCTTCCCAGCGCAACGCCGAGCGCAACGGCTTCCGCATCGCGTACACGCGCATCAAGTGGCGCGCGTGAGGGGGATTGGGGATTCGGGATTGGTTAGATCACGACCGTCACGCTGCGATCACGCTACGGCAAGCAACCACGGAGCGCGCAGAGCTCATTTTGGTTGCGTCCGGCGTTGCACGAAAGGCGTGACGGCGCGCTCGAGGGTTTGACAGCGGTCGTCTGCCATCTTCATTGGTACGGCGAACAGTCGAAGAAGTTCTGTGCGCTCTGTGTTGTCTGTGGTTGCTCTTCGTGATCGCGATCGCAGCGTGACGAAAAAACACGATCGCAGCGTGACGTCGTGATCTAACGAGTCCCCAATCCCAATTCCCAATTTCCCGCGTTCCGCGCGATAATCACGCCGCGTATGACGCAGCCACCTGCCACGACGCGACGGCAGTTCATCTCGTATTTCTCCGCCGCCGGCCTGGCGACGACGCTCTTGCCGGGTGTGCTGTGGGCGAAGCTGCAGGAGCAGGGCGCGGCGCGCGTCACGAGCGCGATGCTCAAGGACGCGCTCGCGATCGCCGGCCTCGAGTTCACCGACGAGCAGCGCGAGCAGATGCTGAACGGCGTGAACCAGAATCTCGAGCGCTACGCCGAGCTGCGGCGCATTCATCTCGATCCGAACCTCGCGCCGCCGCTGTATTTCAGCCCGATCGTGCCCGGCACGCGCCTCGATCGCGTGCCGAAGCCGTTCCGGCCCGCCGCGGCGCCCGCCGTGCGCCGGCCGTCGAACCTCGAGGACGCCGCGTTCTGGCCGATCGCGCACCTCGCGCAGCTGCTCAAGACGCGGCAGGCGACCTCCCTCGAGCTGACGCGCATGTATCTCGATCGCCTGAAGCGCTACAACCCGACCCTCAACTTCGTCGTCACCTTCACCGACGATCTCGCCACGCAGCAGGCGCAGCAGGCGGACAAGGAGATCGCCGCCGGCCGCTACCGCGGCCCGCTGCACGGGATCCCGTGGGGCTGCAAGGACATCATCGCCGTGCCCGGCTACCCGACGCAGTGGGGCTCCGGCGCCTTCAGGGGGCAGATGCTGGACGAGGAAGCGACCGTCGTCCGGCTGCTGCGCGAGGCGGGCGCCGTGCTCGTCGCGAAACTGACGACGGGCGAGCTCGCGTCGGGCGATCAATGGTTCGGCGGACGCACCAACAGCCCGTGGGATCCGAGCGAGGGATCGAGCGGATCGTCGGCCGGGCCGGCGAGCGCCACCGCCGCCGGCTGCGTGGCGTTCGGCATCGGCACCGAGACGAGCGGATCGATCCTCAGCCCCTCGACGATCTGCGGCGTCACCGGCCTGCGTCCGACGTTCGGCCGCGTGAGCCGCTACGGCGCGATGACGCTCTCGTGGACGCAGGATCGCCTCGGTCCGATCTGCCGCACGGCGGACGACTGCGCGCTCGTCTTCCACGCGATCGCGAAGCCCGACGAGCGCGATCTGAGCGCGATCGATCTGCCGTTCAACTGGGACGCGGATCTCGACGTGCGCAAGCTGCGCGTCGCGTATCTCGCGCCGGCGTTCGCGGAGCCGAACCGCCACGCCGACTGGAAGCGCAACGACGATCGCACGCTCGACGAGCTGCGCGCGATGGGCGTGAAGCTCGAGGCGTTCGAGCTGCCGGCGATGCCGCTCAGCGTCACCGGCGGCATTCTCGGCGCCGAGTCGGGCGCGTCGTTCGACGAGTTCGTGCGCGCGGGACGCGACAAGGATCTGACGAACAAGGCGCGCAGCAGCGGCATGCGGCAGAGCCGCGTCGTGCCGGCCGTCGAGTATCTGCAGACGCAGCGCGTGCGCGCGCTGATCATGCGGCAGTTCGCCGACGCGGTGGGGAAGTTCGACGTCTACGTCGCGCCGTACATCAATATGCGCGCCGGGGCGGGCGGGGCTGGCAGATCGGGTGGGTCAGGTGGGTCAGGTGGGTCGGATGGGTCGCGTGGGTCGAGGGGGTCTGGAGGCTCGGAGGCGCCGCCGCCGCCGAGCCCGATTCGCGAGCACTTCCAGGCGGCGAACCTGTGCGGCTATCCGGCGGTGTCGGTGCCGAACGGCTTCACGGCCGACGGCAAGCCGACGAGCATCACGTTTCTCGGCCGGCTGTACAACGAGGCGGACGTCCTCGCGGTCGCGCGCGCGTATCAGGAGCGCGCGGGTTGGACGGCGAAGCATCCGAGGCTGACATGAAGACAGGTCAGGCAGGTCAGGCAGGTCGGGCAGGTCAGGCAGGTCGGGCAGGTCAGGCAGGTCGGGCAGGTCAGGCGGGTCGGGCGGATTTGACGCGGATCGTTGTAGGGCGACCCTTTCAGGGTCGCCGCACCGAGGCGAAACGCCTCGCCCTGCACCTCGCGTGTGCGCTCGCGTTCGCCGTGGCGATCGCCGTTATCGCCGTCCGCGCGCAGCCGCGCGACGCGGACGCGCAGGTCGATCGCGTCTTCGCGCGATGGACGGCCGACACGCCCGGCTGCGCCGTCGGCGTCGCGCGGCAGGGCGCGCCGGTGCTCGCAAAAGGCTACGGGATGGCCGATCTCGAGCACGACGTCCGCATCACGCCGGAGACGATCTTCGAAGCCGGATCGGTGTCGAAGCAGTTCACGGCCGCCGCCGTCCTGCAGCTCGCGCGCGACGGCCGCTTGTCGCTCGACGATCCCGTCCGCAAGTACGTGCCCGAGCTGCCCGAGTACGACACGCCGGTTCGCATCCGCCACATGCTGACGCACACGAGCGGGCTGCGGGACTGGGGCAGCGTCGCGGCGATCGCCGGCTGGCCGCGGACGACGCGCGCGCACACGCACGCGCACGTGCTCGAGATCGTCCATCGGCAGGAGGCGCTCAATTTTCCGCCGGGCACGCGCTGGTCCTACAGCAACACCGGCTACAACCTCGCCGCGATCATCGTCGAGCGCGTGAGCGGGAAGTCGTTCCAGGAATTCACCCGCGCGCGCCTCTTCGCGCCCCTCGGCATGACGCACACCTCGTGGCGCGACGACTACACGCGGATCGTGAAGGGACGCGCCGCCGCGTACCGCGAGCGCGACAAGACGTTCTCGACGCTGATGCCGTTCGAGAACGTGTTCGGCAACGGCGGCCTGCTCACGACGGTCGGCGATCTATTGAAGTGGAACGAGCATTACGACGCGCCGGCCGAAGGCGATCCGCTGGCCGCGGCCGACCAGCAGCGGCCGGGCGTTTTCAGCGACGGGCGAGAGCACGGCTACGCGCTGGGGCTGTTCGTCGGAAAGTACAAGGGCGTTCGCGAGGTCTATCACAGCGGATCGACCGCCGGCTACAACGCGTTTCTCACGCGCTTCCCCGATGAGCGGCTCTCGGTCGCCGTGCTGTGCAACGCGACGTCGGCGCAGGCGACGCAGTACGCGCACGCCGTGGCCGACGTGTTTCTCGGCGATCGTGCGAAGTCGCCGCCGGCTGCCGCGCCGTTCGATCCGGGCGCGAACGCCGGCCTGTACCGCAGCCGCATCACGGGCGCGGCCGTGCGGCTCGCCGCCGGACGGGATCCCGTCCGCGGCGCGGCGTGGACCTTCGACGGACATGGCGGCGCGATCGCGACCGACGAGTACGGCACGACCACACCGCTCGAGCGCATCGCCGAGGCGAAGCCGTCCGCGCAGGAGCTCGAGGCGTACGTCGGGACGTACGCGAGCGACGAAGCGGAAACCGTGCTGCGCGCGTCGGTGGAGAGCGGACGGCTGGTGCTGAAGCGCCGCCCCGACGCGTCGATCGCGCTCGAACCGCTGTACGCCGACGCGTTTCAGGCGCCGCAGCTCGGCACGGTGATCTTCCGACGCGATGCGAGCGGCCGCGTCACCGGCCTCAGCGTGTCGGAGGATCGGGTTTGGGATCTGCGCTTCGCGCGTCGATAAAGTTAGAAGTTAAAAGTTAAAAGTTAAAAGTTAAAAGTTAAAACCAAAAATCAAAGGTCAAAGAGCCTCAGAAAGAAGGCGAGAATCACGAAGCAAGGCAGGAGCAAGCTCTTGATCCAGCGCTGGGGTTCGCGAAGACGGCGCACTGAAGCGGTGAAGATGCCGACGAGCTCGTTGGATTCCGCGTAGAGTCGGCGCGCTTCGGCATCTTCGGTGATTTTGCACGCAAGGATTACCCGCAGCCAGAGGCGGGACTCGCGCGCCTCCTTCAAAACGATCGCATTCTTTGCCGCAAATTCCCGGCGTGAGTACGATCCTTTTGCTTCCTCGTAGTTCGCGGCAACAGAAGTACCGGCATCAGCGAGCTGCCACGCCATCTGACGGACTACACCGGGTTCTGCTGAGAGTTTTCGACAAAATCGGACGATATCGCAGGCGAACTGGAACGTGCGTTCGCCAAGATCGCGTGGCGGTGTCTGGCTCATGACCAATGGAGCCAAGCAACACGCCGGCCGCCGCACGCCGGTTTGCACGCCGAATTGGCGCGAGCTCCGTTTTTGGCTTCTGGACTTTGTCTTTGTCTTTGTCTTTTAACTTTTACCTTTTAACTTTTACCTTTTAACTTTTACGGTAACACCGCCGTCGTGTTCCGCTTCGGCACCTGGCCGACTGGAATCTGCGTCAGCTCCTTGTGCGACGCGACGTCCACCACCGAGACGGAGTTCGATCCGGCGTTCGCGACGTAGACGCGTTTGCCGTCCGGCGTGAACGTCAGCCAGTCCGGGTGGTGGCCGACTTTCGATTCGCCGAGCAGCTTCAGGTCGGGCAGCGAGTAGAAGTAGATCCGCGTGTTCATCTTGCTCAGCACGCCGAGGGTCTTGCCGTCCGACGTGACGGCCAGGCCGTGCGCCGGCGCTCCCTGCAGCCCCTCGGTCACGCGCTCGGCGGCGGAAACCTCCGGCACCTTGATCTCCGGCCCGAGCTGGTGCGTCGCGAAGTCGATCGTCGTGAAGCCGTTGAAGCCGGAGATCTGCAGGAAGATCCGCTTGGTCGATCCGTCCGCGTTGGCGTCGAACGCCATCGGCCGCACGCCGTCGCGCGTCGGCACCGTCCAGAGAACCTCCTCCGTCTTCTGGTCGATCACGATCACCTTGCGCCCCGGGATCGACCCGGCGACGACGAACTTGCCGTCAGGCGTGACGTAAACGTTGTGGATGCCGCCCTCGGTGCGGATGCTCTTCGCGCGTGTCAGCGCGCCGGCGTCGATCACGTCGACGGCGCCCGCGCCGGCGACGATGGCGACGTAGACGCGCTTGCCGTCCTTGCTCACGGCCACGTTGTTCGGGTGGTTCGTGAGCGGGATGTTCTTGATCACCTTGAGCGTCTTGAGGTCGGCGACGTCCAGCGTCGACTCCGCCTCGTTCGTGATGTACAGCCGGCTGCCGTCGGGCGCCGCCGCCGCGCCGTGGTTCACCTCGATGCCCGGGATTTCGCCGACGATCTTGTTGGTGTCGGGGTCGATCAGCATCACGCTGTCCCCGGCCGAATTGGTCTGGACGATACGGACGGTCGCGGCGTGCAGGGCGGTGGAGGCGGCGACGAGCGCCAGCGCGAGAGAATACTTGGTCTTCATAGCGACACACTTTAAACTACCCGGCCATGCCGCTGATCCTCTTTTTGAGCCTGCTGGCGCAGGCAGCTTCGTCGCTCGACTACGGGGAGTTCAAGGCGAAAATCCAGCCGCTCCTCACCGAAAAACGGCCGGGGCACGCGCGCTGCATCACGTGCCATTCGACGGGCACCAACTTCCGGCTGACGCGGCTGCCCAAGGGGCGCACCGAGTACACCGACGAAGAGTCGCGGAAGAACTTCGAGGCGGTCACGCGCGTCGTCCTGCCGGGCGTGCCGCTGAAGAGCCGCCTGCTGACGATGCCGCTCGCGCACGAGGCCGGCGGCACGGAATTCCATCCCGGCGGCAAGCACTGGATGTCGCAGACCGATCCGGAGTGGAAGACGCTCGCCGAGTGGGTGCAGCACGCGTCCTCGACCGGACGGCCTTGAGCGCGGCGCCGCCGTTCCGCTGCTACCTCCGCGTCCGCTACGTCGAGTGCGACGCGCAAAAGGTGGTGTTCAACTCGCGGTACGGCGAGTACGTCGATGTCGGGATCAACGAGTTCCTCCGCGCGGCGGGCGTACTGCCCGACTTCGTCGATGGGCGGCTCGACTTCCAGCTCGTGAAGCAGACGGTGGAATGGAAGGCGCCCGCCCGCTTCGATCAGGTGCTCGAGCTGTCGATCGCCGCGACACGCCTCGGCACGACCTCGTTCACGATCGCCACCGACTTCCGCATCGCCGGCGACGATCGCGTGATCGTCTCGGTCGAGACGGTCTACGTGCTGGTCGACGCGCGGACGCTCATCAAGCTCCCCCTGCCGGACACGCTGCGCACGGCCCTGCAGGAGGGCGCGGCCGGCCGCACGACCGATCACGCGGGATACTTCGCCCGCGCCGCGGGAAGGCAACCACAGAGCGCACAGAGCTCACAGAGATAGGCGCGCCTGCAGCGAGCGACGGCGGCGCGTGCGGACCGGCCGCGAAGCGGCCTCGCGGACGAGAAAGCCGGTGCAAACGCAGGCCGTGCGTCTATCGGTGGCTTGTGTTTGCGCCGGCTTTTCGTCCACGCGACGGCTGGCTCCGCCAGCCGTCGGTCCGCACGCGCCTCATCTCTGCGTGCTCTGCGGTCTCTGTGGTTGCTCTTCCGTCGCGGCGCGCCCGAGCGAAAACAACGCTGGTACAGAGGAGAAAACGCGTTCATAATAGGGCGCAGCCAGACGGACGCCGCGCGGCGTCCCTTAGCCCGTCAACCAAGGAGACGACATGGCCAAGAAAGCAGCGAGCAAGCGGAAACCGAACGCGGCGTTCATGAAGCCGGTTCAGCCGAGCGCAGCGCTCGCCGAAGTCGTGGGAACCAAACCGATCCCGCGCACCGAGATCACCAAGAAGCTGTGGGCCTACATCAAGAAGAACAACCTGCAGGACAAGAAGAACAGGCGGATGATCAAATCGGACGACACGCTCAAGCCGGTGTTCGGCGGCAAGACGCAGGTCAACATGTTCGAGATGACGAAGCTTGTCAGCAAGCACGTGAAGTGAATCGTCGTCATGGCTGATCGCTGATGGCTGATGGCAATGGCGGATCGCTGATGGACGCTCCATCGGCTCTATGCCATTAGCCATCAGCCATCGGCCATGACCCGCCCCGTCCCCGCTGCGCCGTGGAGTACACTTCGGCGCATCCTATGAGCCCTCGCCGCTTTCTTCCCGGACTCCTTCTGCTCTTCGTCGGCAGCGGCTGCGCCGCGCTCATCTACGAGATCGTCTGGTTCCAGCTGCTGCAGCTCGTGATCGGATCGTCGTCGATCTCGCTCGGCATCCTGCTCGGCACGTTCATGGGCGGCATGTGCGTCGGCAGCCTGCTGCTGCCGCGCGTGATCTCGCCGCGCCGGCATCCGCTCCGCGTCTACGCGCTGCTCGAGCTCGGCATCGGCGCGTTCGGCCTGCTGATTCTCGTGAGCATGCCGCTCGTCGGCGGCGTCTACACCGCGTGGGCGGGCGAAGGCACCGCGGGCATCGTCTTTCGCGCGGTGATTGCCGGCATCTGTCTGTTGCCGCCGACGATGCTGATGGGCGCGACGCTGCCGGCGATCTCGCGCTGGGTGAAGACGACGCCCGAAGGCGTCGCGTGGCTCGGGTTCTTCTACGGCGGCAACATCGGCGGCGGCGTCGTCGGCAGCCTCGCCGCCGGCTTCTACCTGCTGCGCGTGTTCGACGTCGCCACCGCCACGCTCGCGGCTGTCGCGATCAACATCCTGGTCTTCGCGATCGCGATGGCGCTCGCGCGGCAGACGCCGTACGAAGCCGATGCGCCGCCGCCCGCCGACGTGCGCGCCGCGGGCGCGTGGCCCGTCTACACGGCGATCGCGTTGTCGGGCACGACCGCGCTCGCGGCCGAAGTGATCTGGACGCGGCTGCTCTCGCTCCATTTCGGCGCGACGGTCTACACCTTCGCGCTCATCCTCGCGGTGTTTCTGATCGGCCTCGGCGTCGGCAGCACCGCCGGCGCGAGCCTCGCGCGCACGTCGCCCTCGCCGCGGCGCGCGCTCGGCTGGTGCCAGCTGTTCATCTGCGGCGCGCTCGCATGGGCGGCGTATCAGCTCACCGAGTCGCTGCCGTACTGGCCGATCAACCCGTCGATTGCGACGACGCCGTGGTTCACGATGCAGCTCGACTTCGTCCGCTGCCTGTGGGTCGTGCTGCCGGGCGCGATTCTGTGGGGCGCGAGCTTCCCGCTCGCGCTCGCGGCCGTCGCGACGACCGAGCAGGACGCGGCGCGGCTGGCCGGCGGCGTGTACGCCGCCAATACCGTCGGCGCGATCGCCGGATCGCTCGTCACCAGCTTCGTCCTCATCCCGTGGATCGGCACGTCGCACTCCGAGCAGGTGATCATCATCGTGGCGGCGCTCTCCGCGCTGTTGATGCTCGAGCCTTCTTTTTCGACCAGGGCCGCACCCTCTGCGCCCTCTGCGCCCTCGACGGTCCCCGCGGCCTCGGCGATCTCTGCGTTCTCCGGCACTGTCGTCCTCGCGATCGCGATGATCGCGGCGGGGATGCTCGCGCGCAGCATCCACCCGCTGCCCGGATTGCTCGTCGCCTACGGGCGCTACTCGGCGACACGCGTCGGGCAGGCCGACGTGATCTACGTCGGCGAAGGCTTGAACGCGTCGGTCGCGGTCTCCGAGCTGTCGAACGGCGTGCGCAACTATCACAACGCCGGGAAGGTGCAGGCGTCGAGCGAGCCGCAGGACATGCGGCTGCAGCGGATGCTCGGCCACCTGACGACGCTGATTCCGGCGCACCCGAAGAAAGTGCTCGTCATCGGCTGCGGCGCCGGCGTCACGGCGGGCGCCGTCTCGGTGGATCCCGCCGTCGAGCACGAGACGATCGCGGAGATCGAGCCGCTCGTGCCGCGCGTGATCTCCACTTATTTCTCGCAGCACAACTTCGACGTCGTCCGCAACCCGAAGGTCCACGTGCGCATCGACGACGCGCGCCACTTCGTCGAGACGACCGGCGAGACGTTCGACGCGGTCACCTCCGATCCGCTCGATCCGTGGGTGAAGGGCGCGGCGATGCTCTACACCGCGGAGTTCTTCGACCTCGTGAAGAAGCACCTGAATCCGGGCGGCGTCGTCACGCTGTTCGTGCAGCTGTACGAGAGCAACACCGAGGCCGTGAAGAGCGAGATCGGGACGTTCCTCGAGGCGTTCCCGAACGGCGTGGTCTTCGGCAACACGAACGAGGGGAAGGGCTACGATCTCGTGCTGCTCGGGCAGGTGGAGCCGACCCGGATCGACGTCGACGCGGTGCAGGCGAGGCTGCAGCGTCCCGAGTACGCGCCGGTGCAGCAGTCGCTGCGCGAGATCGGGATGAACTCGGCGGTCGATCTCTTCGCCACCTACGCCGGCCGCCGGCCGGATCTCGAGCCGTGGCTCAAGACCGCGCAGATCAACCACGATCGCAACCTGCGGCTGCAGTACCTCGCCGGCCTCGGGCTCAACCTGTACCAGGCCGACGTGATCTACGCCGAGATGCTGCGCTACGTGACCAAGACGCCCGACGACCTGTTCGTCGCCTCCGATGCGACGAAGCAGCGGCTGTTCGCGGCGATCCAATCGGCGCAAGGGCGGCCACAGTAATTAAGAATTTGGAATTTGGAATTTGGAATTCGTTGTCGCGGGGTCACGCGCCGCGTCGCTGCCGCGATTCGTTGTATTCTTCCCGGCTAGTCACACGCAGGGAGGACTCCTCATGTCGGGACACCGCGCGATCATCGTCGTCGCCCTCGCCGCAGTCATCGCGATTCCCGGCGTCTGCGGAGCGCAGACGTTCCGCGGCGGCATCTCCGGCCGCATCGTCGACGCGACGGGCGCCGTGCTGCCCGGCGTCACCGTGACGGCCACCAACGCCGCCACCGGCGTCGCCCGCACGACGACCTCGTCGGAGACGGGCGACTTCTCGCTGCCCGATCTCCCGCTCGGCGCGTACACGATCGAGGCGACGCTGCAGGGCTTTCAGACCGTGCGCACCAGAGTCGAGGTCGCCGTCTCGCAGATCGCGTCCGTGGAGCTGAAGATGGGCCTCTCGCAGGTGGCCGAGACGATCAACGTCACGGCGTCGGCGCTGATCCTCGACACGGTCTCCACCGCGCTCAGCAACGTCGTCCGTCCGAAGCAGGTGCAGGACCTGCCGCTCAACGGCCGCGACTTCACGCGCATGCTGCAGCTCTCGCCCGGCGTCGCCGGCAACTCGGTGAACGGCGTGCGCACGCGCGGCAACAACTTCCAGATCGACGGCGCCGACAACAACGACGCCTTCCAGAACACCGCCGCGGTGAACCAGGGGGGCGTGTCGGGCATCGCCGGGACGCTGCTGCCGATCGAAGCGATCGATCAGTTCTCGGTGCAGTCGGGCGGCCAGGCGGAGATGGGCCGCAACGCGGGCTCGACGGTGAACCTGGTGATCAAGTCAGGGAGCAACGAGTTCCACGGCAGCACGTTCTACTTCAACCGCCACGAGGCGCTGTCGGCCAATTCGCCCGTCGCGCTGCCGGGAAGCGACAAGCGGCAGATTCGCAACAACCAGTACGGCTTCTCGCTCGGCGGGCCGATCGTCCGCGGCAAGACGTTCTTCTTCTCGACGCTCGAGGTCCAGAAGCTGACGGCGGGCAACGCCATCCCGACGACGGCGCCGTCCGACGCGTGGGTGACGGCGGCGACGCAGCTGCTGAACCAGTTCAACGTGCCGGTGAACCCGGTGAGCCGGAACCTGCTCGCGCTCTGGCCGCAGAACAGCCGCACCGGCCCCGCGATCGCGCAGAACTTCGTGAGCACCGATCCCAACACCTACAGCAGCGCGAACGGGATCGTGAAAGTCGATCACAACTTCAACCAGGTGCACAGCCTCTCGGCGCGCTACTTCGGCGGCGGCGGCGATCAGGTCGCGACGACCAATTCGCCCTACCTCGCGTACTTCCAGGCGGTGCCGAGCCGCATGCACAACGTGTCGCTCGTCGGCACGAGCGTCTTCACCTCGCACCTCGTGAACCAGCTGGTCGTCGGCTACAACTACTTCAAGCAGACGTTCAACTCCGCTGACTTCTCGGCCGATCCGCTGTCGATGGGGTTCAACACCAGCGTCACCGATCCCGCGCTCGCCGGGCCGCCGAACATCACGGTCAGCGGCTTTGCCGCCGTCGGCGGCACGCAGCCGCTCGGCCGCGTCGACAAGACGATTCACTTCACCGACAGCATGTCTTACGCGACCGGCTCGCATCAGATGAAGTTCGGCGGTGAAGTGCGCGCCGCGGACGTCCTGGTCTTCTACGACAGCAACAAGCGCGGCACGTTCACCTACGATGGCACCGTGGGTCCGTGGTCCTCGCTGCCGGCTGCGCAGGCGAGCGGGTCGCTGAAGGCGCTCGCCGATTTCATGGCCGGAAGCTACGCGACCGGCATCATCGTGCGCGGCAACACGCATCACGACTACCGCCAGAACTCGTTCGACCTCTTCTTCCAGGACGCCTGGTCGGCGACGCCGAAGTTCACGTTCAACTTCGGCGCTCGCTACACCTATCCCGGAGTGCTCGGCGCGAGCGACGGCACGCTCACCAACTTCCTGCCAGGCCAGGGCATGGTCTCGACCGACTCGCTGTACCCGGCGCAGAAGGACGCGATCTCACCGCGCGTCGGCCTCACGTGGGTGCCGACCGACAGCCGGAAGACCGTCGTCCGCGGCGGATACGGGCTCTTCTACGACATGTTCGCGCTCGCCTTCTTCACCGCGAACACCGGCTTCGCGAACGGCGGCGCGCTCGGCGTCGGCAACAACCCGGGCGGCGACCAGCCGGTCTTCTCGATCACGCAGCGGCGGCAGACCGTCGTCAACAACGTGCCGATCTTCGGCACGAGCGCGCAGCCGCCCTACGGCGCGTTCGCGGTGAGCCAGGACCTGAAGCTGCCGTACGTCGAGAACTTCAACGTCAACGTCGAGCAGGCGCTCGGGCCGACGACGATCGTGCAGGCCGGCTACGTCGGCACACGCGGCCATCGGCTCGCGCTCATGCGCGACATCAACGCGCCGCCGCCGAGCGCCGCCGGGTTGTCGCAGGCGCGGCGCCCGTTCGCGTCGCAGTATCCCGACCTCGCGGCGATCAACGAGCTCGAGTCGATCGGCCGATCGCAGTACAACTCGATGCAGCTGTCGCTGATTCAGAACGCCTGGCACGGCGTCTCGGGCCGTTTGAACTACACGCTGTCGCACGCGATGGACAACGGATCGGAGGCGCGCAACACGCTGCCGATGATCCAGACCGACATCGACGCCGACTGGGGCAACGCGGCGTTCGACATCCGCCACGTCTTCACCGCCGGCTTCACCTACAACCTTCCGGCCTGGGGCGGCGGACGCTTCGGCGACGGGTGGCAGCTGAACACGATCGCGACCTTCCAGAGCGGCACGCCGTTCACGATCACGACGGGCACCGACGCGAGCGGCACCGGCGTCCGATCCGATCGCCCGAACCTGGCCGGCGATCCGTACAGCGGCATCGTCCAGCCGACGACGACGCCGCTGTCGCTCGTGTGGTTCAACCCGGCGGCGTTCGCCGTGCCGGCCGCGGGGACGTTCGGCAACCTCGCGCGCAACGCGCTCTACGGTCCCGGCTTCAAGAGCGTCGATCTCTCTGTCTTCAAGACGACGAAGTTGAACGGCGGTGCGTCGCTGCAGCTGCGCTGCGAAGTCTTCAACCTGTTCAACACGATCAACTGGGCGAATCCAGGCACGTCGGTCTCGAGCTCGACGAGCTTCGGGATCATCACCAACACGCGCAACGCGAACAACGCGCCAGGCATCGGCGCCGGCGAACCGCGCAACGTGCAGCTCGCGGCGAAGATCCTGTTCTGAGGACGACATAAACCGCAGAGACCGCTGAGCACGCAGAGACGCGCGCGCGCGCCCCGCGAAGCGGGCCGTCGCGCGCCCCGCCTGTCTCCGACGCTTCCCGGTTCTTCTTCTTCGTGATCTTCGTCTCTCTTCGTGTCTTCGTGACCCCCGTCACGCCGCACGATCGGTGTATCCTTCCGCCACGATGCGAAGAACGTTCATGTCACGACCGGCGCATTCTTACCTGCTCCTCGCGCTCGTGCTCATCGCGCCAGTCGCCGCCGGCGCGCTGAACGGGCTGCGCGCGCAGCCGCAGCGGATCGACCCGAGCCTCTACGCCGGGCTCCGCTGGCGCAACATCGGGCCGTTCCGCGGCGGCCGCGTGAACGGCGTCAGCGGCGTGCCTGGGCAGCCGAACACGTTTTACTTCGGCTCGGTCGGCGGCGGCGTCTGGAAGACCACGAATGCCGGACGCACGTGGGTGCCGATCTTCGACTCGCAGCCGATCGCGTCGATTGGCGCGATTGCCGTCGCCCCCTCCAATCCCGACATCGTCTACGTCGGCAGCGGCGAAGCCGACATGCGGTCGCAGATCTCGTACGGCAACGGGATGTACAAGTCGACCGACGCCGGGAAGACGTGGACGCACGTCGGCCTCGACGACACGCGGCAGATCGGCAAGGTCATCGTCGATCCGCGCAACCCCGACGTCGTGTTCGTCGCGGCGCTCGGCCACGCGTACGGCGCGAACCCGGATCGCGGCGTGTACCGCTCGCGCGACGGCGGCGCGACCTGGCAGAAGGTCCTGTTCAGGAACAACGACGTCGGCGCGATCGATCTCGCCTTCGATCCCGGCGATCCGCAGACCGTCTACGCCACGCTGTGGAACACGCGGCGTCCGCCGTGGAGCATCTACCCGCCGTCCTACGGGCCGGGCAGCGGCGTGTACAAGTCGACCGACGGCGGCGCGAACTGGCAGCAGTTGACGCGCGGGCTGCCGGCCGATGCCGTCGGCCGCATCGGCGTCGCCGTCGCGCCGTCCAGTCGCGCGCGCGTCTACGCGATCGTCGACGCAAAGGACGGCGGCCTGTTCCGTTCCGACGATGCCGGCGCGACGTGGACCAAAGCCTCGAGCGACCAGCGCATCTGGGGCCGCGGCTGGTACTTCGGCAAGGTCGTCGTCGATCCGAAAAATCCCGATCTCGTCTACATCTCGAACACCGGCGTCTATCGCTCGCGCGACGGCGGGAAAACCTTCGGCGAGCCGTTCAAGGGATCGCCAGGCGGCGACGACTATCACCAGCTGTGGATCTATCCCGGCGACGGGGACCGCATGATCCTCGGCGGCGATCAGGGCGCGGTCGTCAGCGTCGACGGGCACGCCGACCATCCGACGTGGAGCTCGTGGCTCAATCAATCGACGGCGCAGATCTACCGGCTCGCGCCCGACAACGCGTTTCCCTATTGGGTGACCGGCGCGCAGCAGGACAGCGGCGCCGTGCGCGTGCGCACGCGCGGCCGTTTCGCCGGCATCACGATGCGCGACTGGGAGCCGCTCTGCGCCGGAGGCGAGAGCGGCTACACCGCGCCCGATCCGCTCAATCCCGACATCGTCTACGGCGGCACCGTGTCGACGTGCAACGCGCAGACCGGCAAGACGACCAACATCACGCCGGAAGTGGATCTGCCGACGCCGCCGCGGCACACGTGGACGCTGCCGCTCGTCTTCTCGCCGGCCGATCAGCACGCGCTCTACTTCAGCGATCAGTATCTCTTCAAGACGACCGACGGCGGCGCGCACTGGACGCGCATCAGCGAGGACATGACGCGCGAGAATCCGGGCGTGCCGCCGAACCTCGACGCGGCGACGGCGGCCGACGCGCCCGAGTCGCAGCGGCGCGGCGTCATCTACTCGATCGCGCCGTCCAGCGTCCGCGCGACGCTCATCTGGATCGGCACCGACGACGGCTACATCCACGTGACGCCCGACGACGGCAAGACGTGGCAGAACGTGACGCCGCGCGAGCTGACGGCGTGGAGCAAGGTCGTGATGATCGAGGCGTCGCACTTCGACGCGAACGAGGCATACGCGGCGATCGATCGGCATCGCCTCGAGGACAACGAGCCCTACGTGTACCGCACGAAGGACGCCGGCAAGACGTGGACGAAGATCACCGGCGGCCTGCCGCGCGGCGTCTACCTGCAGACGATCAAAGAGGACCCGAAGCGGCGCGGCCTCCTCGTCGCCGGCACCGAGCTCGCGCTGTTCGTGTCCTTCGACGACGGCGACAGCTGGCAGCCGCTGCAGCTGAACATGCCGCCGGCGTCGATGCGCGACGTCGCGTTCCATGACAACGATCTGATCGTCGCCACGCACGGCCGCGGCTTCTGGGTGCTCGACGACGCCAGCGTGCTGCGCCAGCTGACGCCGGAGATCGCCGCCGCGAGCGCGCATCTCTTCAAGCCGGCCGACGCGATCATCCTGCCGCCCTCGACAGACGACGGCACGCCGACGCAGAAGGACGAGCCGGCGGCCGAGAATCCGCCGGTCGGCGCGATCGTCGACTACTACCTGAAGACCGCGGCGAGCGGGCCGCTGACGATCGAGATTCTGAACGCGAGCGGCGGCGTCGTGCGCCGCTCCTCGAGCGCCGATCCGGTGCCGCCGATCGATCCGAACACGCTCGTCGTGAACGCCGTCTGGCAGCGGCCGCAGGAGCCGCCGTCGGCAGCGGCGGGGATGCATCGGTTCGTGTGGGACTTTCGGCCCAACCCGCCGGCGGGCGGCCGCGGGCGCGGCGGACGCGGCGGCGGCGGAGGAGGCGGTGGCCGCGGCGGCCTGCCGCCGGTCGCGCCCGGCACCTACGGCGTCAGGCTCACGGTCGGCGGACAGACGTTCACGCAGCCGCTGACGGTGAAGCCGGATCCGCGGGAGGTCAGGTAGGTCAGGTGGGTCAGGTGGGTCAGGTGGGTCAGGTGGGTCAGGTAGTCGTCAGCCTGCGGCACCGAGACCGGGACGCCTACGACGAGCTGTGCTGCTACACGCTCGCGCACGGCGATCCGTCGTTCATCCATCAGCACGTCGTCGACGCGTGGGCCGTGCAGCAGGCCGACGAGGCGACCAAGCCGATCGCGATCACGTTCGGTCTGGTCGGCTTGTACCTGCACGTCGAGCAGCAGTGGTCCGGCCGCCGCGTGCAGCGCGCGCACATGGACCTCGCGCGCGAGAAACACGCGTGGCCGGCGGTCGTGCTGCCGCGCGACCGCGGCGCGATCACCGCGCGCACGGTGATGGCGGCACCCGCCGGGCCGGAGCGCGACACGGCGATCGACGCCTGGTGCGCGTCGGTATGGAATGCGTTCGCCGACAACCGCGAGAGGATCGTCGACCTGCTCGACCGGCACCGCATCGTCGCGCGCGGCGCGGCCCGCTAGAGGGAACCTGTCACCCGAGGATTTCGTTGAGGCCGTCCAGCACCCGTGCGAGCTCTTCTTCCGACGATCGCGCGAGCCGTTGACCGATGCGGTCCACCGACAGCGTGCGGATCTGGCTGATCTTGATCCACGATCGCTTCGGGAGACCGCCGGCCTGGCTCTCGAGCGTCAACGGAAACGCGGCTCTCGGCTCCTGGCTCGTCATCGCAACCGCGATAACCGTTCCTGAGCGTTCGTTGAACACGTCGTGGCTCAGGATCAGGACCGGCCGGCGGCCGGCTTGCTCGTGCCCGCGGACGGGATTCAGCTCCGCCCATCGGACATCTCCTCTCAGTATTCGGGCCATGAGCCGAAGTCCTCGAGCAGACCCTCGTCGGCCAGGCGTTTCTCTTCGCGCGGGTTGAGCTTCGCCGATTCTCGCGCGAGCCTGGTGCGCGCGAGCCGCCGCAGCTTGTCGGCCAGCGCCGTCTCGATCGCTTGGCTGCGGCTTCGAAAGCGGCGGCGAGCCACGAGTTCGTCGACGCGCTCGACGAGCGCCGCATCCAGCGTCAGCGCGACCTTTGTCTTCGCCATGTCGGTATGATGACTTATCATACCAGCTCGTCGTATCGGCGTCTCGCACGGGGCGAGGCTTGTCCGGACTTCCCTCGTGAAGGACACGTAATGGACAATGGGATAGGACGATTGCCGGGCCTTCGCCCACGCTGGAGGATTGCATCCATGCTCAGACGCCGTGTTCTCGTTGCCGTGCTCGCCGCTCTCATCGTCACGCCGCTTCTCGCGCAGGCGCCGAAAGGCTGGAAGATGCGCGTCGATCGCAGCACCAACGCCTCCGATCCCGACGCCGGCGGGCCGATCAAGTTCATGCAGATGGGTTCGACGCTGCACGCGATCAACCCGCAGGCCGCCGTCTACTGGAACCCGGCGAACACCGCGTCGGGGACCTATACGCTGAAGGGCACCTTCACGCTGATGAAGCCGAGCGGGCACACGAACTACTACGGCCTCGTCTTCGGCGGCAGCGATCTCGAGGGCGCGGCGCAGAAGTACACCTACTTCATGGTCGCGCAGGACGGCACCTGGCTGCTCAAGAAGCGCGACGGCGAGGCGGCGACCGACGTGGCGCCGAAAGGTACGAACGCCGTGGTGAAGAAGCCGGACTCGAGCGGTAAGTCGACCAACGCGCTCGAGGTCCGCGTCGGCGCCGACAAGATCGACTATGTCGTCAACGGCACGGTGGTCCACTCGATGCCGAAGTCCGGCGCGAAGACCGACGGCGTCTACGGCATCCGCGTGAACCATCTGCTCGAAGTGCAGATCGACGGGCTGGCGGTCACGAAATAGGAAAGTAACGCAAAGTAGGCAGAGGTCGCGAAGCACGCAAAGGCTGCGCAAAGAGAGCATGCCTGCCGCCGTCGCCCCCGGGCCGAAACCCTCGCTGCTCGACGCGCTGGTGTATCGGCCCGGGCGCGATCCGCTGGTGTTCTTCACGAACCTCGCGCGGACCTATGGCGACGTCGTGCAGTACCGGATGGCCGGCGAGCGGATCTTCCTCATCAGCGATCCGCAGCACATCAAGAACATCCTCGTCACCTACAACCGGAACTTCACGAAGAGCCGCGGCCTCGAGCGGACGAAGCGGATTCTGGGCAACGGGCTGCTGACGAGCGAGGGCGCCTTCCACCTGCGCCAGCGGCGCCTGATGCAGCCCGCATTTCATCGCGACCGCGTCGCCGCCTACGGCGCGACGATGGTCGCCTACGCCGACCGGATGCGCACCGCCTGGCGCGACGGGGCGACGTTCGACATCGCGCGCGAGATGAACCGCCTCACGCTCGCCGTCGTCGGCAAGACGCTGTTCGACGCCGACGTCGAGTCGCAGGCGGCGGAGGTCGGCGATGCGCTGACCGGCGTGATGGAGAGCTTCTGGACGATGCTGCTGCCGTTCGCCGACATCATCGAACGGCTGCCGCTGCGCCGGCTCCGCCGCGCGCGCGTCGCGCGCGCGCACCTCGACGCGATCATCTATCGCCTGATCGCCGACCGGCGCGCGAGCGGCCGCGATCACGGCGATCTGCTGTCGATGTTGCTCACCGCCCAGGACGAGGACGATGGCGGCGTGATGACTGACGTGCAGGTGCGCGACGAAGCGATGACGATCTTCCTCGCCGGCCACGAGACGACGGCGAACGCGCTGATGTGGACGTGGTATCTCCTGAGCCAGTCGGTGGAGGCGGAGGCGAAGCTGCACGAGGAGGTGGACCGCGTGCTCGCCCGACGCCTCCCGACCGTCGCCGACATCCCGGCGCTGACGTGGACCGAGCGCGTCGTCACCGAGTCGATGCGGTTGTATCCGCCGGCGTGGCTGATCGGCCGCCGCGCGATCGAGGAGTACGCATTCGGACCGTACGTCGCGCCGCCGCGGGCGATCCTGATCATGAGCCCTTTCATCGTGCAGCGCGACGCGCGGTGGTACGCCGACCCGGAGCGGTTCGACCCGGCGCGTTGGACGCCGGAGTTCAAGGCCTCGCTGCCGCCGTTCGCGTACTTCCCGTTCGGCGGCGGGCCGCGCCGCTGCATCGGCGAGTCGTTCGCCTGGATGGAACTCGTCCTCATCGTCGCGGCGATCGCGCAGCGGTGGGAGCTGCGCCTGGTGCCGGGCCATCCGGTCGCCCCGCAGCCGCTCATCACGCTGCGCGCGAAGCACGGGATGCGGATGACGCTCGCCGCGCGCTGACGCGCATCTCCCCCGCTCTCCTTCTCCTATCTCTGGCGGCCGGCCGTTGTATTCTTCCTTCTGATGCCCCGCGTGCGACGGATCCTCGAGACGGCGCTCGATTGCGACGATCTGCCGCGCACGGCGGCCTTCTACGCGCACCTGCTCGACGTCACGCCGATGCTCGACAGCGAGCGCCTCGTCGCCATCGACGCGGGGGAAGGGACGGTGCTGCTGCTCTTTCAGCGCGGCGCGGCCGGTGATCTCGAGACGCCAGGCGGCGTGATTCCCGGCCACGATTCGGGCGGACCCGGCCATCTTGCGTTTGCGATCGATGTCGCGGCGCTGCCGGAATGGGAATCGCGGCTGCAGTCGCTCGGCATCGGCGTCGAGAGCCGCGTCACGTGGGAGCGCGGCGGCGTCAGCTTGTACTTCCGCGATCCCGACAATCGATCGGTCGAAGTGGTGACGCCGGGCATTTGGCCGTGCTACTGAGCGGAGCAGGGGACGAGCGGTGGATGAGCGCGTGAAGACCATCGTGATCACCGGCGCGAGCGGCGGCATTGGCGCGGCGCTCGCGGTACAGGCGTCGCGCGCGGGGCATCGGGTCGCGCTCGCCGCGCGGCGCGAGCCGGAGCTCTAGGCAGTGGCGGCGCGCGCGGGCGGCGGCGCGGTCGTGATTCCGACAGACGTCACGAAGCGATCGGACGTCGAGCGGCTGCGCGATCGCGCGATCGCGGCGCTCGGCGGCATCGATGTGTGGGTGAACAACGCCGGCCAGGGCATCACGAAGCCGGTGCTCGAGCTGACCGACGACGACTTCGATTCGATGATGACGATCAACGTGAAGTCGGCGCTCTACGGGATGCAGGCGATCGTCCCGCATTTCATCGAGCGCGGGCGCGGGCAGATCGTGAACGTGTCGTCGTTCCTGAGCCGCGTGCCGTTTGCGACCTACCGCTCGGCCTACAACGCGGCGAAGGCGGCGCTCAATGCGCTCACGGCGAACGCGCGCGTCGATCTCGCGCGCGCGCACCCGGGCATCCACGTCACGCTGGTCCTGCCGGGCCTCGTCACCACCGATTTCCCGCGCAACGCCGTCGGCGGCTCGCCGCCGCTGCCGCCGGGGACGCCCGCGCAGACGCCGGACGACGTGGCCGTCGCCATCCTGCGCGCGATC
>Ga0209474_10000830_pt1 | contig 32048 bp, 33 predicted proteins | sample GraSoiAngelo_145_FD_185902 | JGI IMG/M metagenome (GOLD analysis project Ga0209474, IMG submission 185902) | Grasslands soil microbial communities from the Angelo Coastal Reserve, California, USA - 14_1009_05_20cm (SPAdes) (version 2) | ecosystem: Environmental > Terrestrial > Soil > Grasslands...
GGCTGGACGACGAGCTGGGGGATGAGCACGCGTATGGTCGGTACCGTGGTGATGGCGCATGGCGACGATGATGGAATCATTTTGCCGCCGCGAATCGCTCCGACCCAGATTGTGATTTTACCGATCACGCCGAAGGAAGAAACGCGGGGCCAGGTATTGGAAGCTTGCGACAAACTCGCAGCCCAGCTTCGCGCAAACAAATACGCCGATCTCGCGCTCGAGGTGGAAATCGATCGACGCCAATTCGGTGGCGGGGTGAGAAATTGGGAATGGATCAAGAAAGGTGTCCCGATTCGAGTTGAGCTTGGCCCGCGCGACCTGGAAAAAAATTCGGTAGAGTTGAGCCGGCGGGATCAGCCAGTGAAAGAGAAACAATTCATGGTAACAGGGGAATTCATTTCTCGCGCGCCGGAAATTCTCGGATCGATCCAACAAAATCTTTACCAGCGAGCGCTGAAATTTCGCGATGCCAATACCCGCACCATCGACAACAAGGAAGAATTTTACGATTTCTTCACGCCAAAGAATCCAGCGAAACCGGAAATTCATGGCGGCTTTGCCTGGGCGCATTGGAATGGCTCGCGCGAAATCGAAGAGAAAATAAAAAACGACCTCAAAGTTACAATTCGCTGCATTCCAGTGTCCGGTTCCGAACCTGGGCGCTGCATTTTCACAGGCCAAGCGAGTGAGAAACGAGTGGTTTGGGCCAAAGCTTATTAGCGGGTCGGTTGACGCCGGTACAGACGTTGTTTTACCATTGATTGTTTATGAGCAGTGACCTCACACTCTATAGCCGCGCGATGTGCTCATGGTGCCTCGACGCGAAGGATTTTCTGCAAGCTCGCGGCTATACGTTCACCGAGGTCGATGTCGGCCGGAATCGGACCGCGTACGAAGAGATGAAGGAACTTTCCGATCAAAGTTATGTCCCGACGCTGGTAGCCGGCGAAGAAGTGCTGGCAAATTTCGATGTCGATCAGCTCGAGAAATTCTTAGACGAGCATCAAATCGAACCGTAAATGCTGTTCGGGCTTTTTCTCACCCTCGGGGTTGCTGTTCTCAGTGTCGCTCTGCGCAGTTATCAAACTTCGCTGGCGCAAAAACTCGGGGCCTTCGGAATTCTGATCGCGTCATTCCTGGCAGTTTATTTCATCACCGGGAACGCCGGCTGGGGGGCGGCGGGGGCGGCCGCCTGGCTTTTCCTGCCGTGGCTGGAGATCCTCACGCGCATTCGCACCTTGCGGCTGCCCAAAGAAAAACGGTTGCGGCCCAAAAGTCCGCCCTCCACCAGCTTGTTTCCTGCACTCGACGAGATCAGTCGTGAGATCGAAAATGAAGGCTTCGCTCACGTGAACGATGCCGGCTGGGATTGGGAAGACTACCGGCAATTTTTCAGGTTGTTCTATAAGACCGACGATCGCGCCCAGGCCACAATTTGCCTGAACGAACAACACGATCTTTCCTTTTATTACCTGCGCATTTCCTCGCGCGCGAAAGACGGCCAGATTTGGACGACTTGGAATTATCCGTTGTCTTACGGATTAAAACTAACTCCACAGTTTCGGATCAATCGCCAGCGGCCGGATCAGACATTTTGGCAGCTTTATCAAAGCCATCGCGAATTTCTGCGGAGTCATTCCGTCGAGACAAGCGCGCTCGACGCTCTCGATGACGAACGGATGCAAACCGACATTGAAAATGATTTGCGCGAGCAGATTGCGCACAATGTCCGGGCAGGGGTGCTCAAACCCGCGGCGAAAGACGTAGTGAAGTATTCCTGGCGCGGGATGATCTATCTCTGGTGCCAGTTCTTAATCGATTTGGTTAGATTGTAACTCTTCCTCTTCCTCTATTCTAAGGACAGAAGAGAAAGGTTAAGAGGTAGAGGAAGAGGCTCAGACCTTCATGATCTCGGCTTCTTTGCGCGCGAGATGATCGTCGATCGATTTTACGAAACGATCCGTCAATTTTTGCACCTCGCCTTCTGTGTCGCGCATCCCATCTTCGGTCAGGCCGCCCGCGGCTTTCAGCTTTTTCGCTTCATCCAGGGCAGCGCGCCGATTCGCGCGCACTCGCACGCGTGCTTCTTCCGCCATCTTGCTCAGCGAACGGACCAGATCTTTGCGGCGTTCCTCCGACAATTCCGGGATGGGCAGGCGAATAATCTTGCCGTCCACCGACGGCGTTATGCCGATACGCGATTCGTTGAGCGCTTTCTCGATGTCGCGGACCGTTCCAGCGTCGAATGGTTGCACCACGAGTAAGCGCGGTTCTGGCGCGGTGATGAGGGCAAGCTGTTTGAGTTTCATGGCCGAGCCGTAGGCCTGCACGTCCACATTCTCTACTAGGGCGGGCGATGCTTTCCCGGTCCGCACCGCCGCGAATTCGTGCACCATGAAATCGACGCTTTTTTCCATTGCCATTTCGGCTTCGAGAAGAATGTCGTCGCTACTCATAAAAGATTTTGGCGCGGCCGAATCTTAATCGCAAACCACGGTGCCGATTTTCCGCCCCAGCACCACATTGCGAATATTCTCTGGCTCGTTCATGTTAAAAATGACGATGGGGATCTTGTTGTCCATGCACAAACTGAAAGCGGTCGAATCCATTACCTGCAAACGTTTGCTCAGCGCCTCGGTGTAGCTCACCTGTTCGTAGCGCTTTGCGTTTGGATTTTTATTCGGATCGGAATCATAAACGCCATCGACCTTGGTTGCTTTCAGAAGCACTTCCGCGCCGATCTCACTCGCACGCAACGCCGCCGTCGTGTCGGTGGAAAAATAGGGGTTGCCGGTGCCGGCGACGAAAATAACAACGCGCCCGAGCTCGAGATGGCGGATGGCGCGCCCGCGAATGAAAGGCTCCGCTACGTTTTTCATTTCAATCGCGGTTTGCACTCGTGTTTCCACTCCGATTTGGGCGCACGCACTTTGTAAGGCCAGGCCATTGATAACAGTCGCGAGCATTCCCATGTAATCAGCAGTGGTGCGGTCCATTCCGCGATGGGCCGCGGAAGTTCCGCGCCAGATATTTCCTCCGCCGATGATCACACCGATTTGCACCCCGAGATCGCGCACTTCCTTAATTCGCTCGGCAATCGCGAGGACGACCTGTGGCGAAATATTTTCCCGCGCACCGGGCGCCTGAAGCGCCTCGCCGCTTAATTTGAGCACGATGCGTTCATAAGCGGCAGCTTCCGTCTGCATTGGGCGTCAAGATGCCGCAAACGTGTGTGTAATGAAAACAAAAATGCTCTGTTGTCGCTACGGTCCCTGGCTGCTGCGGCTTAGGCAGCCGTAGACGGGAGAGGGGGCACGGCCAGCGACCGGGGCTACAGCTGAACGATTCGGGAATGCCCACGTAAAAATTCCGCAGCGCTCATTCGCCGTTTCCCCTCAAGCTGAATTTCGCCCAACGACAACGCGCCTTCCCTGGCAGCGACAATCAATTCATTTTCGTCTCGCGAAATATCGCCGGGCTTGCCCCTGCGATCGACAATTGTAGCACCAAAGATTTTCAACTTGCGATGGTCGATCTTCATGAACGCGCCGGGCCAGGGATCGAATGCGCGGATTTTTCTTTCGATGACATCGGCCGACTCAGTCCAGTCGATCCGGCCGTGTTCGCGCTCGAGTTTGGGCGCGTAAGTTGCAAGTTCATTTTCTTGCGGAAGGCGAGGCGCTTTTCCCTTCTCCAGCAACAAGATTGCCTCAGCCAACACTGCCGGTGCAATTTGGGCCAGCTTGTCGTGCAAGGAAGCGCCAGTCTCAGCAGGTGCGATCTCAACTTTTCTCTGAAGCAGGATGTCACCAGTATCGAGACCTTCATCCATATACATGACCGTGATTCCGGTTTCGCGATCGCCCGCCGCAATGGCGGCTTGGATCGGCGCGGCGCCGCGCCAGCGCGGCAGCAACGAGGCATGCAAATTCAGACAAACAACTTTGGGAATTTCGAGAACCTCGCGCGGAAGAATTTGTCCGTAAGCTATTACCACAATCACATCCGGCGTCAGTGCGCGAATAGCATCAATTGACTGCCGATTTTTGATTTTTTCCGGCTGTAAAACGGGCAGGCTGAGTTTACTTTCAGGTGTTGCACCTGCAATACTCAATTGTTGACCCGCTTTCTTGATCGGTGATGCCGTGAGTTTTTGATCGCGTCCGGCTGGTTTATCGGGTTGGGTGACTACGCCGACCAACTCGTGGTCACGCCAGTCGTGCAGCATCCGCAATGTCGGCAGGCCGATTTCACCGGTGCCGATAAGGAGAATCCGCATTCTTGTTAGGAATGCAGAGAAATTGGAACCCGCCTTCCTCGGCGCGCCTGTTGCGCCGCGATCGCTTGCGCCATCATTTTTTCACCGGCCGTGACTTCGCGCGATCCGACCGAAGAAGCGCAACCGGTGCAGAGATAATCGTACAGTTCTTTGTCAGGCAAAACTAGCAGCAGCCGTTCGCGCACCGGCATGGCCGCTTTGCATTTGTCGCAATAAAGGCTGGAAGCAGTGAAGTTCTCAAACTGACTCATTTCGATGCCCATCGACGCCGTTCATACTGGCGAGGATGTCGAACAAAACCTTCGCGGGTGGCTGCATCGCGTCAACCACCGTGATGCGATCTTTTGGATAGTAGGTGAGCACGGGACGGGATTCGTTTTCGTAAATGTTGAGGCGTTTTTGGATTACCTGCTCATTGGCGTCATCGAGCCGGTTATCTTTCAAGGCGCGCTTTTTCAGCCGGACGAATAGGGTCTCCCGATTCGGGCATGCGAGATGGAAGACTTTTTCCACGTCGATCATTTGCTCCATGATTTTTGCCTGGTTCACATTTCGTGGAATCCCATCAAGCACGAGCGTATCGATATCGGGTTTGAATTTGTGAGCGTCGACCGCGGCGTCGATTGCTTCTTTCCAGAGCTCGACCGTGATTTCGTCGGGCACGAGCTGGCCTTTGCTCGAATATTCGAGAAAAGCTTTGCCGACATCGGTGCGGGTGTCGATTGAGCGGAAAACATCGCCACAGGGACAATGGAAAAAACGCGGGATACTGCCGAGCGTTTTGCCCTGTGTGCCCTTGCCGCTACCCGGCGCGCCAAAGAGAATGAACGTCTTGTATTTCATGGAGGAACTTTCTTTTATAAAACAAACAGCATGATTTGGGCAATAGTTGTCCCGTACTCTTTGGTCATCCCGAGCTACGTCGAGGGATCCCGTTGCGCTACCTCAAAGCTTAGTCCTATTTCAGACTTACCTCGCCGCGACCGGATCGACATTCACTCGTCGTCCCGCCCGATCGAAGCGCACGTTCCCATCGACCAGCGCAAAAATGGTATAGTCGCGCCCAAGCCCGACGTTTTTCCCCGGCAAAAATTTTGTTCCCCGCTGCCGCACAATAATGTTGCCCGCGACGACCAGCTCGCTGCCGAATTTTTTCACACCCAGCCTCTTGCTGACGCTATCGCGCCCATTCTTTACGCTGCCTTGTCCTTTTTTGTGAGCCATTGGCGAGGGTTGATGGTTAATCAATGATGCTTAATTGGGTTCTTCTTCGTAATCTTATTCTTAATCGTATTCCTATTCGGCCGCTTCTTTTTTTGCGCTTTTCTTTCCGCCGACGCTGATCGATTTAATTTTCAGCCGGGTCAGCTTGCGCCGATGACCCACCGTGCGGTGGTAACCTTTTCGTCGCCGAAATTTGTAGGCGACGACTTTTTTGTCTTTGCGTTGCTCAACCACTTCCGCTGTCACCTTCGCGCCGTCGATCGGCGCGCCATGGCTGACGTTGTCGCCATCGGCGTGCATTAAGACATCAGCAATCACCACCTGCTTGCCCGGCTCGGCCTCCAGTAAATCGACATCGATCGTGTCGCCTTGCGCGACGCGATACTGCCGGCCGCCGGTCTTGATGATTGCAAAGGCCATATGAGTGATTTCTCTCTGGGGAAAAAGCCGCGCAAAATCCCACAAATGCACCGGTTTGGCAAACGGAAAGCGTAGCTGATGTGGCTGCCGCATCTCTGGCGGCAGAGTTTCTCGGGTCTGCCGCTCAGGACGGCGGCAGCTACTAAGACAGATAATCAGGAACCCGCCGCTCCTTTGACCAGCAGCACGATCTCTCCTTTTGGCGGATGCGCTTGATAATGCGCGAATAGTCCGGCCGCGCTCCCCCGTCGGAACTCTTCAAATTTTTTGGTCAGCTCGCGAGCAACACAGAGTTGCCGGTCTTGCAAGATGTCGATGGCGGCAGTGAGCGCTTTGATTAATCGATATGGCGATTCGAAAAAGATCGTTGTCTCCTGGCGTTCATTCGCGGCGCGCAATTCGCGTTCGCGTTGCCCGCTTTTCACCGGCAGAAATCCGCGAAAACAAAACTTCTCCATTTCAAATCCTGAACCTACCAAAGCGGTCAGGATCGAAGACGAGCCGGGAACAACGGTGAAGGGGAGATCACGCCGAATGCATTCGCGAATTAGCCGCGCTCCCGGATCGGACAGCCCCGGCATCCCGGCGTCCGTCACCAGCGCGATGTTTTCTCCCGTAGCGAGCCGCTCGATTAATTGCGCAGTGCGCATCGCTTCATTGTGCTCATGAAAACTGACGAGCGGTTTTTTGATTTCAAAGTGTTTGAGCAACATCCCAGAGTGCCGTGTGTCTTCCGCCGCGATCGCGTCAGCCAATTTCAGTACCTCCAGCGCGCGCAGGGTGATGTCGCCGAGATTTCCAATTGGCGTCGCGACGATGTAAAGCATGCGCGATCATCGGATGAGATTCGGTTTTGTGCCATTGGATGTGACCCGCAGCTGCGACGGCAGGGAGCAGCGCTCGACTGCGCTTGTGTCGTTGCGTTTTCTTTTTTATGCCGCCCGCAAGCTAAGGACACAGACTTTTCAGTCTATGCACCCAATGGAGTTTTGCTCCGCTGAGACCGGTCCGAAGCAGGAGCGGGAAAAACTCCCGCTGGCCGCACGGGCCAGCGGCCTGTGTTCCGTTACCTACTGAAGGTCTTCGCCTCTGAGAATAAAGCCGAATTGTTCAGCCAAAACGAACTGAAAGAGGAGGAATGATATGAGAATGCCTTTTTGTTTGCTGGCCCTGTTGGGCTTAGCTGGCTGTGTCGCGGAAACCCCTGTGACGACCACGACTGAAGTGACGCGCGAAACTGTGACCACTGGTCCCGCTGTGGCCCGACCGGTTACGCGAGAGGTTTTGGTTACTCAAGCCCCGCCGCCAGTTCGGGTAGAGACGAGAACCGTTGCACCAGGGCCGAGCTACGTTTGGACGAACGGCTACTGGCAATGGACTGGCACGAGCTATGCATGGGTGCCGGGCCATTGGGTTGCGCGTCCGAGACCGGCCGCGGTCTGGGTTGAGGGTCGCTGGGTGCGCCATCCCGGCGGGTGGGCCTGGGTCGCCGGTCACTGGCAGTAAAAGCATTCCAGGCGATCGATAAAATCGATTTTATCGCGAAACGAATCGATTTGCTCGACATTGTCGTGAAGGCGTTCTTGCCTTCACGTGCATCGACCCGTTTCCCGACGCAATCGTGCGACCCGCATTCTCATGCGCGGATTGCTTGGGGCCTTTCTAATCGTTTTCCTGCTCATCGCCCTGATCTATTTCAAGCAGCACTCATTGGTTTATCATCCGCGCCCCTACGACCCGGATTACGCACGGGCGCTACCGCCGAACGGCGAAGAAATTTCGTACCTGCTGCCGTTCGGCAAACAAACGGCGTTTTATGTCCCGGCACGAAATAACGGACGATTGCCGAGTAGGCTTTGGATCGCGTTTTGCGGCAACGGTTCTCTTGCACTCGACTGGACGACGATCCTGGCGGGCTACCCAAATTCTAATGATGCATTCCTGCTTGTTGATTATCCTGGCTACGGACAATGCCAGGGTTACGCTACCATCGCGAGCACGCGGGTTTCGAGCGACGCCGCGCTGAATGCGCTGGCGAAACGGCTCGCTCTTTCCGAGGAAGAAATGGAATCGCGACTCTGCACGATTGGTCATTCGCTCGGCTCCGCGGTTGCGATCGATTTCGCAGCGCGCCATCGCGTCCAGCGAGTTATCGCGATCTCGCCCTTCACCACTCTGCGCGAAGAGGCCGCCCGGATTGGGGGGCCTCTGTCACGTCTGCTGATCGAGAACTACGATAACCGCTCCGGCATTGCTGAAATTCACAAACGCAATCCGGAGGCAAAAATCGCGATTTTTCACGGGACAAAGGACGAAGTTATCCCTGTGCGGGTGGGCCGCGAGCTGGCCCAAAAATTTTCTTTCATCGACTTCTTTCCGGTTGAGGGCGCGGACCATGTGAGCGTCTTGTCCGAAGCCCACGACAAAATCGTTCGCTGGATGAAAAACTGAATGTTGGCGCGACGCTGCGGTTGGAATCTTTCTCAAGCTCAATCCTCTTCATGTTACTTTAAAGCTGCGTGTGATATGATACTTTGGAATAATTCAAGCTGAGGATCGCAGGCGATGAGACCGAAAAGTCCGTGCGAAATCAGAAAGCGCCGGTTTCCGCAAACGGCCTATTTCTTTCACTCGGACATGGGTGGGTGGCGTGGCTATTGGTCCGCCCCGGGCGATGAGGGAGAATCCGATCAGCGTAAATTTTACGATTTCACGCGCGAGTTCCTGCGCGAGTCCGCGCGTGAAAGAGCCAAAGAGATGTATGTCTTCGCGCTCGTCGTTCTCACCGCCGCCTGGCCGGTCGGCTACATGGTGGTGACGGTCGTGAAACTGCTGCTCAAAGGTCACCCGCTGGATTAAACAACGGTTACCGCGGACCGGAGTCGCGTACGCCGCAAAGAGACAGACGCTTTTGCCCGCCTATTGCGGCGGCCAGAGAAATTCGGCTCGATATTCGGGTGTGGCTTCGGGGGCGAAGCCATGGCGCATGATGTTTTCGGTAACGACGCGCGGGACGAGGAAGTTGAGCAGGTAATCGCTGCCGCCGGCTTTAGTTCCCCCGCCGCTCATTTTGAATCCGCCAAAAGGGTGACGGCCGACCACTGCGCCGGTGCAGGAGCGATTGATATAAACATTCCCGGCTACGAGCTCCGCTTTGATCCGCTCGATGTTAGCGGGACTGCGCGAGAAGAATCCGGCGGTGAGCGCGTAATCGGTATCGTTGGCAATTCTAATCGCATCGTCCAGATCGCGCGCTTTCAACACACTCAACACCGGCCCAAAAATTTCACACTGGCTTAGGGTCATTTCCGGTTTTACGCCGGTAAAAATGCTGGGCGGAATGAAATAGCCTTTGTCCGGAACATTGGTCGCCTGGAAAGCGAGCGTCGCTTCGATTTTGCCGCGCTCGATAATTTCCTGGATGCGGCGATAGGCAGTCTCGTCGACGACGGGGCCAACAGTAATTCCCGGTTCCTCTGGATTGCCAACGCGCAAACTGGCAGCGGCAGCGAGCAACCGTTGCATCACGCGGTCGTAATTTTCTTCGAGCACAATCAAGCGCGAACAGGCGGAACATTTCTGTCCCTGATAACCAAAAGCGGAATAGATTGTATCCACGATCGTTTCGTCGAGATCGGCATCGGAATCGACGATGATCGCGTTCTTGCCGCCCATCTCGCAGACGACGCGCTTAAGTTCCCGCTGGCCGGGGCGGGTTTTGCCAGCCGATTCCCATATTCGCAGACCGACTTCCCGCGAGCCGGTAAAGGCGATCATCTCCACATCAGGATGGTCGACCAGATAGGCGCCAATGACGGACCCGCGGCCGTGTAGGCAATTGAGAACGCCCGGCGGAACTCCCGCTTCTTGGAAAATCTCCATCAGCAGCGCTCCGAGGATCGCCGAAGGCTCGGCCGGTTTCATGATCACGGTATTGCCGGTGACGAGCGCGGCGGTAACCATTCCGCAGAGAATCGCGACGGGAAAATTCCATGGCGCGATGACGAGGGCTACGCCACGCGGCCAGTAATGCTGGTAACTTTCCTCGCCGGGGACGTGTTGGGTCAGACGCGGATTTCCGCGCAGCCGCATTTGGTGCGCGTAGAACAGACAAAAATCCATCGCTTCGCGGATGTCGCCGTCGGCTTCGGCCCAAGCTTTGCCGACCTCGAACACTTCGACCGCGGAGAGTTCAAACCGTCGACGATCGAGAATCGCAGCCACGCGTTCAAGCAACTGGCAGCGTTCTTCGAAGGGTGTGCGTCCCCAGATTTGGAAGGCATGCCGTGCCGCCTTCACTGCGCTCTCGGCTTCGGGAATTCCGGCTTCGGCAACTAAACCAACGATTTGATCTGGCCAGCTCGGATTCAGGGAGGGCAGCAATTTGTCAGTCCAAACTTCTTTGCCATCGATGACGAGCGGATGCTTCTGTCCGAAGCGCGCACGCACTTCGCGCAAAGCCGTCCGCATTTTTTCCTGGGACTCGAGATGAACGAAATTTGTCAGCGAGGCATTTTTGTAAGTCTCGCCGGGTGGCATCTCGAGCGTAGCGCCGTTGCGGCCCGCTCCGTCATCCCGAGCGAAGTCGAGGGATTCCGTGGGAGTCACCTTAAAGCTGCCGCTGCGGGATTCCTCGACTTCGCCCAGGATGACGGAAGTTGCGACAGCGCCGTTGACCAGATCACGCGGATCGCGCAGCAACTGCGCTGCTGAAACATGCTCGGAGAACTTCGCGCGCAAGAATCCTTCATTAGAGGTATTTTCAAGGAGACGGCGCACCAGATACGACATCCCAGGCAACAGTTCGCCGACAGGCGAATATTCGCGTACCCGATAGCCCATCTCGACCAGTGCGCGCTTGATCGGTCCGGCCATTCCGTAGAGCAACTGAAATTCGAAACGGCTGCGATCGATCCCGAGCTCTTCCGCTAATGCCTGCGCGTACGCGATGCTACGGACGTTGTGAGAACCAAACGCAGAAGTCACAATCGATTCGTTCTCGAGTAAAATGCGGCTGAGCCGTTCGAAATTGGCATCGCTCTCGGGCTTTTGCAGCCATACCGGAATGACCCAGCCGTTTTGGGTGGACTTAATTTTTTCGTAATCCCAATACGCGCCTTTGACCAGACGAACCGTAAAACGCGTCCCGCGCTCTCGTCCCCACGCGATCAGATCATGCAAATCAATTTCGGCGTCACGCAAGTAAGCCTGAATGACAATGCCGGCATGCGGCCAGTCGCGAAACTCCGGCTCGGTGAAGAGCGTTCGAAAAAGTTCGAGGGTCGCGTTTTTGTGCGCGTAGCTTTCCATGTCGAAATTGATGAAAGCGCCGAGCTCTTTCGCACGGCGTAAAATCGGACGGAGCTTCGGTGCAAGATGGGCAATCGCGTCCACCGGATCGGCCGGGTTCATTTGCGAATAGAGCGCGGAAATTTTTACCGACACATTTACGATTGGGAACAGCTCGGAGTTTTCGCCGAGCGGATCGGTCCAGCCGCGCGTCTCGCGGGAGAGATGTTCGAGTAATTCCTGACAACGTTCCGCATACTCGTTAGCTTCTTCTTCGCTGACGACTGCTTCGCCAAGCAGATCGACGGTGAATCCGATTCGTTGGCGCCGCTTTTTGCGCAGCGTTTTCATTATGTCATCCGGATTGCGTCCGGCGATGAACTGCCGCGCCATTCCCGAGACGTTCCAGCGCAGGAATTTTCCGCTGATGATCGGGACGATGCGCGCAAGCGACACCCCGGTGCGGATGAGCGGGGCGAAACCATTCCGCATATCAGCAAAATATTCGTCGAGATGTTGGACGATGTCGGAGCCGCGACGAAGAGATGCGAGCACGTCAACAAAACGGAACATTTGCACTTTGAAATGTTCATCGCGCATCGAGAACTCCATCATCCGCTGATAGAATCCGGCCTTGCTGAAAATCGATTCCGGATGGCGATCGACCAGATTAAAGATTTGGGCGCCGCGTCGTTCGACCTCAGCCTGCAAGGGGCTCATGCCGGATTGTAAACCGCGCCTCGCCGTTGGCAAAGTCGCGGCTGATTGCCACACTGGGTGATTGACGACATGAAGAAGGCTGTCTCAGTCAGCGCCGGGCAATGGCCGGCGGCATCATTCGATTGCTCGAAGCGAGAAACGCGGGTAGCGACTTGCAACTATGACTGAGCGGCGCCAGGAATTTACGAGCGACAATACAGCGGGCCTTTGCCCGGAAGCAGCCACCGCGCTCGCGGACGCGAATGCCGGCGCAGCAGCATCTTACGGCGACGATGAATGGACCCGGCGTCTGTGCGATCGCGTCCGCGAGCTTTTCGAAATCGAGTGCGATGTCTTTCTCGTCTTCAACGGGACAGCGGCCAATGCGTTAGCCCTGGCACAACTTTGCCAGCCGTTTCACAGCGTCATCTGCCATGAGTACGCTCACATCGACAATGACGAGTGCGGCGCGTGCGAATTTTACACCGGTGGCTCCAAACTGATTCCAACGCGCGGCGCGAACGGCAAGATCGATTTGTGCGAAGTGGAAGCGGCCCTGACACGGCAACACGAATTACATTCACATAAGCCACGCGTGATCAGCCTCGCGCAGGCAACGGAACTGGGAACCGTCTATGCCGCTGATGAGATTCGCGAGATCTCAGCATTTGCAAAAAAGCGCTCGATGTTTTTGCACATGGACGGTGCGCGTTTCGCGAATGCGATTGCGGCACTTCGATGCGCACCGAAGGAAATCACCTGGCGAGCCGGCGTGGAAGTCCTTTGCTTCGGCGGGACGAAGAACGGTCTGGCCGCAGGTGAGCTGGTCGTTTTCTTCAGTAAAGAGCGCAGCGCCGATTTCGATTACCGTGCAAAGCAGGGCGGACATCTTACGTCCAAAATGCGTTTCCTGGCGGCGCCTTGGCTCACCTTGTTAGAGAATGAAGTCTGGCTGAAAAACGCGCGGCAGGCGAATGAGGCAGCGCTCAAACTAGCCCGCGGGCTGCAGGACTGCGGAGCTGAGATCGTGTTTCCAGTCGAATCTAACGCGGTCTTTTCCCGCCTCGATTTGATGGTTGCACAGAAGTTGCGCGAGCGCGGATGGGATTATTACAAATTCATCGAGCCGGACATTTATCGTTTGATGTGCGCCTGGTCGACAACGGAGGAAGCGATCTCAGCGTTGCTATCCGACTTCAGGGTCGCGAGAAGTTGCGCGTCTGCGGCGCGCTGATAACATCGTGCAATGATTCGGCTCGCGGCACTCACTTTCGTGCTTGCGCTAGTCGCGGCTGGGTGTCGCACTGCGGAAAACGTCGCGTCCACTTCTGCGGCGGTTGTAACCGCGCCAGCGCACTTCGTAAGAAACAAGCTGAGGGGCGACGAGCAACCAACAACGGAGACCGCGGAGACGACAGTTTACCAAGGGCAACCGGTGGAGACGATGCCTCCGCAGGCGACGGCGACGCCTTTCCGATCGCCGCGGACCGTTACAACCTCAACAGGCACTTCGCCGCCATCCCCACAAGAAGAGACCCGACCGTCAACTGCACTTATGCCACGACCGAGTGCGACGCCGCGGAGTTCCTCCCCAAATAGCGCAGCGCAATTTCCAGTGGCCAAGCCTGTCCCTGGCAAACCGGGGTACGTTTTCAGTCCTTACGATCCCAACGGTGGTTACGTTGATGTAACGGGCTACCAATCTGGTAGCAAGGTGAAGGACCCCTACTCACAGAAGATTTTCCTCGTTCCTTGACCTTGGCGGCAGGTTGATGCTTCGGCAGCTTGCTCGGCAACCAGTTTGCGAAAAAAAGAATAGCTCCGCCGCGATTACGCATATCGCGTATTAAGTGTGCATACTTCGCATTTTTGCAATCATAAAATTACCGGCGCTCTTAGGGTTCCTCATTTATTCGCATGCTTCGTGCTTTTATGGTGATTATGGGATTTACCCTGTTTCGGGTTCCCCGACAACCCTCCGCGCCGAAGCGAGCTTTTGCAGGATTGCAACTGGCCTCAATTCTGATGCTGTTGGCCATTTTCGTGGCGGTTTCGCGTCGCGCAAGCGGTTACGCGCTCGAGGGTCAACACTGGCCGGCCGGAACCGTCGTGACATTCCAAATGGGCCTCGGCTCGGCTGGACGCACACTCATTGATGGTAATACTTCATGGGATACTGCGGCAGCGCCCGCGCTCGGCACGTGGAACAACGTCATGGCCCGGTTGCGCTACAATGACACTGTCACCAATCCTCCTGTTTCCTCTGGGGACGGCGTCAACGCGATCGTCTTCTCTAACACCGTATTCGGCCAAAAATTTGGATCAGGCACCCTGGCGGTGACGTGCTGGCGTATTTCGGGCGGCACTATGACCGAGGCCGACGTTCTCTTTAACAGAAATCAACAGTTCGACTCGTACCGGGGGCCGCTGCGTTTCGGCTCGAACGGTTGGTGCATCGGCGATATTCGGCGAGTCCTTATCCACGAACTTGGTCATGCCCTCGGCTTGGATCACCCGGATCAAAATGGGCAACACGTGGACGCGATCATGAACTCAGTGATAAGCAATCGCGAGACATTGTCTGCCGACGATATTTCTGGCGCTCAATCGATGTATGCGGCGCCTACGCCGACACCAACCCCGACACCCACGCCAACGCCGAGCCCATCTGGGAGTCGTTTTGCCAATATTTCGACGCGAATGGACGTCGGCACTGGAAACAATGTGATGATCGCCGGTTTTATCCTGTCCGGCTCGCAATCAAAAACAGTAGTTGTCCGTGCGCTTGGGCCGACTCTTAGCAGTTACGGGGTTGCTAACGCGTTGAACGATCCAATGCTTGAGTTGCACAATTCTTCAGGTGCCACGATCGCGACGAACGATGACTGGCAGACGGGATCGCAAGCGTCCCAGATCACCAGTAGCGGCTACGCCCCCAACAACAGCAACGAACCAGCCCTGATCGCAACCCTGGCTGCCGGCGCCTACACCGCGATCGTACGCGGCTACAACAATTCGACGGGGGTCGCATTGGTCGAAGTGTATGAATTGGACACGTTAGCGATGCGTTTATCCAACATTTCCACTCGCGGACAGGTTGGCACAAACCAAAATGTCCTTATCGGCGGTCTGATCATAAGCGGATCGACATCAAAAAAACTGATCGTACGTGCCATCGGTCCGTCGCTGGCCTCGCCGCCATTTTCTCTATCCGGGACGCTCCCCAATCCAACCCTGGAGTTGCATGACGGGTCCGGCAACCTGCTCGCGAGCAATGACGACTGGGGCAGTGGCACGCAGGCCGCGGCAATCTCGGCTAGCGGGTACCAGCCATCAAATACTAAGGAGTCCGCGATTATCGCGACGCTGGCGAGTGGCAACTATACTGCCATTGTTCGCGGCGTTAATGACAGCACCGGTATCGCGCTGGTGGATGCGTATGATCTCGATCCATAAATTGAACAAAAGCTTCGCGCCCAGGTTCAAATGCTCGCCGATTGAACCCCGTACCGAACCGGACTAAATTTGCCCATTCTTCCACATGAAAAAGTTCTCCCGTTTATCAGTATTTGGCAGTTTTTTGGTTATTGCCTGCGCGGCTCTGGCGACCACTGTTATTCCGCCTTCGTTCGATGATTTGGTTGGTCGGGCCGAAATGATTTTTCAAGGCACTGTAACTGACGTCCACTCCGAATGGACCGGTGAGGGCGCGCAACGTCACATCATGAGCTACGTGACGGTTAAGGTAGAGGAAGCCATTAAGGGCAATCCTGGTGCGAGCGTGACGCTGCGCATGCTGGGTGGCACGGTCGGCGCCGAGACGATGGAGGTAGCTGATGCGCCGAAATTCAAGGTCGGTGATCGCGATATCTTGTTTGTGGAAAACAACGGCACCCAGTTCATTCCGCTCGTCGGCATCATGCATGGACGTTTTCGAGTTAAGAAAGATGAAGCTGGGCGCGACACAGTTTTTACGAACGAGGGATCGCCTTTGAGCGATCTTACCCAGCTTGGCAAAAATGAGGCCGCAGCGTCCACCGGGCGGGCCATCTCAGCGCAGGAACTGAAGCAGGCAATCCATACCAAGGCCCAGGCGCAGACCGAGCACCCCGGCCATTAAGGCGGCTCTTTTAGCCCTGGTTGCGCCGCAAGCCGGTTACTTCGCTATTCTCAAACATCCGATCGCTGTCACGGGCTTTGCTTGATCGAGCTTTTACGACGTTATCCCTGATTAGGGCACTTCGTTCGACGCACGTTCGCGTTTCACTTTTTGTCTCACTTCGTTTGTCCGATCAATTGCGGCCTTTGCCCAATCGTGCTCGCTGGCCGGACGTGGCGTCAATGCTGCCTGAGCCACCGCTCCTGCCGTTTTTTGGGGCGCAGAATTTTCCGCCTGTTTCTGTCGCAAGAAAATCACTCCTAGCATGATCAGCGCAACGACAATGAAGTAACGCATTCTCCCTTTACCAGCACGATATGAGCCAGCTCCAGCCATTGCCCGAACCGATGCGGAGTGATAAATAACGACATGAACGCAATCCGGCGTTCGGTATTTTTCCTGTGGCTGCTGGCATTGATCGCAATGACGGCACAGGGGCAAATTTACCAGGGAAGACAGCTGGTCGAGGCTGACGCCCTGGCAAATGTTAGCGCCATCGTTCCGGGGGAGCCGTTTCTGGTCGGCGTGCGGTTAAAAATGCAGCCGCACTGGCATACCTATTGGAAATACCCCGGCGACGCTGGTATTCCGACCGACATCAAATGGGAATTACCCGAAGGCTGGCGCGTCGGCAACATCCAATGGCCGATTCCGCTGAAGCTTGAGGAACCAGGCGATATTCTAATTTACGGCTATCACGACGAAGTGCTCTTGATTCAACAGATCACGCCAGCAAAAAACGTCACAAATTCGACCGTGAAATTGTCGGCGAAAGTAAACTGGCTTGTTTGTGAGAAGATCTGCATCCCGGGCGATGCCATCGTGACCTTATCGCTTCCCAGCGCTGCGACTAATTCGCCGGCAAATACAGATCTTTTCGCGCGGTTTCAAAAGCGGTTGCCGGGGTCGCCCGCAGCCAACTTTTCCGCTTCCTGGAAAAGTGATGCGGCCGGACTGGTTTTGAACGTTAGCCAACCTGAACTGGCGAAATTTCCCTCCGTGGAATTTTTTCCATCACCCCAGGAAAATGTTGCCGTTGGTCACCCGCGTTTGGAATCGCATGAGGGCGCTAACTACGCCTTTCGTATTCCGCTCGATAACGCAAAACCAAACTTCAAATCGCTACCCGGTCTGATCGTTTTCGGAAGTGCTACCGACGCACCGGATCGCAGGGCCTGGGATATTTCGGTTGGCGCCGAGATGGCAGCGGCTAACGAGAATTCGCCATCGAGTGGAGTTGTTCGTTTCCTTATTTTCGGTTTCATCGGTGGTTTCATTCTCAACCTGATGCCGTGCGTCCTGCCGGTGATCTCGCTGAAGATTTTCGGTTTTGTTCAGCAAGCTGGTCAGAGCCGAGCGCGCATTTTTCGCAGTGGCCTCGCCTTCATCGCTGGAATTTTCGCCTGGTTTCTCGGTCTGGCGCTGGTGCTGGTGATCATTAAATCTGCGGGAGGCCAGCCTGTCTGGGCGGCGCAATTCACCAATCCCTATTTCGTGCTTTTCATGAGCGCGGTTGTCTTGGTCTTCGCGCTCAACCTCTTTGGCGTTTTCGAAATTAATTTGCCGCAGTGGCTAAGCCGGCGTGCCGTCGCCGCTGAAGGGTCGATGCATGGAGATGCCGGTTCATTTTTCCAGGGCGTGTTTGCAACAGTGCTGGCCACACCCTGCACCGCGCCATTTCTTGGCACCGCCCTTGGCTTCGCCTTCACGCAATCCGCCACCGTCATTTTGCTCATGTTCGGCTCAATCGCGCTGGGAATGAGCGCGCCTTATTTTCTGCTTAGCGCGCAACCGGCCTGGCTCAAATTCTTGCCCAAGCCCGGCCCGTGGATGGTGCGAGTGAAACAGCTCATGGGTTTTTTACTGATCGCGACCCTGCTCTTCTTACTTTCCGTGCTCGGCGCCCAGCGCGGCGTCGCGGCCCTGATCTGGACCTGTTCCTTCCTGCTCGTTCTAAGCGTCGCCTGCTGGATGAAAGGCGCATTTCTCACACCCCTCGTGTCGGCGAAGACCCGCGGTCTCGTGCTCGTGCTCATGCTCCTTCTCGTAATCGGTAGCGGGATTTATTTCATCGGCGATAAATTTCAGAGCGCAGCCGCAGCCGCCAACCCAACGGCTTCCAGTGGCGCCTGGGAAAAATTTACACCCGAACGGCTCGCTTCCGAACTTCAACAGGGTCACTCCGTTTTCATCGACTTCACCGCCGAATGGTGCATTACGTGCAAATTCAACGAGTCGACCGTGCTCGAAACTGCAGCGGTGCGGACCGCATTTTCCGAACGGCAAATTGTTAAACTGAAAGCGGATTGGACCAATGGCGATCCCGCGATCACGAAATTATTGAAACAATTCGGCCGGCCGGGTGTCCCATTATATGTGCTTTATCCGGGAGGCACGGCGCAGCCGTATGTCTTTCCGGAACTGCTCACCAAAAACATCGTTTTGGAAAAACTGGAAACTGTTAACCAAACAATCGCGTCACAATAAATATGAAAACACTTTTCCTCGCATTGAGTTCACTCGTTGCCACTACTCTTTTCGCCGCCGATTCGCCGCCCGTCGGCGCGGCTGCGCCGGATTTTAACCTGCCGGATGCTTCGGGAAAGACGCACAGTCTTTCCGAATACAAGGGCAAGTACGTAGTGCTGGAGTGGTTCAATCCCGACTGCCCGTTTGTGAAAAAGCATTACGGCAGCGGCAACATGCAGAAATTGCAGCGCGAATACACCGGCAAAGGCGTAGTCTGGCTGACGATCGATTCCAACGCACCCGGTTCCGAGGGAAACCTGTCGCCGGAACAAGCGCAGAAGGTGATGAAAGATTTGAACACGAAGCAAACCGCACTTTTGCTCGATCCGGAAGGGAAAGCTGGGCGTGCTTACAACGCCCGCAACACCCCGCACATGTTCGTCATCAATCCCGAGGGCAAAATCATTTATGAAGGCGCGATCGACAGCAAAGCTTCGCCGAATCCAGCCGACATTCCGAGTTCAACCAATTACGTGAAAGTTGCGCTGGATGAATCGATGAGCGGCAAGACGGTCTCGAACGCCAATACCCGCCCTTACGGCTGCTCGGTCAAATACAAATGACCTTGTAGCCGCCGTCGCTGATCGCGGAGCTTGCCTGCGCCGTCGAGGAGCGCAGGCTGCCAGCTTGCCGCTGCCGGTCTTGCCGACGACACCCCCATTTAGTCTATTTCGTGTGTTTTGGTGGGTCGACATTGGCATCGCGCCGTTGTCTAGTGGGTCGCCGCGATCACTCGACAAAGATGAACATTCTTTTGCAGACAAAAGAAGAGGTCGAAACCCACTTTGGAAAACCGGCCACGATGGCGCCGAATCTCCTGGGCATGGTAGGCCAGGGGGAAGAGGCGTTTGGGTTTCTGACCGGCGACATGAGCGAAGGATTCGAGATCACCGTCGGTTTCTTCAACGGCAAAGCGCGTTACGTTGCCTTCAAAAAGCGGACTGGGACGCCATGGGGCGAGGGCGATTTGCGAGCAGCGCTGATGCAAATCGGAAAATACTCAAACTGGTCGGTCAAACCCGCCTCAGAATTTTTCGATTATGCCGAGAAGCGGAAAAAGGGAGTGGTCGGCGAGGCGACTGGCTGGCAAACGCCTAGGCGGCGCTACGCCTTTGTCTACGTCCCGGACGTGGGGGGAGAGATTGGGATCATGCCTGATAAAACCGCCATCGATCAGAAATTTCCGTTTTCGTGATTTGCCAATAGGCGCCCCGGCCAGGGCTTAGTTATAACTGATAAATCGCAGCGCTACGCGTAGGGCAGACAGCGGCAACCCGCGCGTAATCGCCATGACGATTTTCATGGCAAGACCCGGAATGATTAAAGCCTTGTCCTGCTCGATTGCTCTTAATCCTGCCTGTGCCACTTTTTCTACCGCCACATTCATCAGACCGGAGCGAGGTTTTTCCCCGCGCAATTCTCGATTGGCCACTTCTGCAAATTCAGTATCCACCGGCCCCGGGCAGAGCGTGGTCACAGTAATCCCGCAGCCCCGCGTTTCGGCCCGGATCGCTTCGGAAAAACTGGTAACGTAGGCTTTTGTGGCCGCGTAAGCCGCAATGCCCGGCAGCGGGAGAAATCCAGCGGAGGAACTGACATTCAAAATTGCCCCCCGTTTTTGCGCGATCATCCGCGGCAGTAACGCACGAGTCAGCGCGGTTAACGCCAGCACGTTCACCAGCACCTGTTCATTAACATGAATCGGGTTGGCTGTGGCAAAGGAACCGTGATCGCCGACGCCGGCGTTGTTGATCAGGAAATCGATTGGCTCGTTCGTGAGCAGGGTAGCGAGTTGCATTGTCTGCTCGAGATTTGAAAGATCGGCCTGGCGGACCTCAACACATAACGCCGGATTCCTGGCGACTAATTCGGTGCGCAGCTGTTCGAGCCGGTCGCGCCTTCTGGCGACAAGAACGAGAAGTTTTGCACGGGAGGCTAATTGTCTGGCGAATTCGCGCCCGATCCCGGCCGAGGCGCCGGTGATCACGGCGGAGCAATTATCGAGATTCATCGTCATTCCGAGCGGAAGTCGAGGAATCCCGTTGTTCAACCCTTAAGCTACGGCGGCGAGCCGGACTGATGGTTTTGCTCGGGATGACGCGAACTTCTTGGGCGCTCAAGTGTCGCCATTTCCCGCGCGGAAGATCCTGCAGTCTTAGATTGCCCATTCGGACTCGCGTCAATTTTTTCGCATGAAATCCGAAGCACTCGAGCATGCGCCGAACTTGCCGATTAATTCCCTGTTCGAGCACCATGCGGAGTCGCGTCGGCGAAATTTGCTGCACCCGTTTGGCGCGGGCGTGTTTCCCATCGAGGACAACACCGTGCAAAAGTTTCTGCGCTAAATCCGAGGTGGTGGCGCGATCGAGCACCACTTCATATTCCTTTTCGATCTTGAACCTGGGATGCGTCAGGCACTGGGCGAAGTCGCCGTCGTTCGTGAGTAGCAGCAAACCCTCACTCTGAGCGTCGAGCCGACCAACATAGGCGAGCGAAGAAAATTTCGGCGGCAGCAGATCGTAAATCGTATCGGTCGTGTTTGGATCCCGCCGGGTGCAAACAAAGCCAGCGGGTTTGTTGAGTAAAATATAAACCGGCGTTCGTTGATGAACGAGTTTGCCATCGACTTTGACGTAATCGGTTGGTGCGGGCTGGAAGTAAAAATCCCGACACGGTTTTCCATTCACAGTCACACGACCGCCGGCGATTAATTCGTCGGCTCCGCGACGTGATGAAATTCCTGCCGCGGCAAGGAATCGGTTGAGACGCACTTCTGCTCGTTGTGGGCAGTGATTAGTTGATCGGTGAAGAGCAGGGCGCCCGTTCGCAACCTAACTATTCACCTATCACGAGTCACTATTAACTGTTTTGGCATTACACGTCGGGTTTCGTTTTCGGCAGCCCTATCACCTTACTCGTTTCCTTCCATTGCCCGCGTTTTTTGAGTAGATCGACGCGCTCGAAACGTTTCAAGACATTGCGCTTGGCTGCGATGGTGCTGGCTCCCTTAAGACTGCGATGTTGCGACATGGGCGAAGGTGAAAAGGTAAAACGCTAAATAGTTAAATCGTGAATCGTGAATCGTGAATCGTGAATCGTGAATCGTGAATCGTGAATCGTGAATCGTGAATCGTGAATCGTGAATCGTGAATCGTGAATCGTGAATCGTGAATCGTGAAAACAGGTTCGCACGGTAGCGTTGTTCCGCCTCTTTTTCAAACCACCTAGAGTTGATTGGAGAGAATGATGTAGGTGCCGAAACTCGCGACCTGATGATAAACATGGAAGTGTTGCACCAACAGTCCGCGCCAGTAAACCACTCGTCTTTCTTCGATTATGAGAAATACGGGGCGCGGCACCCGCCATTGCTCGAGCGCGGCCTTTTCCTCGAGAAAGAGACTACGCTGTTCGGGGGTAAGCGGTATTCGCGGATCGGGCTCCTGGTTGACCATGGCGAACTTGCGTTCGAGATAAAAGCCGAGGCTGCTGGCGATGTCAGGAGGGCCTTCAAAAAGCACCTGACCGTTCGTGCCTAATCGGCTGTTTAAGAAGCGAGCCGCCTCCGCCAGGGAAAAAAATGGGGCAATTCGCGCCACGCCGCTGATCATGCAAAGACCGACTGCAACCATTCCGAAGGCGAGGCCAACCGTTGCGATTTTTTCGCGTCGGCGCCAAAGCAGGTAAATCGTGATGATTGCGCCCGCGAGGAGCCCGATTGCAGCGAGGGCGAGAAGTGGGCGAAAATGCAGCCAGGCGCTCGCCGGCATATCGGCAAGAGCTTTCCATGCCGTCCACCGAAGATCCGTTTCGCCCCACTCGCTCTCGTTTTTGGGAAAGAGCCGCGGGAGCGCTATGGCGATGAAACCGATCGCGATTCCGACGAGCGCAACGGTGGTGGCGCCGAGATTACGCAGAGAATTTGGCGCGCGTTCGAAAATCATCGCGGCCCAGAGCGCAAACGCGCTGAACATGCTCAGCGCGTAATAATCCTGTCGCTGGCCAATGGCCAAAACCGGTACCAATACTACAATAGCCCAGGCCATCGGAAGAGCATCCTGGAAACTAATCTCGGGCGGTCGCATCACGCGCCGCCAGGAAAAGATCAGCGCCGGCAAAATCGCCAGCGACCAGGGGAACCACCAGGCGAGATGGTTGGCGAGAAACTGCCAGCGTGGAACGTCGTCGTACCAATTCCCGTTAGGGTAGCGCCCCAGCAAGTGTTTGATCCATTCGTCAGCGACAAGGCGGTGGAAGGGGCCGTCAAAATGGATTTCGATCCAGAGATACCAGGGTCCGATGATGGCGAGGAAAACTAACAGATAAGGCCACCAAAGAAGCGAGCGAAACCGCATCCGCGCCTCACGATAAAAAATCGCCAGGGTGGCAAAGGTCGCCGATGGAAAAAGTAATCCATGCGGACCCTTAGTCAGACACGCGAGCGCGGCGCAAATCCAAAATCCGGCAAACCAAGCGCCCCGCTGATGACGCTGCTGGAACCCAGCCAGCCCGCAATAGATCGCCCCGGCAAAGAGCGCGGCAAAGAGGGGCTCCGGCATGACGATGCGGCCGAAAATGAACGTGCCGCTGAGCGTGAGGTAAATCAGTCCGGCAGCGAATCCGCGCCAGTAATCGGCCAACCGTTCACCGATCAGAAACGTGAATGCTACCGTTGCCACAACCGAAAACGCGATCGGAACGCGCGAGGCCGCGGTGTGGATCCCGAAGAGCTTGTAGCTGGCAACGATCAGCCAGTAGAGCAGGGGCGGTTTTTGCAGACGCGGAATACTGTCATTCGTCGGTAACAAATACTGACCGCTCTGAATCATTTCGCGCGCAGCGGCGGCGTACTGGCCCTCGGTCTCGCTGTAAAGATCGCCGATCCCGATCGTTCCGAAATGCACCAGCGTCGCTAGTGCGATCAGAATGGCAAAGAGAGCGTGCCGGGTCGGCGGCGGCGGCAACGCCTGTGGTCCGAGAAACGTTTCTTCAATGCTAAGCGCTCCGGTGCCCGTGACCATTTTAATGAACGTCCACCGCCGCAGCCCGATATCGGTCCCAACTGTCGGGCAAACGCAGCAATTTTGCCGACGGCATTTGAATCAACGCCAGCGTCTGGCGGCACTCGGCGATTAGGGCATCGTCCGCGTTCCGCGCGATCCGAAAAGCGCACCAAAATCGCACGCGTTCGAGTTGATCCAGCCAACCTTCAATTGTGAGACGGTCGCCCAGTTTGGCGGCGCGGCGGTAGTCGATCTCTGTCCGGAGGAGGACGGGATATTTTTGCGTTGCGGCCATTTCCGATAAGGCGAGCCCGAGCTGTTCAGCCAGGAGAGTGCGGGCGATCTCGATGAAGCGCAGATAAGCGATGTTATGGACGACACCACCGCAGTCGGTATCGAAAAACATCACCTGCACTTCAGTGCGAATACGGGGCGCTCCGGATACGGTCATACCGAGTTATGATTTCCAAATGCGGCCGTGAAAGCAACGTTACCCGATTTCGCCGCTTCAACCTGCGCGGAAATCATTTGTTGAATAGCGGCAACGACTTCCGCGCTCGTGACCGCGTGCATGCAGCGGAAATCGAGAGGGCATTCACGTAGAAAACAGGGGCTGCACTCGACATGATGCCGAAAAATGCGATGGCCCCGGCCGAGCGGGCCGGTGCGCAACGGTTCGGTCGATCCGAAAATCGAGATTGTAGGTACTCGCAACAGGGCCGCGAGATGCATTGTCCCGGTATCGTTAGTAAGCAACAGATCGCAATCGCGCAGCTCATCGATTAATTCCTCGAGCGTCGTCTGCCCGATGCGATTCAAACACTTCTCACCCAGCGCAGCTGCAATTTCGAAGCCGACTGCGGCATCGCCAGCAGTGCCGAAGAGAATCCATTGCACCGGAAATCGCGCCGCGATTTCCCGCGTCACGTCCGCGAAACGCGGCCATCGCTTCGCCGGGCCATACTCCGCGCCGGGACAAAGGCCGAATTTGAGTTGATCGCGACGACCTCTAATCGAATGGGCCGCAGGAAATCGCGGCTCCATTTTTGCTCCGATCGTGCTCGCCAATTCGAGGTACTTGTAGGTCTGATGAACAATCCCACGGGAGAAGGTCTCCCGTGGTCGTTGATTCAGCAGCCAGCGACGCCAATGCCCGGTTAAGCCAACGCGCCGCGGGATGCGCGCCAGAAAGATTTCGAGGGCGCTGCGCAGCGAATTCGGAAACAGGATCGCAACATCAAAGGGCCGTTTTTGACGAAACAATCGGGCCGCCACGAAAACTGATTTCGATGGCAACGCGATGATTTCATCGACCTCGGAAATAATTTTCCAGAGTGGCGCAATTTTTTTCGGGACGGCCACGGTCACCTGCGCATCCGGCCGGCCGTCTTTGATCGCACGCACCGCCGGGGCGCTCATGACAGCATCGCCCATCCAATTGCTGCTCCGAATCAGAATGCGAAATGGCTTGAGCCGCGTTTTCTCCGGTAAAAAGACACCGCGCTTGTATTTCGCGAGCAGAAAATTTGGCCGCGGCGTTTTCCAGCGATTGTGCACCCAAAACCAATCTTCCGGAGCGCGTCGGACTTGTTTTTCCAAAATTTCGTTGCCGCAAGCGGTTAGCTTTTCGATCGATTCGCTGGCGCCGTCGATTGGCGTTTCCGCCACCGCGCGCCAGCGCGCGAAACCCACGGTGTGAACGGCAAATCCGATCAGCTTCGCGTGGGTGCGTCGCGCCAGCAGCGCCGGCAAGGGCGTGGTGGAAGCGAGTCTACCAAAGAACGGTGTCCAAAGGCCACCGTCGCCGGCGTGTTGGTCCATCAGAATTCCGATACCGCCGCGGCTGCGCAGCAATTCAATCGCTCTGCCGAAACCTTCGCTCCGCTCAAAGACCTCGAGGCCGAATCGGCTGCGTGCCGCCCGAACGTGTCGATCGATGTGCGGATTGCGGATGCGCTGGTAAACAGTCGCGGTCCGCTGTCCGTGCGCGAAGTGCGGAAACAGTTGGCTGCAAAACTCCCAGGAACCGATGTGACTCAGGCACAAGACGAACGGCTGCTTTTGCCGGAAACAATTTTCGGCGTACTCGAAGTTTTCCAGGCGCACGCGCTCCAGGATCTTTTCCATCGGCATGCGGGTGAACTTCACGCTGCAGAGCAAATTCGCTCCCAGTCGCTGAAAATGCCGGCGAACGATCCCGCGCATCTGCTTTTCGGAAAGCTCGTCGCCGAAAGCGATGCGCACATTACGCAGAGCCAACTTGCGGTAGTGCGGCAGCGCTAGCCAGCCAATCGCGCCGCCAATTTGCCCAATCGCAAATATTAAGGGCAGAGGCAACAAGATGAGCAAGTCCGTCCCGGCCCGGTAAAAAAGATAAACAACGTAATCGAACATGAGTTCGGGCGGGCACGGTACGTTTGCCCGCTCGCGGCATCAATCAATATACTGTGCCGGTGAAGGACGAGGAATTGCGAGCAGCTGAAGCGCACATCGTGCGGCTGGAAGAAGAGTTGTTGGGCCTGAAAGATGTGAAGCGCGACTTGCAGATGTTGCGCGAGGAACATCGTCGATTACGCCACAGCGCCGAAGGGCGCGTCGCGAAAATTCTTTCCGCACCGTTCCGATTATTGCGGCGGCGGAAATTAACCAAGGCCGTCGATCAAGATGAATACGGCCGCTGGTTTGCGCGGCATCGCGTTTCCGCGGAGGAAGCGGCGAAACTGCGTGAGCAATCGCGAACGTTCTCTTATCGGCCGCTTATATCGATTTTGACACCAACGTTTAATTCAGATGACCAATTCCTGACGGCGGCGGTCGAATCGGTCATCGCGCAGGCCTACGAGAATTGGGAGCTAGTTTTAATTGATGATGGCTCGAGTGATCCCCGCATGCGCGGGCTGCTGGAAAAGCAGGGACAACGTGATGCCCGCATTCAAACCGGCTTTCAGGATCACGATGGGATTTCCTCAGCCTTAAACGCGGCGCTCTCCCGCGCGCGTGGAGCATGGGTGGCGCTGCTCGACCACGACGATTTGCTCGAACAGGACGCGTTGTTTCGCGCAATCGAGCTTTTGCAAAACGACCGGGAAGCCGATGTGATTTATTCCGACGAAGACAAAATCGTGGACGGGAAATTGGCGGCGCCGATGCTCAAACCCGATTGGTCGCCGGAATTTTTTTGCACACACGATTACCTGGGACATTTCGTAGTTGTTCGGCGCGATCTTGCGCAGCCAGGGTTTCGCAGCGAGTTCGACGGCGCCCAGGATTACGATTTGCTCCTGCGCATATCGGAAAAAACGGACCGGATCCGGCATCTCCCGCGAGTGCTTTATCATTGGCGGCGGACGGCCGAATCGACCGCGCACAACATCCGGCGTAAACCGGGCGCGCTGGAAGCGGGACGGCGCGGCATTGAAGAGCACTTGGCGCGGCGGCAGGAAAATGCGCGAGTGACAATTGATTGGGAGACGCATCTCTACCGCGTTCGGCGGCAAATCACCGTGGAGAAGATTTTGATCCTTATCAATGGGTCTGCCGGCGATGCCGATCGAATTCGTGCGAAAACGGATTTTCCGAATATCGAAATCGTTGCAAATCTCAAGGAAGCGACTGGCGAATACGTGCTATTTCTTGATTCCGATCTAGAGCCGCTTAACGAGAATTGGTTGAGTGCGATGGCGGAGCAATTGTCGAATCGGAAGATTGGTGCGGTTGGCGCACGCATCGTTTCGTCGGAGGGCACGGTTGAAAGCGCTGGATTGATTTTATCTCCGGATGGCAAGGTGAATTCAGCCTTCGCTGGACTCGCGCGGAATTTTCGTGGCGCGAATCGACAATTGCAGGCGGTGCGGAATTACAGCGCGGTGAGCGCGTCGTGTTTGCTAACGCGGGTGGAAATGTTGCATCGAACGCTGCCAGGTAACGCGGCGGGATCCCTCGGTCCGAGCCGGACTGGCGGTTTCGCTCGGGATGACCGGATTTGGGTTGGGACCGAGTATTGTTTGAGATTACGCGAACAAGGATTGCGAACAGTTTCGATTCCATATGCGGAATTGCGTCGCACTTCGAAAAAGGAAAATGCGAGCGTGTTGTGTCTGGATTTACAGAAACGCTGGCCGGAAATATTTCGACGCGATCCTTATTATAATCCAAATCTTTCTGGCGAGCGGACCGATTTCTCGCTAAGGACGTAGTTGGCCAACGTGAGATCGGCGGTCATCCGCCTTCGTGCCACTAAGGCGCGACAGGTAAACCGCCGCTACGAAAATGAAAAAATCCGGGAAAAATATTTGGCGCGGTTTACAGCCTGCTGCGGTAGCCGCGTTGGGCACGCGCGACTATCGAGCTCCGGCGCTGGCAAAACGGCTTGCTGGCGGGGGCGTAGAAGCAGGTCAGATCGTATCGGCGAATCGCCGTTCCCTCGCGGCGGTCTGGATTCCCGGCGTCGAAATGTTCGCGCGCACCATCCATGTGCAGCGGCACCGTGGATTGTTCGGAGAACTCGCCCGGCGGGACGAAGGGCTGCTGGCGAATCTAAAATTCTGGCCACGGCAATGGGCCACGGCCCGCATGTTCGCCAACACCGCCAAAGGCTTCCATGTTCATCCCCCGTTTATTCCGGAAGGCGAAGACCCGGCGAGATCGTTACGGCGCAGGTTCACCAGGGCAGGGAATGTCGACTACGAGGCGGAACAGTGGGATGTCATGTTTTTCGTCCAGGGCCGGGTCGAGATGATTTTGCGCGACGTGCGCGAAGGGTTTCGCAGCCGCATCATGCATTTCTTCATTGATGGCGATAACCATCGCGGCCCGAACAACGTCGCGGTTGTGATTCCACCGGGGGTGGCGCATGCCGTGCGGGTGGAGGGAAGTGAGGACGCAATCATGGTTTATGGCACCAGTACGAATTTTGAACCGGCGTTCGAAGGCCGGATTGCGAGCGATGTAGAATCGGCGCTGCTGCCGGAAAGTTGGCGGAGTTTTCTGGCGGAGTAAGTGAAGCGACAGTTCGACCCGGCGTTGCTGGAATTGATGGACCGGCCCCAGCCGGTCACTCCCGAACTGGAACACGATCTGGCCAACCTGCGCTCGTTTAATCGCTGGTTCGGCAGTCATCGCTTAGTGCGACATTTTTTGCGACGCTGGCTCAGACCAAATGGGAAAGCGCGCATCCTGGACGTTGCCACCGGATCAGGCGACATCCCACGCCTGATCGTCGATCACGCGCGAAAACAAAATGTTTCAGTTCACATCGACGCGATTGATCAGCAGGAATCGACCATCGGAATTGCGCGAGGGCTGAGCGGCGCTTATCCGGAGATCAGCTTTTATTGCGCGGACTTGTTCGAATGGAACGTGCCGCCGGGCCTTAAACTTGACGGCTTAAAGCCGTCAAGTTTCCCTTACGATATTGTGTTGTGTTCGCTCACGCTTCATCATTTCAGCAGCGATGACGCCGTGGGCGTGCTACGAAAAATTCGAGAGCTCTCGAGGTCATGCGTTTTAGTGGCTGATTTGCGAAGGGCGCGCTGGTTGACGCTGGCGATTTATTTTGTAACCGGAACATTCTATCGCGATGAGATGACGAAAACTGATGCACGACTATCAGCGGCGCGTGCCTTCAGTTTCGTGGAAATGCGAAAGCTGGCTGAGCGCGCCGGCTGGAGAAATTTCGGGCACCAAAAATTTGCCGTTGGTCGCCAGGCGATTTGGATCGAATCGTCATCCCGAGCATAGTCGAGGGATCCCGGTGCGTTACCTTAAAGATTCCATCACGGGATCGCTCGACCGCCCTCGGGATAACCGACTCTCCAGTGAAAATCATCGAGACAACCGACGCGGCTCATGCGCATGTGCGTGAGCGAATAGGCAAGTCCGTCCTCGTGCCGACGATGGGTGCGTTGCATCGCGGACATCTGGAGTTGATTCGTGTCGCGCGTGACTACGCTGGAAAGGATGGGGAAGTCGCGGTCAGCATTTTCGTTAATCCTTTGCAGTTCGAGCCGGGCTCGGATTTTGAGAAATATCCCCGGCCCCATTCCGCAGACGAAAAATTTTGCGCTAATGCAGGAGTCAATCTGCTCTTTCGGCCGCGCGAACTGTATTTCGATGATCGCTCGGTTTATGTTGAAGAGACGCGGTTGTCGGCGGGGCTTTGCGGCGCAGCGCGGCCGGGACATTTCCGCGGCGTCTGCACGGTGGTGGCAAAGCTTTTTAATTTGCTCGCGCCCGACGCCGCGGTGTTCGGCGAAAAGGATTATCAGCAACTGGCCATCATCCAGCGAATGGTGCGCGACCTGAATTTTCCGATCGAAATCATCGGCGTTTTGACGGTGCGTGAGGAGGACGGGCTGGCGCTTAGCTCACGCAATCAATACTTGAACGCGGAAGAACGCGCCGCGGCGCCGATGTTGTATCGGGCTATGCTGCGGGTGAAAGAAATGGCCGCCGGCGGAGAAAATTCTGTGAGCAAGTTGATCGACGCCGCCAAAAACCTAATCGGCTCAGCTAAGGGCGCCCGTATTGATTACGTCAGCATCGTCGATGCTGAAAACTTGCAGCCGTTGGAAAAACTGCGGCCGAACGCGCTCATTGCGCTCGCGGTTTTCATCGGCAAGACGCGTTTGATCGATAACTTGCGACTGACGTGAAGGAATTCGATTTCGTTGTGGTCGGGAGCGGAATCGCCGGCTTGAGTTTTGCCTTGAAGGCGGCGCAGCACGGTTCCGTCTCCTTGATCACGAAACGCAAAGGGGCCGACAGCAACACGGCGTGGGCGCAGGGCGGCATTGCCTGCGTCACGAGTGACGAAGATTCTTTCGAGTTGCACGTGCGCGACACGCTCGAGGCCGGTGCCGGGCTTTGCGACGAACAGGTTGTGCGCACGATTGTGACGGAAGGTCCGGAGGCGATCCGGGAGCTGATGGAAGTCGGCGTGCATTTCGATGAACGCGAGGTTTCCGGTCATCGCGAGCTCGATCTTGGTCGCGAGGGCGGGCATTCGAAGCGGCGAGTGTTACACGTGCAGGACGTGACCGGGCGCGAGATCGAAAACAAGCTACTGGCGGCACTCGGTCGATCGCCGCATGTCCAATTGCTGGAAAACCATACCGCGATTGATTTGATCACCGCAGCCAAACTTGGGTTTGCAACGGAAGATCGGTGTCTCGGACTTTATTCGCTCGATGAGAAAACGGGCGACGTTTTATCAATTCGAAGCGATCGGGTGGTGCTGGCCACCGGCGGATGCGGGAAGGTCTATCTCTACACCACCAATCCGGCGGTTGCGACGGGCGATGGCGTGGCGATGGCGTGGCGCGCCGGTGTTGCCATCGCGAACATGGAATTCGTCCAATTCCATCCCACCTGTTTGTATCACGCCGAGCAACGTTCATTTCTGATTTCGGAAGCAGTCCGCGGCGAAGGCGGAATCTTGCGTGATGCCCGCGGCGAAGATTTCATGCCGCGATATCATCCGCGTGGCTCGCTCGCTCCGCGCGATGTGGTGGCGCGGGCGATCGACGCCGAGATCAAGCGCAGCGGTGCGCAATGTGTTTATCTGGATATCACGCATAAGCCCGAAGCGTTTTTGCGCGAGCGTTTTCCGCACATTTTCGAAACCTGTTTGCAACTTGGGATCGACATGAGCCGGCAGTCGATTCCGGTCGTGCCGGCGGCGCATTATCAATGCGGTGGAATCAAGACTGATGTCAACGGCGCGAGTAGTCTGCGCGGTTTGTATGCGATTGGGGAGGTGGGTTGTACCGGCCTGCACGGGGCAAATCGACTGGCCAGCAACTCGCTGCTCGAAGGCGTTGTTGTGGCGCGGCGGGCCTCTGCGGCGCTGGCGCGCGAGTTTCCGAAGGAGCAGGATCACAAAATTGCGTTACCCGAATGGGTCTCTGGTAACGTCCAAAATGTAGACGAATTGGTGGTGATTTATCACAACTGGGACGAGATCCGGCGCCTGATGTGGGACTACGTCGGGGTGGTTCGGAGCGACAAACGCCTGCAACGGGCAGCCTCGCGTCTGCGGAATCTCCAGCGGGAGATCCGCGAATTTTACTGGAATTTCAAGGTCTCGGTCGACCTCCTGGAACTGCGGAATCTTGCCACAGTCGCGGCACTGATTGTGGACAGCGCCCTCCTCCGCAAAGAGAGCCGGGGACTGCATTACACCCTGGATTATCCGCGGACCGACGAAGCGCATTTTCGCCACGATACTGTGCTCTCACGTGGCTAAATGGTTGGAATGGATACTGCTGCAAATGATGAAGAGCCGGCCGGGAAGGGATTCCTCGAAAGGAGGAAAAACCCTTGCCTGCTGGCAACTTTTCGGATAAACAAGCCACGCTAATGAGAAAAGGTTTTCCCGCCGTCGCTCTTATGCTCCTTGGGACGGGGGTAGCCATGGCCCAATCGCCTTACGAGAGCGCAGCGGATTTCG
>Ga0209474_10000831_pt1 | contig 32041 bp, 29 predicted proteins | sample GraSoiAngelo_145_FD_185902 | JGI IMG/M metagenome (GOLD analysis project Ga0209474, IMG submission 185902) | Grasslands soil microbial communities from the Angelo Coastal Reserve, California, USA - 14_1009_05_20cm (SPAdes) (version 2) | ecosystem: Environmental > Terrestrial > Soil > Grasslands...
GACCCGTACGGAACGCTCGCCGAAGTGGATCGCTACCCTGGTGGTGAGCCGGACTGCACGGCGGGCGAGAGCATCGAGGCGACCCTCGGCGGCGGCTGGGTTTGCGGCGCGTACGGCGGATCGCCAGGCCAGCCTCCGTGAACGTTGCCGCGTCCGTCTGGCGCGTGTTATCTGCGCTCGAGTCGTCGGGAGCGTGCCATGTCCGGCCACAATCGATGGACCAAGATCAAGCGGAAGAAGGAGGCGATGGGCGCCAGCAAGGGCGCGCTCTTCACCAAGCTCATCCGCGAGGTGACGGTGGCGGCGCGCACGGGGGGCGGCGATCCCGATCACAACGCGCGTCTCCGCTCGGCGGTTCTGGCCGCGCGCGAAGCGAACATGCCGAACGACACGATCACGCGCGCCGTCAAGAAGGGTACCGGCGAGCTCGAAGGCGTCTCGTACGAAGAGATGACGTACGAGGGCTACGGTCCGGCGGGTGTCGCGCTCATCGTCGAAGTCCTGACCGACAACAAGAACCGCACGGCGGGCGACGTGCGCGCCATCTTCGCCAAGGGCGGCGGAGCGATGGGGGCGCACGGGTCGGTCGCCTTTCAGTTCGATCGGAAGGGCACCGTCCCGGTGAAGAAAGGGCCGACGGAAGATCAGGTCGTCGATCTCGCTCTCGACGCGGGGGCGGAGGACGTCGTCGCGGACGAGGAGGGTGGGTTCGAAGTTCGCACCGAGCCGTCTGCGTTGATGCAGGTGCACAAGGCGCTCGAGGGGAAGGTGCCGGTCGGCGCACCGCGCCTCGTCTTCTTGCCGAAGACGACGGTGCAGGTGTCCGGCGACGCCGCCGAGAAGGTGCTGCGGCTCATCGAGAGCCTGGAAGAAAACGACGACGTGCAGCACGTCTATGCGAATTTCGAGGTGGACGAAAACACGATGGCGCAGCTCGAGTCTCGCGCCTAGGGAGGCGGCCTGCGCGTACTGGGGATCGACCCCGGGTCACGGTACTGCGGGTTCGGCGTCGTCGAGGACGGCGACGGGTCGCTCGTGCGCCACGTCGATCACGGCGTGCTCGCGGTCGGAGAAGACGGGCCCATCGAGGTGCGGCTCGCGGCGCTCCATGCGGCGCTCGCGCGCGCGTTCGAGGTACATCGGCCCGAGATCGTCGCGATCGAGGAAGTCTTCCACGCGCGCAACGCACGCTCGGCGATCGTCCTCGGCCAGGCACGCGGCGTGGCGCTGCTCGCCGCCGCCCAGGCGGGAGCGCGGGTGCGCAGCTTCGCGCCGGCGGTGATCAAGCAAGCCGTCACGGGAACGGGAAGGGCCGAGAAGGAGCAGGTCGGACGCATGGTGTGCATGCTGCTCGGAATCACCGTCCGCGATCGCGTCGATGCGACCGACGCGCTCGCCGCGGCAATCTGCGGCCTGCTGCGCGTACGCGAGTCGGCGCCGCGAGTCGCGCATTCCGACGGGCTCGCGGCGCGCGCGGCGCGGGGGCGAAGGTGATCGCGCGGCTCTCCGGGACGCTGCTGGAGAAGCGCGGCGACGTCGCCGTGGTGGACGTGGGCGGCGTCGGCTACCTCGTGCACCTGTCGCTCCAGTCGATGGCCCGCCTCCCGTCCGAGGGTGGCGCGGTCCGGCTGCGGACGTACACCCACGTTCGTGAAGACGCGCTCCAGCTCTTCGGGTTCGTGAGCGAAGAGGAGGAGCAGCTTTTCCTTCTCCTCATCGGCGTCAGCGGTATCGGACCGCGCCTTGCTCAAACGATTCTGTCGGGCTTGCCGGCCTCGGAGCTGGCGGAAGCGCTCACGGCTGGCGAGATCGCGCGTCTGACGCAGATCCCCGGCGTCGGGAAGAAGACCGCCGAGCGACTCGTGGTGGAGCTGAAGGACAAGCTCAAGACGTCGGGGTTGCTGGGCCGCGCGCCGGCGGCTCCGGTGCCGCTCACCGGAAGCGGTGCGCTCGTCAGCGCCCTCTTGAACCTCGGGTACAAGCCGGCAACCGCGGAGCGCACGGCAGAGGCCGTGCGGCGCAGCCTCGGGCCCGCCGCCGCCGTCGAGGAGCAGCTGCGCGAGGCGCTCCGGCTCATCTCGGGCGCAGCGTGACCCGGCGCAGGTCGAGGGCTGCGCGTCGACCCGCGCCCGCCCATTCCGCCGAAGCCGGCCAACGAACGGCGCAGCGTGGTCGAGCTGGACGCGCGGACACGCCGCCTTTCCGCGTCGAGGAGCTGACGCCGGAGCTGTGGCCGGAGTTCGAGAAGCTGTTCGGGGCGAACGGAGCGTGCGCGGGGTGCTGGTGCATGTGGTGGCGCGTCCGCAAGGGCGAGCGCTTCATGCAAATCCACGGCGCGGAAGCGAAGCGGCGGCAGAAGGCGCTGGTACTCGCGGGCAAATCGCACGGCCTCATCGCTTTCGCCGGCGACGAGCCGGTCGGCTGGTGCGCTTACGGCCAGCGCACGGAGTTCAGCGCGCTCGGCCGCTCACGCACACTCGCCTGCGACGATGCGGAGCGCGTCTGGGCGCTGCCGTGCTTCTTCATCAAATCGGGATGGCGCGGCCGCGGCGTCGCCCGCACTCTGCTGCGCGCCGCGATCGACTCGCTGCGCCGCCAGGGCGCACGCGTCATCGAGGCGTATCCCGTTCGCCCTCCCGCGAGCAACGCGACGGCGTTCACCGGCACGGTTCCGTGGTTCGAATCGGAAGGCTTCCGCGTCCTGACGAATCGTCCCCGCGGCCGCCAACGGGCCCGGCTGGAGCTGTAAGGCGACGATGTTCGTCCGCGACGCGATCCGTCCCGGGACGGATGACCTATAGCTCGTCCCGCGACGAGTTGCGCCGTTGAGTCGGACCGCTGTGGTAGCGTAGCGCGCGATGCAGGAAGCGAAGCTCCGGCGTGAAGTCGAGCCGCAGCAACTCGGGGACGACGCGCGCTTCGACTCGTCGCTGCGCCCGCGCAATTTCGACGAGGTCGTCGGACAGACCGCGCTGCTGGACAACCTCAAGGTGTTCGTCAAGGCTGCCCGTGCGCGGGGCGAGCCGCTCGATCACGTTCTCTTCTGCGGGCCGCCCGGGCTCGGCAAGACGAGCCTCGCGCACGTCATCGCGCACGAGTTGGCCGCACAGATCCACGTCACCAGCGGACCGGCGCTGGAGCGCAAGGGCGACCTGGCCGGCATTCTCACCAACCTCGCCGAGGGCGACGTTCTCTTCATCGACGAGATCCACCGCCTCAACCCCGCTATCGAGGAGAACCTCTACCCCGCGATGGAGACCTACACCTTCGACATCGTCATCGGCGACGGTGCCGGCGCGCGCGCGATCAAGCTGCCGCTGCAGCGGTTCACGCTGATCGGCGCGACGACTCGAACCGGCTTGTTGACGGGTCCCTTGCGCGATCGATTCGGCATCGTCAACCGCCTCGATTTCTATCCCCCCGGCGACCTGCAGGAGATCGTCCGCCGGTCGGCGCGCAAGCTTCAAGTCGACCTCGACGACGGCGGTGCACACGAGATCGCGCGCCGGGCGCGCGGCACGCCTCGCATTGCCAATCGCCTGCTGCGGCGCGTGCGCGATTTCGCCGAGGTGGACGGCGACGGCAAGGTCACGCAACGTGTTGCCGACCGCGCCTTGCGGCGCCTGGAAGTCGACGCGGCCGGGCTCGACCCGATGGATCGCCGCATCCTGCTGACGCTGATCGAGAAGTTCGGCGGCGGACCTGTCGGCGTGGAGACTGTGGCGACCGCGGTGGGTGAGCAGCCGGACACGCTGGAGGACGTGTACGAGCCGTTCCTGATGATGGAGGGGTACCTGGTGCGCACGCCGCGCGGCCGCGCCGTGACGGCCCGCGCCTACGAGCATCTCGGCCGCAAGGTGCCATCCGGCTTGCAGGGCTCGCTCCTCTGAAAACAAGCGCGCCGTGAGCCCGGCGCCGCCCCAAAAATCAGCAGCGATTCCAACATTTTCGGTGATCCGCCGTAAATTCGCTGGACCCTCGGCGTTGCCCGACAATGCACGGGTGCAGCGGCGGAGCTTCGCTCAGGATTTCTTTTTCGAGCTGATGCGCGATTCGCAGCGCGTCCGCGCCGTCTATCTGGCGGAACGGGAGCGGTGGATCCGCTCGCTCGAGGTGTCCGGGCGCGAGGAAGTGCTGTTCGAGCTGGAGATGCTCGTGCGCGGGATCGACCGTTTCTTCAATCTGCGCAACCTCTTCGGCGACAAGCTGCCGCCCGCGGACCGCGACTTCCGCGAGGAGCTGAAGGCAGCGCGCGACGCCGTCCACCGCGCGGCAAATCTCTCCCGCCGGCTCATCGTGCAGCGGCAGGAGCAGGCGCTGCTGTTTCGCAGCTTCGTGGAGACGAGGCTGGCCGATGATCGCGCGCGCGCCCGGCTCGGCGCGGAGCTGCGCGATCAACGGACGCCCGAGGAGAGCCTCTTCGTCTTGCGCAGCGGCCTGTCCGCGCACCAGGGGATCATCGACCACCTGCTGCGTGTCGAAGTCACGCCGCAGCAGGTCTTCATGGACGTCGGGCGCACGCTGCGCCACGAGCTGTTCGTCTCCCGGTACTTCTGCCCGCCCGCGGCGCTCGAGTTCCGCGCCGAATACGACCGCGTGTATTCGGTCAAGCTGCTCGAGGCGCTGCGGCAGGCGCAGGATGACAAGAAGCGGCGCGCGTTCGCGCTGGCGCTGCTCGCCGCCTTTCGTTCCTTGCGCGCGCTGCGCTACGTGCCGGCGGCGCCGACGGCACACACGCGGCGCGTGCTGGTCATCCTCGCGCTCGTGCGAAGCGAGCTCGTCGCGCTCGTCGGCTACCTCGATGCGGAGCTCGCGCGGCTCGTCGCCACGGTCCAGGGAGTCGGCTCCGCCGCCGCGGCGGCGCGGGCGGCCGCCGTCCCGCTGCGCGCCGCGCTGGAGCGTGTGCCGCCGATCCTCACCGAGCCGCTCACGGACCGCGCGCAGATCGACGCGCACCGCGATCACCTCGCGTCGGCCGCGAAGGACGCGATCGGCGCCATCGCCGGTGCGCTCGACCCGCGGCTCTCCCGCGACGCGCTGTTCGAGTCGCAGGAAGAGCGGAACGAGTCCTCGCAACGGCTGCGGCTGGACCTCACCGTCTTCCGCGAGATGTGTCGCGCCACGTTCGAGCGGCTCGGCGCGCCCGGAGCGGACGTATCGCTCGTGCAGCCGCTCCGCGCGTTTTCCCTCGAATTCCGCGACGTCGGCTACCAACTGCTGCGGCACAGCGACCGCGAGGTGTTCGACCGTCTCCTCGATCTGCTCCACTCCTGGGAAACGAACGCCCTGGAGAACACCCCCGAGCGCGTACGGAAATTGCGCGAAGACTGCCGCCGTTTCGGGGAAATCCTCGACCGGGCGCTGGAGAACGTCGGCAAGCGCAAGGAGCTCAAAGCGGTGCCCCTCTCCGAGAGCGACGTTCGGGCAGCGCTTGCCAGGCGGCTTCCAGCCGTGTAGGACGACCGCGACATCCGTGTCGCGCCTTTCTCGACGATTGGACCGTTCGTGGTCGACCGCATGCGCCCCGGGCTTCCGAGGGGCTTTTTGCACGTGGCCTTTTAACCCACCTCTGGCGTGGAGAGTTTTCTGGCCGCAGCCCCGTGTCGGAGACGAATGACCCTCTCCGGCACGTGCTTTGCTGCTGCAAAGCAGGCCCGACGAATCACGCCGCTGCCGAACCTTCCAAGGGACCAAAGATCGAATGATGGACGGACAATCCTTCCACCAGCGGACCTTCAAGCAGCGTGTGTCGTTCGAAGGCGTAGGGCTCCACAGCGGCCAGACCGTGCGCGTGACGCTCGCGCCCGCTGCGCCTGACTCGGGGATTACGTTCGTCCGTACCGACGTCGCGCCGGAGCTCGACATTCCGGCGATCGCGTCGTGCGTCGTCGACACCGTGCTCTGCACGTCACTCGGTCGAGCTGGAGTGCGCATCGGGACGGTGGAGCATCTGCTCGCCGCGCTCGTCGGTTCCGGAATCGATGCTGCGCGCGTCGAGGTGGAAGGACCGGAGCTGCCCATCGGCGATGGCTCCAGCGCGCCGTTCGTGCAGCTCATCCACCGCGCCGGTTTTCACGAGTTGCGCGCGCCGCGGCGGTTCCTGCAGGTGAAGAAACCGATAGTCGCCGGCGACGGCGACAAGCTTGCGAAGCTCCTGCCGGCGCGCCGATTCCGGATCTCTTACACGATCGATTTCCAACATCCGCTCATCACCGATCAGACGTTCACGGTCGATCTCGACGGGCGCTCATTCCAGAAGGAGATCGCCCGCGCGCGCACCTTCGGCTTCAAGCGGGACGTCGAGAAGCTCCACCGCGCTGGTCTGGCGCGCGGCGGCTCGCTGGAAAACGCCGTGGTCGTCGACGACTTCCACATCCTCAACCCCGAAGGCCTGCGTTTTCCGGACGAATTCGTCCGCCACAAGGTGCTCGACGCGATCGGCGACCTCGCGCTCCTGGGCATGCCGGTCATCGGCCACTTCGTGGCAGTGAAGTCCGGCCACGCTCTGAACCAGCAGCTCGTCCGCAAGGCGCTGGCGGAGCCGGGCGCGTGCGAAATCGTGCAACCGCGCGCCGCCGACGAGCTGTACGAGCTGCAGAACTCGCTCCTTCCCGTCCTCACACTGGAAGAGCAGGTCGCCTGAGGCCCCACAGGTGGGTTTCACGGCTCCTTTACGGGCCGTTCAGGCATCCGTTACTGCTCCATTGTGGGCGAGCCCTCGGCAGGTCGGCTCCCGGGTGTGGCTCCGGAGCCGGCTTCGCACGTTCAACTGCTGCAAGCGATCACGGAGGCCGCCGACGAGGCCCCGACCGTGGACGATGCGTTGCGCGCGGCCATCTCGCGCATCTGCGGGCATACGGGTTGGCAAGCCGGCCGGCTGCAGTTCTCCGCCGACGCAGGCGACCTCGCGAATCGAAGCTTCTGGCATCTGGAGGACCCGGAGCGGCTGCCCCGATATCGCGCGCTCGCGCAGGCCCGGCGTGAATCGCCGGACGGGTCGCTTGCGAATCGCGTGCTCGCCCACGGCAGTCCGCTCTGGTCCACCTTCGTGCCGGCCGCGGAGAGCGGGCACGCAGCCGCGGGTACGCGCGCCGTCTTCGCTTTCCCGGTGTTCGTCGGAAAGCGCATCTTCGCGGTGCTCGAGTTCTTCTCCGATCGGGACGCGCGTCCCGAGCCCGGCCTGCTCGACGTGATCTCCCTCGTCTGCGCCGAGCTCGGGCGCATCCTGCAGCGCAAGCCGAGAGACGACGAGCTGCGCCGCAGCGAACGCGAGTACCGCGCGCTGTTCGAGAATGCGCGCGACGCCATCCTGATCGTCGATCCCACGGACGAGGTGGTCGTCGACGCGAACAATCACGCGTGCCAGCTCTACGGGTTCGCGCGCGCGGAGCTGGTGGGGTTGGCGGTCGAGCGGCTGTGGCAAAGGGCGGAGTCGGATCGCGCGCGGCTGCGCGAGGCGGAGCAGGGCGCAGGCGCAACGTACGAGTCGCGGCACAGGCGCAAGGACGGGTCGGAGATCGTCGTCGACGTCACTGCCGGACCTGTCGAGTACCGCGGCCGGCGCGCGCTGTGGACGTCGATCCGCGACGTCTCCGATCGCATCCGCGTGCTGGAAGCGCTGCGAACGAGCGAAGAGCGGTACCGCCTGCTGTTCGACGCCAGCCCGCAAGCGATGTGGGTCTTCGACGCGGAGACGCTCCGCTTCCTCACCGTGAACGACGCGGCGGTGAAGCGCTACGGGTACTCGCGCGACGAGTTCCAGCGCATGACGATTGTCGACATCCGCCCGCCCGAAGACATCGCTGGGCTGACGGAACGCTTGGAACGGCTCGCCGAGGGGGCGACGCCGTCGTCCAACATCTGGCGGCATCGCAAGTCGAACGGCGAGCTGATGGACGTCGAGCACCCCATCGACCTCGAAGGACGAAAGGCGCGCCTGGTGGTCTCGATCGATGTCACCGAACGGTTGCGCGCCGAGGAGAAGCTCTGGCACGCGGCCTTCTACGATGCGCTCACCGGGCTGCCGAACCGCGCGCTGTTCATGGAGCGCCTCGGGATGGCCCTGGAGCGCGCGAAGGGGCGCGGCCGCGGCGGCTTCGCCGTACTCTTCCTCGACCTCGACCGCTTCAAGGTGGTCAACGACTCGCTCGGCCATCGCGCCGGCGACCAGCTGCTCATCCAGATTTCCCGGCGCCTGGAGCGCACGCGGCGCGCCGGCGACACCGTCGCGCGCCTGGGCGGCGACGAGTTCGCCGTGCTGGTCGAGGGAGTCGAGACGGCCGCCGACGCTTCGCGCGTCGCCGACCGCGTGCAGCGCGAGCTGTCGATGCCCTTCGACATCGACGGGCAGGAAGTCTTCACCTCGGCGTCGATCGGCATCGCGCTCGGCGGCGGAGTGAACTCGATCCGTCCGGAGGATCTGCTCCGCGACGCCGACACGGCCATGTACCGCGCCAAGGGCATGGGGATCGCCAAGCACGCCGTGTTCGACGTGACCATGCACGATCGCGCAGTCGCGGTTCTGCAGCTCGAAAACGACCTGCGGCGCGCGATCGAACGCGGCGAGCTGCGCGTCCAGTACCAGCCGATCGTCGCCCTGGGAAGCGGCCGCATCGTCGGGTTCGAGGCGCTCGCGCGTTGGCAGCACCGGCAGCGCGGGACGGTCGCTCCCTCCGAGTTCATCCCGCTCGCCGAGGAGACCGGCGTCATCGGGTCGCTGGGACGCTGGGTGATGCAGGAAGCCTGCACGCAGATCCGCCGGCTACAGGCCAATCATCCGCGCGCGCCCGCGCTGACGTTGTCGGTGAATATCTCCGGGCGCCAGGTGCTCCAGCCGGACCTGGTCGAGCAGATCGACGACACGCTCCGCGCGACCGGCCTCGACGCGCGCAGCCTCCGGCTGGAGATCACGGAAAGCGTCCTGGTGGAGAACGCGGCCGCGGCGATGCGCTGTCTGACGAGGCTCAGGCAGCTCGGGCTTCAGCTCTGCATCGACGACTTCGGCACCGGGTACAGCTCGCTCAGCTACCTGCACCGGCTGCCGATCGACCTGCTGAAAATCGATTCGAGCTTCGTGCGCACCATGGGGTCCGACGAGAAGAACCGCCGCATCGTCGAGACCATCCTGCTGCTCGGGCGCAACCTCGGCGTCGAAGTGGTGGCCGAAGGCGTCGAGACGACCGCGCAGGCGACCGCGCTGCATCGCCTCGGTTGCGGGTTCGTGCAGGGGTTCCTCTTCTCGCACCCCGTCGACATCGACGCCGCCTCGGCACTCGTGGCAGGCGACGCGAGCCCCCTGCGCGCACCGGCGCTTCCGACGGCCTGAACCCCAAAAGAGTTGGCCATGCGGCCGTTGACGCCCTATAGCTGGGCGCCTAGGGTGCCCGTTTCGCCCTTGGAGACATGGATGAAGACCAGGGTCGCAACGATGTGGATCGCGGCGATGATGGCAGGTGCCGCGTGCAAGAGCCGATCGACGACGCCGCAAACTCCTCTGTCGATGAGCCCCGGCGAGCAGGTGGCCGTGGTCGACGGGCAGCCCGTCACGTACGGAGACGTCGAGAAGGAGCAGGGCGGGAAGCTGACCCAGGCGGAAGTGAAGGCGCTGACCGATCTGTACGACGCGCGGCGCGGCGCGGTCGATCAGTACGTCACCAAGCGCGTGCTCGACGCGGAAGCGAAGGCGAAGGGCCAGACGCTCGAGCAATGGTACGAGAAGGAGGTCATCGGATCCGTCGCGGCTCCCAGCGAAGACGAGATGAAGAAGTTCTACGAGCAGAACAAGGCGCAGATGGGCGGTCAGTCGTACGATCAGATCAAAGACCGCATCGCCAGCTTCTTGAAGCAGCAGAAGGGGCGCGAGCATCTCACCAAGACGATCGAGGATTTGAAGGCGAAGCACGGCGTGCGGATTGACGTGCCGCAGCCGAACCTGCCGCGCGTCGAAGTCGCCGCCACTGGTCCCTCGCGGGGACCGGACAAGGCGCCGGTGACCATCGTCGAATTCTCCGACTTCCAGTGCCCGTATTGCGGCCGCGAGTTTCCCGTCGTCGAGCGGCTGATGAAGGAATACGACGGCAAGGTCCGCCTGGTGTTCCGTCATTTCCCGCTCAATTTCCACCCCTACGCGCAGAAGGCAGCCGAGGCCGGCGCCTGCGCCGCCGATCAGGGAACGGACAAGTTCTGGAAGCTGCACGACAAGATGTTCGGCAACCAGCAGAAGCTCGCCGTCGATGATCTCAAGGGGTACGCGAAGGACGTCGGGGTGGATATGGCGCGGTTCGACAAGTGCCTCGACGGCGGCGAGAAGCGCGCGGCCGTCGAATCGGACGAGAAGGCCGGGCAGGAGGCGGGCGTCAGCGGCACGCCGGCGTTCTTCGTCAACGGCATCTTCATCAACGGCGCGGTCCCCTACGAACAGTTCAAGGAGACGCTCGACCGCGAGCTCAAGCGGAAGGGATAGCGGATGCGCACCTCGCGCTCGTTCGTCCCGACGCTCAAGGAGGTCCCGGCAGACGCGCAGGTGGCGAGCCACCAGCTGCTCGTGCGCGCCGGGTTCATCCGCCAGCTCGCCGCCGGCATCTACAGCATGCTGCCGCTCGGGCAGCGCAGCCTGCTCAAGATCACGCGCATCATCCGCGAGGAGATGGAGGCGATCGGCGCGCAGGAGTTCTACCTGCCGGCGCTGAATCCGCGCGAGCTCTGGGAGGAGAGCGGCCGCTGGACGGTGATGGGCGAGAACATGTTCCGCCTCAAGGATCGCAAGGGAGCGGACCTGTGCCTCGCGATGACGCACGAGGAGGTCTTCACCGCCATCGCGCGCGCGGAGCTGCGCAGCTACAGGCAGCTGCCGCAGACCTGGTACCAGCTCCAGACGAAGTTTCGCGACGAGCCGCGCCCGAAGAGCGGGCTTCTGCGCGTGCGGCAATTCACCATGAAGGATTCGTACTCGTTCGACGTCGACCGACAGGGGCTGGACGAGTCGTTCGAGCATCACCGGCAGGCTTACGTGAAGATCTTCGGCCGCTGCGGGCTGCGCACGATCCAGGTGGAAGCGCACTCCGGTGCGATGGGTGGAAGCGGCTCGACGGAGTTCATGGTGCCGACCGACGCCGGCGAGGATCTCATCGCCTCGTGCGAGTCGTGCGGGTACGCCGCGAACACCGAGAAGGCGGAATCGCGCGTGGAGACTCCGGATCGCTACGCGGCCGCGGGAGCGACGCCGCCGCTCGAGGAATTCGCCACACCCGGCGTGACGACGATCGAGGAGTTGTCGCGCAAGCCGTACGGTGTGTCCGCCGACCAGCAGCTCAAGACGCTGATCTACGTCGCCGACGACAAGCCCGTCGTGGCCATCGTGCGCGGCGACGACCAGCTCAACGAAGCGAAGCTGCAGACCGCTACCTCGGCGCAAGTGCTCCGGCCAGCTCACCCGGAGGAGATTGCCAAGTGGATGGGGGCGCGTCCGGGGTCGCTGGGCGGCATCGGCGTGCGCAATGCGCGCGTGTTCCTCGATCAGCGGCTCGTCGGCCTATCCGGGCTGGTCACCGGCGCGAACCGCGACGGATTCCACGTGCGTAACGTCAGCGTCCCTCGCGATCTCGCGCACGCCACCGTCGCCGACCTGCGCACGGTGAACGCTGGCGAGGGATGTCCACGCTGTGGCAAGCCGCTCACGGTGGGAAAGGCGCTCGAGGTCGGCCACATCTTCAAGCTGGGCACGCGGTACTCGGAGACGATGGGCGCGCGGGTGCTGGACGAGTCGGGGAAGGAAGTGCCCATCGTGATGGGCAGCTACGGGATCGGCGTGGAGCGCATCCTCGCCGCGGCCGTCGAGCTGCACCACGATGCGGATGGGATCCGCTGGCCGATGAGCATCGCGCCGCTGCATGTAGCGCTGCTGCCGCTGCAGATGCAGGACGCCGCCGTCCGCGAGGCGGCGGAGAAGCTTTACGGCAGTCTCGGCGACGCAGGCATCGAGGTGCTGCTGGACGATCGCGACGAGCGCGCGGGCGTGAAGTTCAAGGACGCGGATCTGATCGGCATCCCTCTGCGCATCGCGGTCGGGAAGAAGGGCCTTTCGGAAGGAAAAGTGGAATGGAAGCCGCGCGGCTCGGCGCAGGTCGAGCTCATCCCGATGGCTGACGCGGTCGCGCGCGCGAAAGAAGCGGTCGCCGCGGGAGGGGGGTGGCTGGCCAGGTGAGGCCGCACGACCGCATCATCGCGGCGTTGGACGTGCCGGGCCCCGCGGCCGCGGCCGCGCTGGCAGCGCGGCTCGCCGGGCACGTGGGCATGTACAAGGTCGGTCTCGAGTTGTTCGTGGCGCACGGCCGCGGAGCTGTGGACGCGGTGCGGCCTTTCGGCCTTCCCGTCTTCCTGGATCTCAAGCTGCACGACATTCCGCAGACGGTCGAGGCGGCGGCGCGCGCCGCGGGAGCCTTGGGCGCCGAGTACGTGACGGTGCACGCGAGCGGCGGCGCGGCGATGGTAACCGCGGCGCGGACCGGTCTTTCCACGGGTGCCCGGAAAGCGGGGGTCGCCGCGCCGAAGCTGCTCGCGGTCACCGTGCTCACCAGCCTGGGCGCCGACGATCTGGCGTCCCTTGGCTTCTCGGGATCTCCGGCGCAAGCGGCGCTGCGCCTCGCGCGTCTCGCGATGCGCGCGGGCGCGGACGGAATCGTCTGCTCGCCCGAGGAAGTCAGCGACATCCGGCGCGAGCTCGGTCCGGAGCCGCTGCTCGTCGTCCCAGGCATTCGCCCGGAAGGAGTGTCGGTCGGCGATCAGCGCCGCACCGGGACGCCGCACGGCGCGATCGCCGCGGGCGCGTCGCACATCGTCGTCGGACGGCCTCTGCGCGATGCGCCCGATCCGGCGGCGGCCGCGGACGCGATCGCCGCGGCGATCGCAACGCCTTAGCGCGTTACTTCTCAACCACATGCACGCCCGCCGGATGTGGGAGCGGCGCGTTCTCGCCGCGCAGGTGCCGGCGCCAGAACGCGAGCGAGAGCTGCTCGACCGCGTGGAGGTGGGCGGGTTCCGCGGGACGGCGCGGCCGCCCGCCCGAAAAGGTGAAGTGCTCCGCGCCGTCGATCACCGCAAGCGCCTTGTGGCCACGGGGCATCGAATGAAACGATTCCTCGCGCCAGCTGGGCGGCTCACCGGAGAGCCCCTGGTCCTTCGTCCCGGTGATGCACAACACCGGACGCGCGATCGACTCCCACGAGCCGGGCTCCAGACCGCGCGAACCGTTGCCGGGCGGGGACAACGCCAGAAACGCGCGCGCCCGGCTCTCGGAGAAATCTCGCAAGTGGCCATGCACGCGCGGACGCGCGCCCGCGAGAAGCAGCGTCGTATAGGCGCCGAACGAGTGGCCTGCGATTCCGATCGAGTCGTGGTCGAGGTACCCGCGCAACGCCGGCACATGCTCCTCGATCCACGCGAACGAATCGATCACGAGAGCGACGTCGCGCGGTCGCGCTTCCCAGTTGTGTGGGTCGTCGATTGCTTTCTTCATCGCGGCGAGCGCCTGCAGCCGCGTCGCGCTTCCGGCCACGGCTCCCTCGATGTCCTCGATGGCCAAGGGCGAACGCAGCGCCGCGCTCTCCCGGTGTGTCGGATGGATCGATACGTACCCGTGCTGCGCCCACGCGCTCCCCAGATACGAATAACCGAGGCGCGATCCGCCGAGGCCGTGGGAGAAAACGATGACGGACCATCGACTCGCGCCGTGCGCGGGAAAGTAGATGCGAACGGGGAGCGGCTGGCCGCGGTGCGCATCGGGAAGATCGCGATCCGCGATGCGCATGTCGTCGAGCACATCTCACAACGCCCGCGCTTTGAGAAGCGCGCGGGAACCGTGCGGCTGTCAACGGCCCGGGCGCGAGGTCAGACGCGAAAGAGGGCCGCTGAAGCTGAAAACGTAGCTGCCGTCGGGCTGCTTCGCGTTCTGCACGAGACCGAGCGCGCCTTTGATCACCCCGTTGTCGTTGAGCCAGCGGTCCGCCGGGCGTAGCCGGACGTGCAGGTCGGCTTGTGAGAGAGAAAGCAACGCGCGCAAGCGGACGGTCCCGTCCGCTTCCACGTCGACGTCGCCCCCGCGCGCCTGGGCGCGATCGATGCGCGCCACACCCTTGTCGATCGTGAGCCCCGCGGTGAGATCTCCCAGCGTGGTGCGTGGCACCGGAAAGCCGTTCACGGTTCCTCCGGTCACCGCCACCTGCCGGCCGGCGACGGAAAGCGTTCCTCCCGCCGTTTCAGGCGGCTGGAGCGAGGAGATATCGATCTGCAGGGTGGCACGGCCGTTCGCGTCGATGCCGGCGAGCTCCTTCAGCGGCAGCGCATGCAGATCGACGTCGGAGGAATCGAGCCGCAGCGATTCGAGGCCGGGCAACTTGGGATCGCTCGACATCGAAGCGTGGCCGCGGGCGGTCGCCCCGTATCCTTGCAGCCGGAACCCGAAGCTGGTGCGCCGCAGGATGAGTGCGAACAGGTCCGGCCTCACGTCGACGCGCTCGAAGCGAAGCTCCGGCGCCGGCTCGGGACCCGGGGACGACGGACGCCAGCGGACGTCGCGCGCGCGAACGCCGAAAAGGCCGTCGCCGCCGATCGAGCCGATGGTCAGATCGGCTCCCGCGCGTTGCACCTCGGCCTCGATCCGCCGGCCCACCGTCTCGTACGGGAACGTCAGGAGCAGGAAAAGGAAGAACGTGAGCACCGCGAGAGCGGGAACGAGGCCGCGGCGGAGCTTCTGCAGGCGTTCGGGCGTCGCGAGTGAAGAAAGCGTCAGGCCGCCTGCCATGCGCTCACCGACATGGTGACGTCGAGGGTGTCCTTGTTCTCCGGCGACTTGCGCAGCCGCAGCCGCCGCACCCGGACGACCCCGGGGCTGCGCTCGATGGCTTGCAGGAGCGACATCAACTTGTCGAGCGGCAGCTTCCCGAGCGACACCTCGACGCTGCTCTCCCGCGGTCGCCCATTCTGGCCACCGGCGACGATTCCGCGGTCAGTCATGCTGCCGATCTCGATGCCCTCCTGATGGGCGAGGCCGTCGACGTACCCCATCAGCGCGGGCGGGCTCTGCCGGAGTCGCGCTTCGAGGAGCTGCCGCTCCTGCTCCTGCTGCCCATATCCCGCGGCGAGCCGCTGCACCTTTTCAAAGGCAGAGCGCTTCTCGGCGAGCGAATCCTCGTGCCGCCGGATCGAGCTGCCGAACGCCGCCCAAAGGACCAGGAGCAGGAAGGCAGTGACGCCGGCGCCGGCGAAGAGGAGCAGCCGCCGCTCGCGCGGGGAGGCGTTCTGCACGTACTGCACCGCATCCGCCAAGAGGGCGCGCGCTTTCTCCAGAACCTTCTCCATCACGCGCCTCCCGGCTGCTCGCCCGAGCACGTGTAGGCGAAGTCGATGGAGAAAACGATCTTCTCGCTGCCGCGCTGCTTCTCGGTGCGCGGCTGCTTGATGTCGCCGAAGCAACGATCCTTCTTGAGCGCGGCGAGTATCTGGTCGACCTTTCCGAAGCTGTCGGCCGTGCCGCGCAGGCGGATGCTGGTCGTGTTCAGATCGACGTCCTCCAGCGTCGGCATCGCGTCGTCGGGAAGGTGTGCGATCAGCTCCGCGAGGATGTCCGCCGCGGAGACGCGGGGGATGCCTGCCGCCTTCGATCGGCCTCCGGAGAGCGCGGCCACCGCCTGGCGATAGTCGGTCATGCAGGTGCCGAGGATCTTCCGCGTCGCGGCGCAGAGAGTCTCGTCGTAATCGCGTTCCTGGCGCGAGAGCGAGGCGACGCGCGCGATGCCGAGGATCATCGCGAGCGCGAGCAACACCGCCGCCGCGATGCCGATCTTCGCCAGGTGGCCACGCACCTGCGAAAGATCTCGCGTGAAGGCGAATTCGCCCTTGCGAAAATTGAGACGTCCGTGCGGCTGCTGCGCCCGCAGCGCCAGGCCCAGCGCGAGCGCGTAGTCCGCTCCCGAACCGTCGGTGACCTGCGCGGCCTCGCCTTTCAGCGCGATCGGCTCGACGGGGACCGCCAGCTGCGCCGACAGCTTCTCCGCGGCTTCCGGTAGTCTCGCGAGCTCCCCGGCGAGGAGAACTCGAGCGACGCCCGCGGCTTTTCCGCGCATCCGCAGCGAGATCTTCACATCGCGCGCGATGGGCGACAGCAGCCGGTCGAGAGCGCGCGGGTCCGTACGCGCCGCTTCCCACCCGGCGCGCCCAGCGCTCGACAGCGAACGGGCGAGGACCGCGTGTCCGCCCTCCAGCAGGCAGAAGTCGGCGCGATCGGGACCTGCATCCAGCACCGCCTCCGCCACGGCGCCCTCTGGCGCGACGCCGTCGCGGGAAACCATCCCGCGCTCCGCCGGCGTCGCGAGAGCCAGCGGGGCGAACGTGACGACGCGCGGGTCGACACCCGCCTCGCCGAGCTGCGCGAGCGTCTGCTGGAGCGCGGACTTGCGGACGACTCCGACGAGCACCTCGGTCCGGCCGTTCGCTTGCGAGAGCACCGCGTGGTCCCAGACCACCTCGTCCAGGTCGAATGGGATCGCTCCCTCGACCTCGGCCGGGAGCACTTGCTCGATGCGACGCGCATCGGTGAAAGGCAGCGTAACCACGTGGCTCGCCACGTGGGCGCCCGGGAGCGCCACGGCGATGGTGTCGTCGGGCGACCGCGGCAATTGCGAGAGCGCCGCCTTGAGCCGCTCGGCGGGCGTACCGCCGTCCGGAAGCGCGACGCTGCGCGCCTCAAGAAGCGAGAAGCCGCGGAAGCCGCTCTCGAGCGCAACCAGGCGCACCTTGTCCGCCCCGACGTCGAGGCCCACGATCCGGTGCATCAGTCTTCCTTCCAGTACAGAAGCCTTCCGAGCAGATCGTCGTACCGCACGACGGCCGTGACGTTCTTCTCGATTCGCCCCACGCGGCCCGTCGCGGTGATGCGGAACGTATCGCTGGTGGATCCGAGGAAGTTGCCCGGGTTCGTGGTGTTCTCCAGAACCGGGTTCACCGCGATCCCGTTCGCCTTGAGGATCCCGATGAAGTCCTGCGCGGACAGCCCGAGGAAGCTGAACATCTTCCGCAGCTGGATCTCCTGAAGGACGATCTGGAGCAGCCTCGGGTCGCGCAGCTTGGGATCGTTCGGATTCGCCGCGGCGCTCAGGATGTTCGTCAGCATCTGCACCGGGTCGTTGGTGTTGATGTTGAGCTTTGCGTTCACGTCGAGCCACACCGTGAGCCGGTCGCCGAACGCCGCCATGAAGCGGTCGTTCACGCCGCGAACCATGCACAGCTCTTCGAGGCTGTCGAAGGGCGCGTTCTTCGCCTTGTACCGCGGTACGTAGCGGTCGTAAGCGGAATTCTCGTCCGAGAAGCCGTTCACGAACGGGTTTGTGGGGTTCGAGGGGTCGATCGCGGTGCCCGTCTCGTCGAGATCGATCCAGTCCCTCATCGCCAGGATGACATCGTCCCGGCGGACGCGGTCGTGGTTGGCATCCTCCTCGTCGAAGATGAAGTCGTACCTGGGGTCGTTCATCATCGCGCGCAGCTGGGTGAGCGTCGCCATCGGCGTGGCGCCGAGGCCGTCCAGGCCGCGCACGTTGATGCGGCTGTTCTCGTCGACGATCTTCGCGCCGAACGCGCCTTCGAAGCTGCCGAAGGTATGCAGCCGCGGCCCCTCGATCTGGGGTCGCCGCGTCTCCTGCGGCGGCTGCCCGGCGGCGACCTCGGCGTTCTTCAACGACGAAAGATCGCCGCCGCCTAGCAGCGCCGTCATGACATTCGAGTCGATCGGCAGGATCTCCCACAGTCGGATGCCGAGATTGTTCGTGGGCGGCGCGGTTGCGGGTACGCCCGGTGCAGCGGGGGTGCCGGGGCGCTGACCGCCGAGGATGTTCGAGAGCATCGGACCGATCTGGGCGCCCATCTGATCGACCTGCTTCTGGAAGTGGAGCAGCAGCCGCGACAGGTTCACCGCCGAGCGGGCCAGGTAGTACGCGCGCAGCTCGTCGCGGGCGTTCTCCGTCAGCCGAAGGTTGACGCGCGACTGATAGCCGAAGTCCACCGCGACCGAGGTGAGGATCGCGATCGTCGTGAGCACGAGAAGGAGCGCCACCCCGCGGCGGGAGCGCATCCCGACAGCACGGTTCGTATGGGCGGCCCTGCGCACCCTTTCGAACGGTCCCGTCATCAGAAGTCCAGCGCCTGCGTGAGGAAGATCTTCGCCTGCGTCGTGTACGTCTTCTCCTTGCCGTCTTCGTTCTTAATCGTCAGCGAGATGCGGACGCGCGGCGGAACCAGGAGCCCTCCGGTCCGGTCCGGGCCATTCGAGTTCCATTCGGCGCGCCACTCGCGGTCCTTGGGATCCCACGCTTCCAGGGAGAACCCAACGACTCCCTCGGCCAATACGGCCTTGTCGCCACCGCGGTCCGGGTCCTCGTCGAGCAGCGGCTTCACGCGGCGGAACAAGTCGATCTTCGATCCGTCGCGCGGATCCGGGCCGAGCGAATACTCGAACAGTGCCTGGTCGGATTCCTTGGCATCAATGTGCAGCCTCTCGTGCGCGAAGGAGGTGAAGAGGACGTCGGCGTCTCGCCGTCCGTCCTTGAGGCGGAAGAGCGTCGGCCGCTCGCGGAAGCGCTTGCGGTCGTAGTGCTCGGAGATGAAGGTCATCGACACTTCGCGGGCGAGCCGGTTGAGCGCGCCGCGGACCATCTGGTCGCGCTCCTCCGCCTGCTCGATTCGCGTCTTGATGGACCACGCGCCGTCGAACGTCTTCCAGGTGAGCCCGCCGATGAGCCCGAGCACGGCCACCGCGATGAGTACTTCGAGCAGGCTGAAGCCCGACGCGCGCTTCATGGCGCCCTTCCGGGGACTGTCGGCTGCCCGAACGCCGGCACTACTGGCTGCGTCCCCGGCGGCTGCGCTTGCGTCTGCGGTTGTTCCGTTTTCCCCACCGCTTCGGGCAGAATCACGACCTCTTGGGATGCCGAGACGCCGCGCTCGTCCTTTCCGTCCTGCCACGTCACGGTGACGCGGACCTCGCGGACGCTGCGCTTCAGCGTTTCCAGAAACCCCTGCGCCTGCGTTTGCAGCAGCCCCGCGAACGGACCCGCGGCTGCCGCGGTCGCGCCGCCGGTACCGCCGGGCGTCGCCTGCGTTCCCAACGCTGATGCGGCCGCCGCGAGCCCCTGCGAGAGCGGACCGGTCCCGGTCGACGAATTGCTGCCGGTATTCCCGCCGACTCCGAGGAGCTTGAGGAGCTGCGCGGAGTCGAGCTGCACGTCGGGCTTGAGGATCTCCGCGCGCCAGGCGAACCCGCTGGCGCCTTCGTCGTCGAAGGTCCCATGCTTCTCGTCGTCGAAGTCCGAGAAGCCGTCTTTCTGCAGCTGGTCCTCGATGTCGTTCATCTTGCCGCGCAGGAGCAGCGTCGCCTCCGTCGCGCGGCGCGCGTACGATTCCATCGCCACCGCGCCGCCGTTCAGGCCGGAGATCGCGACGAGCGACACGGCGAGGATCGCGAGGCTGATCATCACCTCCAGCAGCGTGAAGCCGCGGCCGGCTGACGGCGAGCGCTTCATTTCGCGCCCTCCGCCTCGACGCGGTCTCTGACGATGCGGACCCGGCCGGTAAGCGGGGTGACGAGCAGCGTGTTGACGTCGTCAACCTGCTTCAGATGAATCGCCGCCGTCTCGGTCAGGCCGCTCGGCCAGAAGTACAGGAACGCCTTGCCGGCGGTGTACGCCTCGGGCTGGTGCGCGACCCACACGTCAGCGAATCGCACGGACCCACCGAGCTCGGTCTTCGGTATGTCGTTCGTCGGCGCGAAAGCGCTCTTGCGCGCGAGCTCGGCACGAGTGCGATCCTCCTCTGAAATGGCGTCGCCGCGCCGCGCGACCGTCGCCAGCAGCTCTTCCTCGCGCGTCGTCTCCCGAGTACCGTTGCGCGCGCGCTCCGCCTCGGCCGCGATTCGCACCGAGCCCTGCGCGCATTCCGACCAGTACGCCGCCGCGTCGAGGTCGATCACCAGACGGCACGTCCGCCCCAGGACCGCGGAAGCGCCGTACAGCGAGCGGATGCCGCCCGCGAGCTGGCCGCTCTTCTGCCGCAGCTGGATCCGGGCCACGTTGGACACCGCCGGGATCGCGAGCGCCATCACGCCCGCCGCGATCGCGAGCGCGATACCGATCTCCAGCAGAGTCATGCCGCGCGCGCGCACGGTTCACTTCGCTCCCTGCGCCGCCTGTGACGCGGCGCCCTCGCCTCCGTGCACCGTGATGTCGTCGCCTCCGCCCTGCACCTTGTCGGGGCCGTACGAGTACACGTCGTATCCGTCGCCCGTGCGGAGGAACTGGTAGTCGTTGCCCCAAGGGTCCTTGCGGACCTCCTTGACGAACTTCGGCACCAGCATGCCGAGGCTGTCGGGCCAGTTGCCCGTCTCCACGTGGTACAGGTCCACGCCGTCGGAGATCGCCTTCAGGTCGAGCTTGGCGGTCTGGACCTGTGCTTCCTTCAGGCGCTGGAACACATTGAAGCCGATCGCTCCCGCGATGAGCCCGAGGATGACGAGCACCACCATGATTTCGATCAGCGTCATTCCGCGCCGGCGCCTGGAGCGAGCGCCGCTGGCGCGGATTCGCTCGAGTCGGCGGCGGAGTCTCTCGATGTGGTTCTGCATGGTGCCCCCGTTCACTTCGGCACGAAGGTGGTGAGCTGCATGATGGGCATGAGGATGGAGAAGACGATGAAGGCCACGCCGCCGCCCATCGCCACGATCATGACGGGCTCGAGCAGGCTGGTGAGCGCGCCGATGCGCATCTCCACCTGCGCGTCGTAGCTGCGGGCGATGTTGCGCAGCATCTCCTCGAGCTGGCCGCTGCGCTCGCCGATGGCGATCATGTGGTGCACCAGCGGCGGGAATTGTCCGCTGCGCTTGAGCGGCGCCGCGATGCTCTCGCCTTCGCGAATCGCGTCGCGAGCGTCCTCGATGACGTGCGCGAGCAGCGAGTTGTGGACGATGTTCTTCACGATATCGAGCGCGGTGAGCAGCGGTACGCCCGAGGAGAGCAGCGTCGCCAGCGTCTTGGCGAAGCGCGCCAGCGCCAGCATGCGGAGCAGCTCGCCGAAAACCGGGAGCCTGAGCTGCTTCGCGTCCCACCAGGCGCGCCCCTTGGGCGTCTTCACGAACCGACGTGCGCCCCAGATGGCGAGCGGGATCGCGGCAAGCAACACGTACCAATAGTCCCGCGCGAACGAGGAGACCGCGATCAGGATGCGCGTCGTCCACGGGAGCGCGACGTTCATGTCCTCGAAGATCTTCGTCACTTTGGGGATGACGACGACGAAGAGGATGCCGACGATGGCGATGCCCACCACCACCATGATGGCCGGGTAGAGCATCGCTCCGAGAAGCTTGTTGCGCAGCGCCGCCTGCGCCTCGGTGAAGTCCGCGAGCCGCGTCAGCACGACGTCGAGGGCGCCCGAAGACTCGCCTGCGCGGATCATGTTCACGTACAGGGTCGAAAAAATGCGGGGGTGGTCGGCGAGCGCGTCGGCGAGCGAGGCGCCTTCGTTTACCCGCTGCTTGACGGCGCCCATCACCTTCTTCAATCGCGGATGCTCGACCTGCTCGACGAGGGCCGTGAGCGATTCCGGCAGCGTGATGCCGGCGCCGATCAGCGTCGCGAGCTGCCGCGTCGCGATGGCGAGGTCCTGCGCGGAGACGCGCGAACCGAACAGGGCGCGCAGGTCGACCTCCCGCGACAGCGCCTGCCCGAGCGGCTCGACCGCCGTCGGCGCAGCCAGCGCGGATCCGCTGGCGCCGTCGGTACTGCGCGCGTCGGTGAGAAAGACTCCGTCCTTGCGCAGCACGGTGCGCAAGGCCTTGCGGCTCTCCGCGTCCTTGAGGCCGCGCACGGACTTTCCTGCTTCCGTCAGGCCGCTGTACTCGAACACCGGCATCGCGAATGCGCCTCGGGGCTAGGCGAGGTCCTCCTGCGTGACGCTGAGCACTTCCGCGACGCTGGTCACGCCGCGCAGCACCTTGCGCCCGCCGTCCTCCATCAGCGTGCGCATCCCCTTGTGCACGGCCGCGCGCTTGATGCTGCCGCTGTCGACCTTCTTGACCGCCAGCTCGCGGATCGCGTCGTCGACGAGCATGAACTCGTAGATCCCGGTGCGACCGTGGTACCCGGTGGAGTTGCACGCTTCGCAGCCGACCGCGCGGTAGATCATGCGGGGTTCGCGGCTCTTCGACTTCTCCTTCTCCGGCTTCTCCGGCGCAAAGCCGATCTCGCGCAGCTCTTCGGGCGTCGGGAGGTAGGCTTCACGGCATTCCTTGCACAAGACGCGCACGAGCCGCTGCGCGAGCACGCCGATGAGCGACGACCCGACGAGGTACGGCTCCACGCCCATGTCGATGAGCCGCGTGATGGCTCCGGCGGCATCGTTCGTGTGCACGGTGCTGAAGACGAGGTGGCCGGTCAGCGACGCCTGGATGGCGATCTCCGCCGTCTCGCGATCGCGGATCTCGCCGACCATGATGACGTCTGGATCCTGTCGGAGGAAGCTGCGCAGGCCGCTCGCGAACGTCAGATCGATCTTCGGATTCACCGGCGTCTGCGAGATCCCCTTGAGCTGGTACTCGACGGGATCTTCGATGGTCATGATGTTCAGGTCCGGCCGGTTGATCTTGCTCAGCGCGGCGTACAGCGTCGTCGTCTTGCCGCTGCCGGTCGGTCCCGTCACCAGCACGATCCCGTTCGCCTTGTGGATCAGCCCTTCCATCATCGCGAGCTGGTCCTTCTCCATCCCGATCTCGACCAGGTCGAGCAGCACGGCGCTCTTGTCGAGAAGGCGCATGACGATCCGCTCGCCGAACACCGTCGGCGTGGTGGAGAGGCGGATGTCGATGTCGCGGCCCGCGAGCTTCACGCGGATGCGGCCGTCCTGCGGCAGCCGCTTCTCCGCGATGTTCAAGCCTCCCATGATCTTCACGCGCGAGACGATGCTGTTCTGGAAGCGCTTCGGCGGCCGGATCACCTCCTGCAACACTCCGTCGACGCGGAAGCGGACGCAGATGTCCTTCTCCTGCGGCTCGATGTGGATGTCGCTGGCGCGCTCCTTGGCCGCGCGGAAGAGGAGCGAGTTGACGAGGCGGATGATGGGCGCCTCGTCCGAAGAGTCGAGCAGGTCCTGCGGCTCTTCCAGCTCGTGCGCGACCATGTCCAGGTCGCCCGCCTCGAGATCACCGACGAGCTGCTCGGCCTCGTTCGCCGCGCGGTCGTAGACGGAGTTGATGCAGTCGAGGATCGCCTGCGAGGGCACCAGCACGGGCGAGATGCCGGCGCCCAGCAGAAGGCGTGCGCTGTCGAAGGCGGTCGAGTCGAGCGGATCGGCGAGGGCGACGACGGCGTTCGCTTCGCCGTCCGTCTCCAGACGCAGGGGCAACAGCTTCGCCTGCTTCGCGAAGTTGATGGGGATGAGCTTCAACAGCTCGGGCGAGATCTCGTCCGGTGCGACGCGCATCTGGTAGGGCAACTCGAGCTGCGCCGCCAGCGCCTTCAGCACGTGCTCCTCGGTGCATGCCTTGAGCGAGATGAGCACTTCGCCCAGCCGACCCCCGCGCTCGGCCTGAACGGCCAGCGCCTCGGCGATCTTGTCCTGCGTCACCGCTCCCTGCGCGACGAGGATCTCTCCGATGGGCCGGCCCGCGAGGCTCTTGGCCGCTGCCTTCGCTCTCGGAGACGTGGCCTGCGCGGCGTTGTGGTCCATCGGCAATCAACCTCTCGGAGGCTCTGATTGTTCCGTCGGCGGCGCGCGAAGCTCGGGGTTTTGCCGCGGGGACTCCCGCGGAGGCGTTTCGGGCGCGGGGGCACGCCGGGGTGGCTCGCTCTGCTGTCGTTGCTGCGTTCCGGGCGGCGGTCCCTTTTCATTTGGGAGGAGCGGGGCGGGGCTCGGCGGTTCGGTGGGACGCGGCGAGGCCTCCGGCGGGAAGGCGCCGGGCGAAGGCGCGATCACACGCTCGTCCACCGCGCCGGGACCACCGTACTCGGCGCGGGAGAGCTCGGTCTGCACCGATCGCCGCAGCTTGCGCAGCAAGCCCGGTTTTCGCTCGTAGTCCACGTTCGCCTGATACGTGGTGCTCTCCCCGTAGAAACGCTTCACGAACTCCGCGCGCTCCGCGAGCTTCCGTTCGAAGATCCGTCGGTAATCGGTCTGGTCGCGGATGATGTAGGGCGTGAGGAACAAGAGCAGGTTCGTCTTCGTCCGGGTGGTGCTCTCGTTGCGGAAGAACCATCCGAGGATCGGGAGTGACCCGAGGAACGGTACCTTGGAGACGCCTTTGACGGTGCGCTCCTGGATGAGGCCACCGAGGACGACCGTCTCCTGATCTTTCACGACGACCGTCGTCTTCGCGCTGCGCTTGCTGGTGGTCGGACCGAGCTGCGGATCCGTCGACGCGATCTCCTCTGTCTGCTCGTCCACCTCGAGTCGCACGGTGTCGCTCGCGCTGATCTGCGGCTTGATGCGGAGGCGAAGCTCGACGTTCTGCCGCTGGATGGGCGCGTATAGCGAACCGAGGCCGCCGAGGCCGAGCAGGTTGGTCGGCACCGTCGTGCCCGGCGCGGTAGTGGTGCCCGTCGACGTTGCGCTCGTGGCCGCGGTGCCGAGCAGACCGCCCAGGTTCGGCGCGTAGCCCGCCTGGAATGGGACGTTCTGCCCGACGACGATCTCGCCCTCCGTGTTGTCGACCATCGTCACGTGCGGCGTGCTGATCACGTTGACGTCGCTGGACGTCTGCAGGGCGTTCAGCACCACCGCGAACGAGGGCAGCGTCAGTCCGATACCGGGCACGGTGATCGGCGGCCCCTGCAGCTCCGGGCCGGCACCGAGCATTCGATTCTGCTCGCGCCCTTCGAGGTCGTCAGCGAACAGCGCGTCTACCGGCTCCGTCGCTACTACCCGGACTCGATCAGCTCGCCGGCTCGGCCGGTGGTGCTGGTGCCTCCGATGATGCTGGCCGCGGAGGTCTACGACGTGTCGCCGCGCACCAGCGCGGTCACGATCTTGCGAGATCACGGCGTCGATCCGTGGGTGGTGGATTTCGGCGCCCCAGAACGGGAAGAGGGCGGCCTCGAGCGCACGAGCTTCGTCTGGTCCTGCAGGCTCACTTCCATGATGACGGCCTCGACCAGCACTTCACGGCGCGCGACGTCGAGCTTCTCGATCACCTTGGTGAGGTTTCGGTAGTCGGACGGGCTCGCGATCACCACGAGCGAGTTCGTCGTCTTGTCAGCGGTGATCTTCACCTCGCCGCTGAACAGCTCCGCGGTGGGCGCGCCCGCCGCCCCAGCAGCGGCGCCGCCAGGAGCAACCGGGGCGGGCGGAGGCACGTACCCGCCCGGTGCTCCGGGCGTCGGCGTCCCGGTCGTGCGCCGCGCGGTGACGCCCTGCGCGAGCGCCTGCAGCGTCGTCGCGACGTCTTCGGCTTTCGCGTTCTGCAGATAGTAGACGTTCACGCCGCCGCCGCCGGACGGCACGTCGAGCTGCCGGATCAGCTCGAGCACACGCGCGAACGAGCGCGCGCCCGCGATGACGATCAGCTTGTTGGTGCGCTCTTCCGCGATGATCTTGCTGACGCTCACCGGTCCGCCGCCGGCCGGCGCCGTCGCCGCCGGGACCGCGATGGCCGGTTGGCCGGGCTGCGGCGGGGCTTCCGCGATGCCGAGCGCGCGCGGTACCCCGGGGCGGCCACCCTGCTGCTGCGTGAAGATCTCCTGCAGCTTCTGCTGCAGCGCCTGGGCGCTCGCGTACTGCACCTGGACGATGTGGATCTCTTCCGAGCCGCCAGGCTGATCGAGCTGCTCGATGAGCCGCTCGAGGCGGCGCATGTTGAGCCCGAGGTCGCTGATGATGAGCGTGTCCGGCGGAAAGATCTGGAAGTCGCTGTCGCGGCTGGTGAACTGGTTCAGCGTGTTCCGCATCTGGTCGGCTTCGACGTAGCGAAGCTTGAACAGCCTCGTGACCATCTGCTCGATGGCGGGCGCCTCCTGCCCTGGCTCCAGATACGTGGGGATGTTGGCGCGCGCGGACTGCTTCTTCTCCGACAGCTTCCAGTAGTGCCCGATGGGGTAGACGGCCCAGTTGTTAGCGTCGAGCGCCGCCACGAAGACGTTCCACACCTCGTCGGGAGGAATGGGTCGGTTCGACAGAATGGTGATTTTCCCCGAGACGCGCTCCGGCAGGATGAAGTTGCGCCCCGTGTAGTTGGAGACGAACTGGATCACCTCGACGAGGTCGCGCCGATCGAAGTTCATCATGACGCCCGTCGACCGTCGCGCCGCTTCCTTGCTGTCGATCGGCTCCACGGGAGTCGGCTCGGTCGGACGCGTCTGCGGCGGTCGCTGCGGCGTGATGGTTCGATTCGGCGCGATGGCGGGCCGGTTCGTCGCTGGTGGCGCGACGGGTTGCGCGCGCGCGGGCGCTTGCGCACCGGAGCCCGGTTGGTTGGGAACGCGCACGCCTGGGCGCGGCGGTGCGGGCGTCGCCGAAGGAGCGCCTTCGGGCGGGTTCGGCGGGGCGGGCTGCGCGCGAAGCGGCTGCGCGGCGATGGCGGCCACAAAAACCAGGGCGGTCGTTCGCATCGCTTTCCTTATTCGATGGAATACGAATTGCGGAGTGTCTCGCCCCGCCGCTCGATCTCCACCTCGATGCGGTTGGCGTCGCGCAGCTTCTGATAGATCTCCAGCGCCTTGTCGGGGCTGTTCATCTCGTAACCGTTGATGCGGCGGATCACGTCGCCGTTCTGGATGCCGATCTTCGCGTAGAGCGAGTCGGGGACGATCGAGAACAGCTTGAACCCGTTCGACACACCGTTCTTGAACGACGGAACGATGCGCGCCTGCGTCGCGAGCTGCGAGAGGTCGCTGAGCGCCGAGGACACGGTCGCCTTGGCAATCACGTACTGGTTCGGGGAGAGCTGCCTCACCGAGTTGTCCGCTTGCGCCGGCGCTCCCGGCTGATTCGGCGGCATCGGCGTGATTCCCAGGTTCGGAGCCGCCGCCGCGGTATTGTCGATGAACTCGTTCCGGCCGTCGTTGTCGAGGAGCACGCGCTCCTTCTCGATCGCGTAGATCCGCGCGCCCATGAACTTGTCGCCGAGGGCGTAGACCAGCGTTTCGTTCGTATCGCCGTTGGTGAGCTGGCACAGGGAGTAGCGCGGCGGATTCGCCAGGGCGGTCCCGACGAGCACGGCGCGCAGCGACGAGCGCACGGGCGTCGGTGTCCAGATGTTCGCGGGCGTGGCCGGGCCCGTTTCGATCGCGGGCTTCGGCAGCGGAAGATCGAAGCTCTTCGCCAGCCGCTCCGCGTCCAGCTCCGTGCGCGGCGCGATCGGTGCGGCACGCTGCGCGGCGCCGACCGATTGCTGCAGCAGCGCCGGCTTCGGCGCGATGGCGGTCGCCGCCACGGTGTTCACGATACGCGCGCACAAATACGCGCCGAGCACCGCCGCCAGGGCAGTTCCCACCCACGAGTACCTCTGCAGGACGAGCTCCACGGAAGAGCGGAACAGCAAGGCACATGCCACGATTCCGACGTTTCCGTCACCGCAGCCGCGCCCGCGCAGAGCGTGCAAGCGGGCGCGTCGCGACAAGGTGGCAACGCGGCGGCGCCGCGCCTGACAAATTGTCACGCAGCCGTCGGCGACCGGCCGGTGGCCCGGCCACGCGCCGCCGATGCGCTTTGCGAACACTACTCTTTGTCGAGCTTCCGGTAGATCGTCCGCGTCGCAATCCCGAGGAGCTGCGCAGCGAGGTTCTTGTCGCCTTTCGTGTGGCGCAGCGTCTCGCGGATGACGCGCATCTCGATCTCCTCCATCGGCGTCCCGAGGGGAATCGTCAGCGTGCGGCCCTCGAGCGCGGCGGGCACCGCGGGGCGCGGACCTCGTCTCGCCGCCTCCTGGACGGGTTGCGGCAGCGCATCCACGTCCAGCTCGTTGCCGTGGGAGAGCACCACTGCACGTTCGATCGCGTTCTCCAGCTCGCGCACATTGCCCGGCCACGAATACGCCTCGAGCGCTTCCAGCGCGGCCGGGGTGAGCGCGCGCTCGGGCTTTCCGTTCTTCGCCGCGTACCGCGCGACGAAATGATTCGCCAGCAGCGGCACGTCCTCGGGCCTGTCGCGCAGCGGCGGGAGCTGTACCTGGATGACGTTCAACCGGTAGTACAGGTCTTCGCGAAAACGGCCTTCCTTCACGTGCGCGAGCAGGTCGCGATTCGTCGCCGCGACGACGCGGCAGTCCACCTTGATCGGTGACGTTCCACCGAGCCGCTCGATCTCGCCCTCCTGCAGGAAGCGGAGCAGCTTCACCTGCACCGCCGGGGAGAGCTCGCCGACTTCGTCGAGAAACAGCGTCCCGGCCTGCGCGCGCTCGATGCGGCCCTCCTTGCGTTGCGCCGCGCCGGTGAACGCGCCTCGCTCGTACCCGAACAGCTCGCTCTCCAGGATGCTCTCCGGGATGGCGGCGCAGTTGATGGGGACGAACGGCGCCGGCGCGCGCGGCGAATGCTCGTGCAGTGCCCGCGCGAACAGCTCCTTTCCCGTGCCGCTTTCGCCGAGGAGCAGCACCGTGGCGGAGCTGGGCGCGGCCTGGCGGATGACGTCCAGCGTGGCGCGAAGCACCGGGCTCTGACCGACGATGGGAGACGGCGCGCCCGCGAGCCGCGCGCGCAATTGCTTGTTCTCCTGCACGAGCCGGCGCTTCTCCAGCGCCTGCGCGACGCTCTTGAGCACCGCGTGCCGCTTCAGCGGCTTGGTGAGGAAGTCGTAGGCGCCGTCCTTCATCGCGGCGACCGCCGCCTCGACCGTGCCGTACGCCGTCATCAACACCACCTCGGCATCGGGCGCGACCGCGCGCACTCCCTTGAGCAGCTCCTGGCCGGAGAGCCCGGGCATCATCAGATCGGTCAGCACCACGTCGACGGGCTCGGTGCGAAGCAGGTCGAGCGCCGCCGCACCGCTCTCGGCGCGCAGCGTCCGATATCCCTCGCGCGAGAAGATCCTCTCCAGGGAGTCGAGGTTCGCCGCCTCGTCGTCGACGAGCAGCAGGGTGCCGCCTGCCGCGGCCATGGGGGTCTCCGACATCGCGCCGGAATGTAACAGAGGCTGGACAGCCGGTGCGCAGGTGAGGCAGACGGATGCCGATGGCGGCGGTCGTGATCGGCGGTGGCTTCTTCGGATGCAGCCTCGCGCTCGCTCTGCGCGAGCGGGGCGAGCGCGTCACGATCGTCGAGCGCGAGCCGGACCTGCTCCTGCGCGCTTCCGCGAACAACCAGGCGCGCATTCATGGCGGCTACCACTACCCGCGCAGCATCCTGACTGGCTTGCGGTCGCGGGTGAACTACCCGCGCTTCGCCGCGGAGTTCGCGCGGTGCATCGACAGCTCGTTCCGCCACTACTACGCCGTCGCGCGCCGGCAAAGCCACGTCACCGCGCGGCAGTTCGAGGCATTCTGCCGCAGGATTGGCGCGCGGCTTTCACCTGCTCCGGCAGAAGTCCGGGCCTGGTTCGACGCGGAGCTGGTCGAGAGGGTATACGAGGTCGAGGAGCACGCATTCCACGCCGGGCTTCTGCGCGCCGCCATCCGCGAGCGGCTGCAGCAAGCGCGCGTCGATGTGCAACTGGAGACGCGGGCCGTCCGCGTCGCTCCAGGCGAGGTGCACACCGAACGAGGCGTGCTGCGCGCCCGCTGGATCTTCAACTGCACCTACTCGGGGTTGAATCGCTTGCTGGCGGCTTCGGGCGCGCCCTGTGTTCCGCTGCGGCACGAGCTGGCAGAGGTCGCGCTGGTCGAGCCGCCGCCGGCGTTGCGCGGCAGCGCGATCACCGTCATGTGCGGCCCGTTCTTCTCGCTCATGCCGTTTCCCGCCGAGCGCCTCTTCTCGCTCACGCATGTCCGCTACACGCCCCACTGCGCATGGGAGGAGCGAAGCGCGCCCGGCGCGGAGCCGGATGGCGCGCCCGTTTCGCGCGCGGCCCACATGCTCAAGGACGCGCAGAGGTATGTTCCAGCGATGGGGATGGCGCGCCACGTCCGTTCCGTGTTCGAGGTGAAGACGGTGCTGCCGCAGTCGGAGCACGACGACTCCCGACCGATCCTGTTCCAGCGCTGTGCCGAGCTTCCGGGGCTCGTCTCGGTGATGGGAGGCAAGATCGACAACGTCTACGACTTGCCGCGGGAGCTCGACTTGCTGCTCCGCGAGGACAGGGCAGCGTGACGATCATTTCCTCCGTGTTCGTCTCCGTCGTCTGCCGCTTGCGCGACGAGCGCGATCTCGTCGCGCCCTTGCTCGACGACCTGACGCGCGTCCTGCGCGCGAACTACGACAACTGGGAGATCGTGCTGGTCGACGACGGTTCGCGCGACGGCACCAGCGTGCGCGTCAAGGAGCTGCTCGGACGCTGCGAAGGCGTCCGGCTGCTGCGCTTGTCGCGCGCGTTCGGCCTGGATATCGCCCTCACGGCGGGGCTGGAGAGCGCGATTGGCGACGTGGTGGTCACGCTGAGCGCCGACACGGATCCACCCGAGCTGATCCCACAGCTCGTCGATCTCGCGCGGCGCGAGAACGCGGCCGTCTACGGCGTCGCTCCCGCGCGCCGCCGCGGCTTCTTGCGCGAGACGGGTGGCCGCGTCTTCCACTGGATCTGCCGGCGCCTTCTCGACCTCCCCATCGAGCCGCATTCGACGCAGCTGCGCGCGCTACCGCGCCAGGCGGTGAACGCCATCGTCGAGATCAAGGATCGCCACCGGTACTTGCGCGCGCTGACGCCATACATCGGGTACGAGACGCGCACCGTCCGGTACCAGCAGATCTCGCGCAGCGGGCGTCCGCCGCGCGAGAGCCTCTTCGATGCGGCGGACGCGGCCATCGCGGTCATCGTGGGAAACTCGACGCGTCCGCTGCGCATGGTGAGCTGGCTCGCGCTGCTCGCGGCGTTCTTGAACGTCCTCTACATCGGCTACATCTTCGCCGTTCGCATCTTCAAGACCCGGGTCGCCGAGGGCTGGATGACGCTCTCGCTGCAGAACGCGGGCATGTTCCTCTTGCTCTTCCTCATTCTCGCGGTGGTCACCGAGTACGTCGGACGGATCCTCGACGAAACCAGGGAGCGGCCGCTCTATTACATCGCGGAGGAAGCAAACAGCTCGGTGATGGTCCCCGGCGCCGAGCGGCGCAATGTGGTGCGGGAGTCGCGGTGACCTGGGCGGTCCCGCAGCACGACGTCCGCGAGTTCTTTCCAAAGCGCACGCGCTTCTGCGTCTGCATTCCGGTGCTGGACGAGGACGGCCGCTTGTGGCGGCAGCTCGAGAAAATGCGCGCTCGCATGGACCTGGCCGACGTGGCGATCGCCGATGGCGGCAGCCGCGACGGAAGCACCGACCCCGCGGCGCTCCGCGATTCCGGTGTGCGCGCGCTCCTCGTCAAGAGGGGACCGGGACGCCTGGGCGCGCAGCTGCGGATGGCGTTCGCGTGGGCGCTCGGGCAGGGATACGACGGGGTCGTGCTGGTCGACGGAAACGACAAGGACGATACGAGCGCGCTGCCGCTCTTCCTCGACGAGCTGGCGCACGGCGCGGACTTCGTGCAGGGGTCGCGCTACATCGCCGGTGGCGAGGGCGTGAACACGCCGCTCTTCCGCGAGCTCGGCGTCCGCATCCTCCACGCGCCGGCGATCGCGCTCGCCGCCGGCTTTCCGTACACCGACACCACGAACGGGTTCCGCGCCTACAGCGCACGATTTCTGCGCGACGAGCGGGTCGCGCTCTTCCGCGACGTGTTCCGCGGGTACGAGCTGCACTACTACCTGTCGATCCGCGCGGCGCGGCTGCGGTTCAAGGTCGTGGAGGTCCCCGTGAGGCGCGAGTACCCGGCCGGCGCCATCCCGTCGAAGATCCGAGGTCTGCGCGGCGGGGCCAGCGTGTTGCAGGCACTGGCGGGAGCGTGCCTGGGACGGTTCAATCCGTGACCAGCGCGCTCATCGGCCATACGGGGTT
>Ga0209474_10000836_pt1 | contig 31950 bp, 23 predicted proteins | sample GraSoiAngelo_145_FD_185902 | JGI IMG/M metagenome (GOLD analysis project Ga0209474, IMG submission 185902) | Grasslands soil microbial communities from the Angelo Coastal Reserve, California, USA - 14_1009_05_20cm (SPAdes) (version 2) | ecosystem: Environmental > Terrestrial > Soil > Grasslands...
CCGGCTATTCGCAGAATCGCGGCAGCCCTGCCGAAGGAACGGCAGACCCTGTGTTTTTCAGCAACGATGGAAGGCGATACCGCGCGGCTCGTGAAGGACTACACGAAGAATCCCGTGCGCCTGACGTTCGGGTCCACGTTGAAACCATCCGAGAACGTGCGGCTGCAAGCCTTTGAGGCAGCCGCCGAAGGTAAGCCAGAGACGCTGCGCCGGTTGCTGCACGACAAGACGGGGCGGTGCCTGGTTTTTGCGCGGACCAAACGCGGCGCGGAAAAGATCGCAACCCACCTCAAACACGAAGGCATTCAGGCAGCGGTGATTCACGGTGACCGCTCGCAATCGCAACGCATGGCAGCGCTCCGCGGCTTCCAGAAAGGGCAGTATCGAGTCCTTGTGGCCACCGATCTAGCTTCACGAGGAATTCACATCGAGAACATCGAGCACGTCATCAACTACGATCTGCCGGAAGTGGCCGAGAATTTCATCCATCGCGTCGGGCGCACCGGGCGGGCCGGAAATCGCGGCCTGGCGTCGACACTGTTCCTAAGGGAGCAGCGGTCGGAGCTATTGGAATTAGAACGACAGGTCGGGATACACATGGAGAGAATGCCTGTGCCGGGCGTTCCGCGTGAGGAGGAGGTTGGCACGCTTAGGGAAAGCGCGCGTTCCCAACCTGCCCGCAGACCCCGCAGCGTTCAGCTTCCTGGTGAAGTACTTCAATTGCAGATGGGCGGCTAGCAAAAAGGGCTTGAGTCTCCGGTAAGCGGCCTAATGGAAAAAACGAACGCCGCTAGGCGAGGAGCAGATAGAGGCAGTTTCCTGGTTGCAGATGCTTTAGCGTTAGGCGAAGACGGGGGCTTGACTACGCCACCATTCCTGGCCTGAGGCAGGCAAGGTGTAAACGGGGTCGTAATACTCGTAGAGTCGATCCAGGGCTTCGGGATCGCCGGCCTCGATGCCGGTGCGGTAATTCTTGGTCCAATAGGAGATGCCTTTCTCGTGGTCGTAGTCTTTGAGCTGGTGGACCCAGCGCTTTCCCACGAAAGGCACGTCGCAAATCATTCGGGGAGTGGCAAAGCCGGGCAGATAACCCATGATGTCGTGCTGCAACTGCTGCGCTTCGTGGATGGCCAGGCGCCAGTGCTCGGAATTGGGAATTATGTCGCACATGTAGAAGTAGAACGGCATGATTTTGGCGCGATCGAGGAGCGTGAAGCAAAGATCGAGCAAATCCTTCGCGTTGGTGTTCACGCCGCGCAGCAACACTCCTTGATTGCGAACGTCGCGGAATCCGAGTTCCAAAATTTTCTTGGTGGCTTTGGCCACCAGCGGCGTGACCTGGCTGGTGTTGTTCACATGGGTGTGCAGCGCCAAATCTACATCGCGCGCCCGCGCTTTCTTGGCGAGGCGTTCGAAACCCTTTAACACTTCGTCCTGCAAAAAATGTTGCGGAATGCCCATGAGCCCTTTGGTGGCGAGGCGGATGTCCTTAATGTTGGGAATGTCCATGAGCGCGGCGACGAACGGTTCGAGTTGAGCGATGGGCACGTTGGCAATGTCCCCGCCGGAAACGACCACGTCGCGGACCGAAGGCGTTTTGCGCAAATAGTCGAGCATTTGCTCGTAGCGGTCCTTCTGGGGAAGCTGAAAACGCAGCTTGACGACTTGCGGCACGTCGTTGCCGACCAGATCCATACGCGTGCAGTGGCCGCAATATTGCGGGCACGTCGAAAGCATTTCGGCGAGGACTTTTGTGGGATAGCGATGCGTGAGCCCTTCAACAGCCCACATGTCGGATTCGTGCAAACTATCGCGGCTGGACTTGGGATGGCTGGGCCAATCTGGATTGCGATCGTCAAAGGCCGGGAGCATGTAGCGGCGGACGGGATCGTTCCACAAATCCTTCTCATCCATGGTATTGAGCATCTGCGGAGGAATGAGGATGGACATGGTGGCGCGCTCCTTGATGTCGCGCTCCATGCTTTCGAGCAAGCTTTGCGGCATCAGCGAGCCGAAGACGGCTTGGACTTCTTTTAAATTCTTGACGGTGTGGCGGCGCTGCCAGAGAGCGGTTTCCCATTCGGCGGCAGTGACGTCTTTGTAGCCGGGAAGACGGCGCCAGTCCGGCTCGACAAATTCGCGCTGCAAAGGATATTTGAACGGCTGCTCGCCGGTGTGCACTTTGCCGGCGGGCTTCCAAACGGGCCGGGTGGTCTTGACGCCGCTCATTTTCTTTTTAAGTGGCTCGCTTTCACGGAGCTTGATTCACTTGCCTGTAGCCGCACGAATTTCCTGAAAGCGGTGAGACGCGAAACGCCTTTCGGGAAAATGCGGAGAAAATTTCCGTGTCCCTCAAGGATACGATGAATTGCGAAATAATAAAACAAGGACCCGTGCTACTGTGTGCGAGCCACGGAGCAACGGCGAAAAGGCGCATGTCATGATATTTTTGGTGCCAAGGCAACGTAGGAAATAGAGGAAGCCAAACGGACAGGTCCAATCCCCAAATGCGCGCTATCCTTTTTTTTCGAGCTGCTGCCTTGCTGTGCGCCGCGTTTTTTGGCGCGGTTTTCGCGCGTGCCGAAGACATCAAGAGCATTCATCCCACGGGCTATGTCACAGATTTGGCGGGAGTCATCGGCACGGAGAAGAAGGCGAGTCTGGAGGCGCTGTGCACGGAGCTCGAACAAAAAACGGGCGCGCAACTGGCGATCGTGACCGTGCGTTCGCTGGATGGGCAAAGCGTCGAGTATTATGCGGTCGATCTCTTCCGGCAACTGGGGATGGGAAGCAAAAAGGACAATCGCGGCGTTTTGTTGCTGGTGGCGCCGAATGACCGCAAATACCGCATCGAGGTGGGCTACGGCCTGGAGCCGGTGATTAATGATGCGCGCGCGGGAGACGCGGGCCGGGCGATGGTGCCGTTTTTGCGACAGAGCGATTACGGCGACGCGGTGGAAACCGGGGCGTGGCAGTTAGCAAAGTACATCGCAGACGATTCGAATGTCACACTGAGCGGGTCGCCGCCGCTTACACGGGTCCGGCACTCCAGAAATGGAGGCGGCAGCGGGATCTTTTGGGTCATCGTAGGTTTGTTTATTCTGTTTTCGTTTCTCGGGCGTTCCTCGGGGATGCGTCCGGGCGGCGGCGGTGGAAGCGGCTTGCTGTGGTTCTTGCTCGGAATGATGGCAAATTCCGGCCGCGGCTCGCGCGGGGATTGGGGCGGAGGGGGATTTGGCGGCGGGTCCGGCGGATGGGGTGGCGGAGGCGGGGGATTTGGAGGATTTGGGGGCGGGAGCAGCGGAGGCGGAGGAGCTTCGGGGAGCTGGTAAGAAGAAGTTGCGTCTGGCCCGAATCGGTGAATCCGGTGCGGGACAGAGCTTGGGAGAGTTTGAGATTGAGGCTGAAATGCTTTCTACAGATGGAAAACTGACAGAGCTGGTGAAACGGTTAAGAGAATTTGCGGCGACGAATTTGGAGTGCGTCATTTTGTTTGGCTCGGCAGCGCGCGGCGACTTTCGCGAAGGGCACTCGGACTTGAACGTTGTGTGTATTTTGCGTTCGCTGAGCGTGGAAGAACTCGGCCGGCTGGCCGGCGTCGTGAAATGGTGGTGCGTGGAACAGAAAGAACCGGCGCCACTCTTTTTTACGCACGAGGAGTTGCGGCAAGCCGCGGACGTTTTTGCCATCGAAATTTTGGACATGAAGCAAGGGCGCCGCGTTTTGTACGGAGAAGATCTCGTTGCGAAGATCGAAGTGCCGATGAATCTGCATCGGCTGCAAATCGAACGCGACATGCGGACGGTGCTTTTGAAATTGCGGCAACATTACCTTCGCGCGCCCGGAAACGCTCACGACCTGGCGCCGGTGCTGCGAAAATCTTTTTCTGGCGTGTTGACGCTGCTTCGCCATACGCTGATGGCCTTTGGAGAAGCGCCGCCGGAGCACGCAAAGGAAATCGTCGAGCGCGCAGCGGCGGTGACGGGCGCAGACTCATCGGGGTTTGAACCGCTTTTGCATCTGCGCGAGAGCGGGGAATTTCATGGGGACATTGTTCCGGTGTACGGGGCGTACCTGAAAGGGCTGGAGAGAGTTTTGCATGCGCTCGACCATCATTTTCCGAAGCGGGAATGGCAGCGCGTGAAGAAAACAGGCAACTGAAATTCGAAAGTTCGAGGTGGGGAGGATATGAAAAACGCACTGATTGTTTTGGCGGTCCTGGTGGTCATCGCGCTGATTTTTGGAGGGTCGTTCATCGGCCGCAGGAATCAGATGGCGATCAAGAAGGAAGCAGTGAATGCGGCGTGGGCGCAGGTGGACGTGGTGCTGCAACGCCGCGCGGATCTGATACCCAACTTGGTGGAGACGGTGAAAGGATTCGCAACGCAGGAGCAAGTTGTCTTCGGAGACATTGCCAAGGCGAGGTCGGCTTTATTGGGGGCGCACTCGCCGGCAGAAAAGATAGCAGCGAACGGACAACTGGATTCAGCGCTGGGCCGATTGCTGGTCGTTGTGGAGAACTATCCGCAACTGAAGTCCAACGAGAATTTTCTCCGGCTGCAGGATGAGCTTGCGGGAACGGAGAATCGCATCGCCGTGGAGCGCCGCACCTACAATCAAGTGGTGCAGGACTACAATACGTTTATTGCGACTTTTCCGAACAGCTTTGTGGCGAGCCTAAGTGGATTCACGCGCAACGATGCGTATTTCAAGACGGAAGAAGGCGCGCGGCAGGTCCCCAAGGTAAATTTTGGGACTGCGCCCGCGGCGCCGAGTACAAAACCAGCGCCAGCGCCGGGTCCGGCAAAGCCGTAAGAAGTCCTTAGCGGTAAGTTTTTAGCTGCAAGTCATAAGCTTTTGGCCAGAACAAGAAGGAGTGTGGGGATGTTTTGTCTTATGGCCTACACACTCAGTTCTTTGCGGATTTCGGAGACGATTTCTTCGGGCGGTTTTGACACGTCGATTGTGAGCACATCTTCTGGTTCTTCAAGATCCGCAAGCTGGCTGACGAGCATCTGCTCTTTCATATAGTGGCCCTTTCGGGAATGAAGCCGTTCGAGCAGCAGGTCATAGGAGCCCTTCAAATAGACCAGTTTGACGTTCTTCGCGTTGGGATGGATTCCCAGCAAGGCGCGATAACTGCGCTTCAAGGCGGAACACGCTATCACGGCGTTTTTTCCCAGGGCCTGCCATTGCTCCATCGCGTCCCGGATGGATTTTAGCCAGGGAAGGCGGTCTTCATCGGTGAGCGGGATGCCGCGCGACATTTTCGCAATGTTGGCTGGAGGATGAAAATCGTCGCCATCGGCAAATTCCCAGGAGAGTTGGGCCGCGAGAAGGTTTCCGACAGTGGTTTTGCCCGATCCAGCAGGGCCCATGAGGAGAACAATCACGGGAGCATCCGGGGCGGATTACGGCCGAGCGAGAGATTCGTTCAAAAGCATGTGGAAATGGTGGACGCCGTTTTCGCGCTTCACAGAATAGCGTCCGCGGTCATAAGTGGATGAGCGCAAGCCCTTCTGGACGTTTTCGCAGAGGCCGATGTCTTCCTGCTGCACTTCGTCGCTGAAGGCGATGGCGCGCTGGATGCGCTCGCGGCTCTTCTGGGAAGCCACGTCGTGGAAGAACCACTCGAAGATGGTCAGTGTTTTTTCGTGGGAGAGCGGCACGATCACGTTGGTGGAAATGTTATCGGGATAAATGTTGAGCATGAGGTTGGGGAAAATCCAGAAATACAAGGCGTCCTGTAAACCAGTACCGGGAGCGTAAAGGCGGTCGCCGGAGTCTTCGGGCTTCATCGCGCGAATGGGCGCGAATTGCTGGGAGTAATAGCGGAATGTGTCCGTGCGATATTGCGCGTAATCAATCTCCTTCATCAAGCCGGGATGCGCGATGGGAATGTGGTAGCCCTCGAGATAATTGTCGATGTAAACCTTCCAGTTGCAGTCGATGACGTAATCGCGGCGCTCCGCGAAGTCCAGGCCTTCGAATTGGAAGCCGTGGGCCCGCTCGGGGATCTTCCCCAGGTAGGCGGAAAGCGGCTCGGCTTGAAGATCGAAATTGACGAAAATGAATTGGCCCCAGGTTTCGCAGCGCAGCGGCACCATGCCCATGGTGTTGCGGTCGAAGAACTCGACGCCATCAGCGTCCGGCGTACCAATCAGGCGGCCGTCGAGCGTGTACGTCCAGCCGTGGTATTGACAGCGCAGAACATTTTTGCAGCCGCTACCGAGGGCGATCGGTCCTGCACGATGGCGGCATACACTGCTGAAGGCTCGTAGTTCGCCTTGCTTGTCGCGGACCACGATGACTGGCTCGCCGACAACGTCCACGGTAAAGAAACTCTCGGGGTCGGAGATGGTGCGCTTGGTTCCGTTCATTTCGCCGCAGGACTGATGAAGCGTTCCAACGAGCTGCCAAGTGCGCTGGAAAATCCGCGATTTTTCAATTTCCAGAATCGCGGGATCGGTGTAGAAACGCGACGCGAGGGTTTGCGCGCACTCGATTTGCTCGTGCATGTCGAGGTGTAGAGGTTTGGTCGTCATCGTGGCCGCGATTCTCCGCGTTCAAAGCTCAAGAGTTCAAAAGTCTTATTCAACGTACGGGGTAAGAAAAGCAGATTCTTCGCTTCGCTCAGAATGACACTCTTCCTCGTTGCCCAGCAATCTCAGAATTTTCGGGTTTCCTGGCGCGACCAGCGCTCGATCACGATTTTGGATTCGGTGAAGAATTCCACAGCATCGCGTCCCTGGCCGTGAAGAATGCCGAAGAAGCTTTCCTTCCATCCGCTGAAGGGAAAATAGGCCATGGGCGCGGCAACACCGATGTTGATGCCGATATTGCCGGCGGGCGCCTCGTAACGGAACTTGCGCGCGGCGGAGCCGCTGGTGGTGAAGAGCGAAGCCTGATTGCCGTATGGGCTATGGCGCAAAAATTCCATGGCCTCGTCAATCGATTTGGCGTGGATGAGGCTGAGTACCGGGCCAAAAATTTCTGTGTGGGCAAGCTGGCTGGTGGAAGGAAGCCCGTCCAGAATGGTGGGCTTCACAAAATTGCCCGCCTCATACTTTGGAATTTTCGTGCCGCGGCCATCGAGAATGGGCTTCGCCCCTTCGCCCACGCCCGCGTTAATCAGGCTTTCGATGCGGTGTTTACTTTCCTTGGTAATGACCGGGCCCATTTGCACGCCGGGCTCAAGTCCGTTGCCCACACGAATCGTGGAAGCGGCTTGCGCGATGGAGTCGCGAAATGTTTTTTGCGCTTCACCAACGGCAACGGCTACGGAAACGGCAAGGCAGCGTTGTCCGGCGCAGCCAAACGCGCTGTCGCTAATGATCTGGGTCGCCAGCTCCATATCGGCGTCGGGCAGAACGACGACATGATTCTTGGCCCCGCCCTGGCACTGCATGCGTTTCCCGCCGGCCGCGGACCGCGTATACACGTGTTTGGCCACAGACGTCGAGCCAACAAAACTGATTGCACGCACTTGCGGATGGTCGCAAAGAGCATTGACAGCGTCGCGCCCGCCGTTGACGAGGTTTACGACGCCCTTTGGCAAGCCCGTCTTTTCGAGCAGCTCAAAGGCGCGGCGCATCGAAAGCGGCACGCGCTCGGAAGGTTTCAGGATGAACGTGTTGCCGCAGGCGATGGCATACGGCAAAAACCAGTAAGTGACCATCGCGGGAAAGTTGAATGGGACGATGGCGGCTACCACACCGAGCGGCTGGCGAATTTGCATTTCGTCCACCCCGGGCGTCACGTCTTCCAGGTTGTAACCCTGCATCATTATGGGGATGCCGCAGGCGACTTCGACATTTTCGATGGCGCGGCGCATTTCCGCCCTGGCTTCGGCGAAAGTTTTCCCGTTTTCCGTGGTGATGATGCGCGCCAATTCGTCGATGTTTTCCTCGAGAAGATTTCTCAGCTTGAAGAGGTACTGAATGCGTTCGCCGGCAGGCGTGCGACGCAATGCCGGAAACGCGGCGGCGGCCGCCTGCACGGCAGCGTCAACGTCGGCGGCAGCAGAAAGCGGAGTGCGGGCGAGCAATTCCGCGGTGGCGGGATTGGTCACATCGGCAAATTCAGAAGCAGTGGCGCGGCGCCAAGCCCCGTTCACGTAGTTTTCAAGCTCGAGGACTTGAGTGGTTGCCGCGCTGCTCATGTCTTACTCCTTGTTGGCCTGTGTCTGAGATCGCGGGGACTTCCGGCAAGGCCGTTCCTTGAGGAATCGCGTCCCTCTAGCTTATCAAAGAACGGCGAGAGAGAAATATGCCACGCCAGGGGCTGCGGCAAGAAGAAACAGGCGAGGCAGGGACCTATTTGTCTACCGCGGCCAGAGCCTCATAAGCCGCGCCCATCAAAGGAGCGGATTCATTCAGGATGATAGAGACAGGAATGTTGCTCAGGAGCCCTTCGAATTTCCATTTGTCCTTGAAAGCGTGAAAGAACGAGCCGTCTTTCATTTTTTCCAGAATTTTGACGGCGATGCCGCCAGCCACGTAGACACCGCCGAGCGCCAAAACTTTTAGCGCGAGGTTCCCTGCTTCGGCACCGTAAATCGCGGTCCACAAATCCAGCGTGTCCGAACAAACCCTGCAGGACTTGTCCAAACCGCGACGCGTAATTTCGGGAGCGGGGTCGGCGTCAGGATCCTCAAACGAGGCATGCAAGACTTTCGGGGCAAGAAACTCGTGAATGGTGCGGAAACCGCGACCCGAGAGAATCAGCTCCCAACTGACTTGCGGATAACGACGGCGCATGAAGCGGAGCAATTCAATCTGTTGCTCAGTATGCGGCGCAAAATCGGAATGCCCGCCTTCGGAAGGCACGACGCGGTAGCGGCCCGAATCCCAAAAGAGGATGGACTCACCCAGCCCGGTGCCGGCAGCCAGCAAGGCGCGCGTCCCGCCCGGCTCCGGCTTACCTGGATTCAAAACGCAGAAATCTTCGGGGGGAAGATGCTCGAGGCTGTGCCCCCAAGCGCCGAGGTCATTCAGGAGTACCACGTGCGGAACATTGAGCTCCTTGATGAGTGTCCCGGTTTCCACAATCCAAGGAAGATTCGTGGCGCGCACGCGGCCATTGATGACCGGGCCTGCAATGCCGAACCCAGCAGCCTCTATGCGATCGCCGCCAAGATGTTCCGAGGCCTGGCGCAAGAATTCCTTGACGATTAGATCGAATTGCGCAAATTCCTTGCTGGCAAAACGGTGCCGGAAAACGGGCGTGAGGTTGCCGCCCTTTTCAGAAAACAGAGCCAGGTTGCACTTCGTGCCGCCGACATCCCCCGCAAGGATCACCCGCTCCCCCTTGTGTAATCCCTCTTTTAAATCGGTTCAAGAAATTTTGCAACCACCCGACATGCTCTAGGGGTTATACCACCGACGGCCGTCGCGTTCGAGCAGAAGATCGGACTCCCGAGGGCCCCAGCTACCTGCCGGATATTGCGGAACCGTGGCGGTACGCGCAGCGCCCCAGACGTCGAGGATGGGATCGACCAGGGACCATGCAGCTTCCACGCTATCGCCGCGATCGAAGAGCGTAGCGTCGCCGCGCAGGCAATCGTTCAGCAACGTGGCGTAAGCGCTCCGCGAGGCGTCTCCGAAACCTTCGCGGTAACTGAAGTCCATGGTGACGTTACCAATGCTCATTTCCGTGCCAGGCCGCTTTGCGCCAAAGCTGATGGAAATGAGCATTGGTAACGTCACCATGGACACCAGGCGATTGGGCTGCACTTCGCGCTCACGAAAGACGATGTGCGGCGCGGCATGGAACTGAATCATGATTTCGGTGCTGCGTTTTGCGAGGCGTTTTCCCGTGCGGATATAAAACGGCACGCCGGCCCAGCGCCAATTGTCGATCAACAATTTCGCAGCAACGAAAGTCTCGGTTTTCGAAGCGGGATTCACGCCGGGCTCCTCCCGGTAGCCGAGAACCGGCTGATCTCCGATTTTTCCAGGCGCGTATTGTCCCCGGACAACGGATTGCGCCACCATTTCCAGGTTGAAAGGACGGATAGACTGCAGAACCTTTAGCTTTTCATTTCGCACGGCGGTGGCATCGAAGGCTGCGGGCGGCTCCACGGCCACCAGGGAAGTTAATTGGAGGACGTGGCTCTGAATCATGTCGCGCAACGCGCCGGCAGTTTCGTAAAAGCCGCCGCGGCGTTCGACACCAAGCGTTTCGGAAGCGGTGATTTGCACATGGTCCACGTAATTGCGGTTCCAGAGCGGCTCAAAAATTCCATTGCCGAAGCGCAGGACGAGCAGATTCTGCACCGTATCTTTTCCCAGGTAGTGGTCGATGCGGTAGACCTGCTTCTCGTCGAACACGTTGAGGACAATCTCATTGACTGCTTTTGCAGAAGCGAGATCCCTCCCAAATGGCTTCTCGATGATGATGCGCGTCCAGGAATTCGGCGATACTGGGCGCGCAATGCAGGCACGGCCCAACTGCTTGACGATGTCAGGATAAACTTCAGGCGGCGTGGAAAGGTAGAAGAGACGGTTCCCGCCCAGGTTCTTGGAAGCCTCCAGTTCCGTCAGGCGCTTGCAAAGCTGCGCGTAGGATTCCGGGTTGGCATAGTCTCCGGGAGAATAATAGAGGTTGGAAGCAAAAGCGTCCCACTGTTTGGGGTCAATCGGCCCGACCTCGGAAATCGTTTTCGCAGCTTCCCCCAAACCTGTGCGGAAGGCGTCCTCGGTCATATTGGTGCGGGCAAATCCGACGATGGCGTAGCGCGGGCCGAGTGCGTTGTGCGTGGCCAGGTCATACATCGCGGGAATGACTTTGCGCTTAGCGAGGTCTCCCGACGCTCCAAACAGAACCACGGTGCAAGGTTCCGCCACTCCGCCGTACACCGAACCGGTACGACCTGTCTCCCCAGCCATCGTGTCTCCTTCTTTCCCTTTTCAGAGGCTGCCTATTTGAGTCGGCTGAACCGCGCGGCGTTACTATACCTCAACCCCGTATTTTTCTAGCTCCGCGCGCAGTTGCTCCGCGGTTTGGTGATGGATGGTGTTCATGCCCAGCTTTCGGGGACTTTCCAGATTCAACGGGCGATCGTCAATGAATAGGCATTGTTCCGGCGGCCGCTGGGTGACTTCCAGCGCCACGCGAAAAATCGTTTCCTCGGGTTTGCGCGCGCGAACGTAACACGAGCTGAAGAAAACCAGGAAATTCCTTCGAAGATCAAAGGCTTCGATGCGGTATTGATTGAGTTCGAGCGGCTCATTGTTGATGGCGCCTACAAAATATTTTTTGGCGCTCGTCACTTTATCCAGAATGGCGCGTGTTTCCGAGTATTCTTTGGACTGCGCAAACATGAAGGCCGTGAATTCTTCGCGTGAGAACGGGCGAGTGCGGTAGAACAGCGTGCGGTCGAGATATTCATTCAAAGTAATCAGCCCGCTATCGAAAGCGGGAAAAGAGAGGTCGTGACGATCCTCGAACTCTTCCCAATCCAAATAAAAAGTGGTGGCGGCGTCTTTACGCGATTCGCGGTCCCAGCCGTTGGTCAGGATGACACCGCCAATATCCCAAAAGAGGGTGGTGATTCTGGGCAAGCCGCTTTCCCTCCAGTTCTTCGGGAACCCGCTAAGCAGACATTCGAATGTCTCAAAAAATTCCCGTTCCTGCAAAAAGAAGAGAGAGGCAGTGTGGCGTTACCTTGAGAAACCCTGGGATTAGTCAGAGTTGCTAGGATTTTCCACGAAGTTGCAGTAAGGTGAAATCAGATAGCCACTTAGGAGAACAGAATGGCCAACGAATCCTGCGATCCGACCCCGGCGCCCAGTGAACCGGTAAAGCCCGGAACGCGCATGGTGCACTGCGTCAAGTTTGGCAAGGAATTGCCGGGCCTGGACCGCATTCCGTGGGCGGGTGAACTGGGAAAGCGCGTCTACGAGAACGTTTCAAAAGACGCGTGGAAGCTGTGGCTTGAATACTCCAAGATGGTCATGAACGAGTACCGCCTGAATCCGCTGGACCCCAATTCGCAAAAGATCATGGGCGAGCAGATGGAGCAGTTCTTTTTCGGGGAAGGCGCGAAACTGCCGGAGGGATACGTCCCGCCCAAGGCCAAAGGCTAGTTAGCCGCGGGGAGGCGGTGCGTCGCTGGATGTTCGACCGGCAGGCGGGGCGTAATACGGAAATGCAGTTTCTTGTGCGCCTCGCGGATCGCGTGTTCCACTTCTTCCGGCGAATTCCCCTTTGCAAACAGAAACCCCGGATAGCTGGAACCTTCGGGCCAGGCCGCAATGTAATCCTGCAGACGGGCGGTGATCATCAGCTCGGTAATCCGGTGAGTCGCGCGAGCCGCTTCCACACCTGAAACGCTTTCAAGGATCCCGCTTTGTGGAACGGGAATCATCATGACGCCTGACGCGTGGGTTTCGCGTAAAGTATCGCTGCCCGGCCGCTTGAGCGCGTGGCGAAAGAGCAGTTCTTCCAGACCGATCTCATCCTGCGCTTCACTTGAGCAAAAGCGCAGGGCCCTTGCGCAGAGCCCGCCGATCGGACGCGGGGCGACCTCGATTGGCCACACACCGTCTTCGTTGATTCGAAACTCCGCGTGAATGGGGCCCTGAGTGAGGCCGAGCGCGCGCGTTGCATCCTTCGCACACTTTTCTATGTCAATTTGAGTTGCTTCCGGAAGCCTGGACGGCGTCACGTAAATGGTTTCTTCGAAATAAGGGCCTTCGAGCGGATCGGGCTTATCGAAAATGGCCAGGATTCGCAGAGCGCCGTCGGCTAAAAGCCCTTCGACGGCGACTTCCCTGCCCGGGATGTAGCCTTCCACCAACATCTGGTCGAGATTTGGCTCACGCATGGCACGGATTTCGGCGGATTCGAGCAACCGCTGAAGACGTGATGCGGCGGCGAGAAATTCCGTGCGATTGTTGGCGCGCATCACCCCCTGACTTGCGGAAAGCGAGAGCGGCTTCACTACGCAGGGAAAGGAAATCCCGGTTAGCGAAGGCTCGGGGGTTGGCGTGAGCAGAAGACTTCGAAACCACGGCACGCGTAGCCCGGCGTCTCGAAAAACTTCGCGCATGCGCAATTTGCTTCGGCAAGCTTCGACGGCAGCGGGGTGGTTGTACTCGATTCCGAGTCCGCGCGCGGCGTAGGCTGCGGCAGCGGCTGGGCGATCACCCAACGCCAAAATTCCTGAGACTTGCTTACCGCGCACAGCTTCCATCACGGTGTACGCGGCTGTCTCCGGAGGTTCAAAATGGACGGCGATTGCCCGGTCGCCCCAAGGATCTTCAAGTTGGTGACACCGATCCGTGACGTAAATCAATTGTACGCGCAGCTTGCGCGCGGCGTCTTCAAAACTGCGCGTCTGGTAGCCCAGTTTCGCGGTGAAAAGCAGCAAGGGCTTGGCTTCGCCATTCGATTTGTGCGCCGGGGAAGACAAGGGCTCTCGACTCAAATGAACGACTCCGTCTGTGACAAAGCTTCTTTGGCTTTGGCGAACGGGACCAACTGGTCCCGCGTTGGCTCGGCTCAACAGTACCAGGGCTCATTCAAATAAGGGATGGCGGCGCGCGACGCAAGCAACGGCTGCGCTGCGAATTCTGCCTGCACGCCCCCGGCTTCGTGTGCGGCTTTCCAGATGCGTTCGAAGATCGCTCGCCGGGGGAGCTTGCGCTTTTCGCTGGAGGCAACGATTTCTTCAATCTCTTCGCAGAGTGCGTCAACGCGCTGATCCGGGTTCCGCCAGGGATAAACCAGAGCGGAGGGATCAAAAGGCCCGACGAGATGACGCACATCTTCGAGTTCCAGCAATCGCGAGCCTGCGGGAATCAGGAGCCGAATCGCAAGCTGGATCGGAGCGACATTTTCGATTAAGTCGTTTTCGCGCAGCACGCGCAGCAAATCGAGATAGCCATCCAGTGTGGTCCAGGCAGTGAACGGCACAAGGGTCGGCTGCAAAACCAACCCTAGCTCGCGAAAGAGGCGGTGTACCTCAAGAAAATCCACGCGCGTGTGGCCTTTGTCGAGGCGGCGCAGCACTTCGTCGTCAACAGATTCGACCGCGCTGGTCACGAAGAGGCAGCCAGTGTCGCACAGTTTTGGCAAATGCTCCTTATGCTTGAGAAGGTGTTCGATCTTGATGGTGACGTCGTAAGTAACCTGAGGAAATTGGCGGTGCAGCGCTTCTACAAGCATCATCCCGTGGCCGATGCCATTGAAAAAATCCGGATCACCAAACGTGATGTGTTGCGCTCCCATTGCCACTTGCTGGCGAATATCTTCGAGCACAACTTCGCGGTCCACAATCCGGAAAACACCGTTGTAGACGGGGACGACCGGGCAGTGACGGCAAAGATGCTTGCATCCGCGGCTTGCTTCTGTGTAGCCAGCAACGCGGTGTTCTCCGGAAGGCAGAATGACGTGGGCATACTTCGCGGGCAACGGAAGACTTTGCCGCTCGGGCTTGATGAATTTTTGCCGCTCAAGCGAAACTAACGGCTCGGGCTGTGGCACGTTCGATTGATCGTTGCCATCAGCGTTTCCGTTCGCGTTGAGGCGCTGGGCCAGGTGTACCAGCCCTTGCTCGAATTCACCGCCGAGGATTGTAGACACACCCAATCTGCGGAGATATTCCGCGTTCATTGGCGCATACAAACCGTAACCGCAAAGATGTGCGCGCGGGCTCAGTTCACGCAGAGTCGGAATAAGCTGGGTGGCGAGCCGGGTCGCTGTGTGCATCGGCAAATAGATCGCGATGAGCGCAGCGCTCCGAACCGCGGCTTCCTCGAGTCGCTGATGTGCCAAGTCGAGCGCAATTACCTGATGCCCGCGCGCTCGCAGCCAAGCCGCAGGGGACGCCAGCCCAAACGGTTGACGGCCAAGCTCATACGTCGATATCAGAACGATGTTCACTTCCCTATTAGTATAGCTGCCCCGCGCTCGGATGCGATTTCGGTTATCATAGAAGGCTGCTCTGACAACGAAAGGATAGGCAGTATGGCCATCAACGCGGGAAACTCCTTCCGTACACGCGACAAACTCAACGTTGGCGCCCAGACGTTTGAAGTTCACCGCCTCGATCTACTGGAAAAACAGGGCGTCGCGGAACTCGAAAAACTTCCTTTCTCTTTGCGCGTTCTCCTTGAAAATCTGCTTCGCTTCGAAGATGGCCGCTTTGTCCACCCAGAAGATATTCAAGCCCTGGCGCGTTGGCGGCCCGGCGCTCCTGAAAAAGAAATTGCATTCATGCCGGCCCGCGTCCTGCTGCAGGACTTCACGGGCGTGCCTGCCATCGTGGATTTGGCCACGATGCGCGAGGCGTTCGTAAAAATGGGCGGCAATGCCAAGCGCATCAACCCGCTTTTCCCAGCGGAATTGGTCATCGACCATTCCGTGCAAGTGGACAATTTCGGCAACGTCAACGCCTTCGGATTGAACGCGGAACTGGAATTCCAGCGCAACGTCGAGCGCTATGCTTTTCTGCGCTGGGGCCAAACCGCGTTTCAAAACTTCAAAGTCGTTCCGCCGGACACCGGAATCTGTCACCAGGTAAACCTCGAATACCTGGCACGCGTCGTCTGCGCAGTACAGCACGGCAACCTTTGGGAGGCTTTTCCCGATTCTGTCGTCGGCACCGATTCGCATACGACGATGATAAATTCGCTCGGCGTCTTCGGGTGGGGCGTGGGTGGAATCGAAGCCGAGGCCGCCATGCTCGGCCAGCCTTCTTCGATGCTTATTCCGGAAGTCATCGGTTTTCGCCTGTACGGGCGCTTGAGCGAAGGCGCAACCGCGACTGATCTTGTCCTAACCGTGACGGAGATGTTGCGCAAGAAAGGCGTCGTCGGAAAGTTCGTCGAGTTTTATGGCTCCGGCCTTTCCAGTTTGAGCGTTCCCGACCGCGCCACTATTGCAAACATGGCCCCGGAATACGGCGCGACTATGGGCTATTTCCCTGTCGATTCAGAGACACTTGCGTATTTGCGATTTACCGGGCGGCAGTCGGAGCAGATCGCCCTGGTGGAAGCTTATTGCAAGGAACAGATACTCTTCCGCACCGACGAGACACCAGCGCCGCTTTTCAACGACACACTTGAATTGGACCTTGGCAGCGTGGAGTCCGCTGTCGCCGGCCCCAAGCGCCCGCAGGATCGCGTGCTGCTGCGGCAGGCAAAATCTTCATTTATGAGAGTCGTCGAAGGAGCGCCAGCGAAGAGCGTCCACGTCCGCAACAACGGTGACGCGTTCGATCTCTCCAGCGGCGCAGTCGTTATCGCCGCGATCACCAGTTGCACGAACACTTCGAACCCTTCCCTGATGATTGGCGCAGGCTTGCTCGCAAAAAAGGCGGTCGAGCGCGGCTTGCACATCAAGCCGTGGGTAAAGACCAGCCTTGCGCCCGGCTCGAAAGTCGTGACCGATTATTTGCAAGCCGCGGGTCTCACGCAATATTTGGACAAATTGAATTTTCATCTCGTTGGCTATGGCTGCACCACATGCATCGGCAACAGCGGGCCGTTGCCGGAACCCATTGGCGCAGCGATCAAGGAAAATAATCTGGTGGCCGTCGCAGTTCTTAGCGGGAACCGCAATTTTGAGGGCCGCATTCATCCGCTGGTGCGCGCAAATTATCTGGCATCTCCGCCGCTCGTCGTGGCCTACGCGCTCGCAGGCCGAATGGACATGGACATCACCAGCGAACCGCTTGGCAATGACACCGCCGGCAAGCCCGTTTACTTGAAAGATGTTTGGCCAACACCGCAGGAAATTGAAACCGCCGTTCGCGCTGCGGTTTCGACGTCGCAATTCACCAAAGAATATGGAGAAGTCTTCGAGGGCGACGCACACTGGAAATCCATGCCAATCCCTCGAGGCGACACTTACGAGTGGAACCCCAAGTCCACTTACATCAAGATGGCGCCGTACTTCGAAAACATGCCCAAGGATCCGCCGCCGCTCGCCGATATTCGCGGCGCTCGCGTTCTGGCGGTCCTCGGCGACAGCGTGACGACGGACCACATTTCTCCTGCCGGGTCGATTCCCGTGGATTCTCCGGCCGGGAAATATCTGATTGCCAATGGCGTCAAGCCGCATGAATTCAACTCCTACGGCGCGCGCCGCGGCAATCATGAGGTGATGATGCGCGGCACGTTTGCCAACATTCGCTTGCGCAACCAGCTTGCTCCGGGCACCGAAGGCGGCTGGACGCTTTTCGAGCCCGGTGGCGAGAAAATGACTATTTACGACGCTGCGGTGAAATACCGCGAAGCGGGCGTGCCACTGGTCGCCATCGCCGGAAAAGAATATGGCTCCGGCTCCTCGCGCGACTGGGCTGCAAAGGGCACGCGACTGCTCGGCGTGCGCGCGGTGATTGCCGAAAGTTACGAGCGCATCCACCGCAGCAATCTTGTTGGCATGGGCGTCCTCCCGCTGGAATTCAAACCGGGAGAGAATCGCGAATCGCTCGGACTAACCGGTCACGAGATTTTCTCGGTCGAAGGCGTCGCTTCGCTTTCGCAAAAAAAACCTATCACCGTTCATGCGAAATCCGACGACGGAAAAGTGAGAGCGTTCACCTCGATCGCGCGTGTGGACACGCCCGAAGAAGTTTCGTACTACCGTCACGGCGGCATCCTGCAGTACGTTTTGCGCCAAATGCTATAGAAAGCTTCGGCGGGCTTCAGGTTTCTTTTGCAGATGCGGGCACTGCAGATTTCGTTCGCAGCAGCAATGCGATTCCCAAGACAATCGAAACCAGGCTGGCCGCTTGTGCGTTCGACATGCCAAAAAACGACCGTGGATTAATGCGAATGAACTCCATTAAAAACCGCGCGACACCCGTCAAAATCAAGTAGTAAGAAAAAAGTTTTCCTGCCGCTTCTCCGTTTAGGGCTTTTTGTCCTGCCTGCCACAGAATCACGGCAATTAATATCCAAATCAGAAATTCGTAGATGGGAGTTGGATGAACTCTCTCGGTTGTCGGAACCACGCCGTTTGGAAAACTCATACCCCAGGGCAGTTTCGTGGATATACCATAGTCGCCGTCGCCAGAAAGCAGACAGCCAATCCGTCCGATGGCGTAGCCTACAGCAGCTGCGGGCGAGCACAAGTCCATGAACTCCAGCACTGGGATTCGATAATGTCTCGCCAAGAAAACCAGCGCGATAAATCCCCCGATGAATCCTCCGAACCAGGCAAATCCGAAGCGGCTGATTAGCAACGAAGGATCGGCTATCAGATCGCGTGGGCTCTCCAGGACGTGATACAGCCGCGCGCCCACCAACCCACTGATACCTGCAATACCGATAATCAGGAATCCTTCGTCGTGATGGCTCGGCTCTTTCGTTTCCTGCAAGTAGCCACGTTTCAGGAAACTCTCGCGCCGACGGTCAAAATCCGCCTGCAACACGTACGCGGCAACCAGCAATCCGGTGGCGACCATCAGCCCAAATGTGGGAATCGTGACAGGCCCAAGATGGAGAAATGGAATCATCGTTGGCGAGGCTTTTCGCCTTCGGCAGTATACACGAGCGGCACTTTAGCTCCGCCCCCAGTGCAGCGCAGCTCCCAGAACAATCCAAATCCCAAATGCAAGCCACTCCGCGGGCGAGAAGTGGCCCGGAAAAACCGGCAGCACCTTCATTAGTATGAATACCAACGAGACCAAGACTCCAAGCCCCGTTGCAATTCTCACTCCTGCGCGGCTGTCCACCATCCAGAACGAAGCGCACGCTGCAAACCAGCCCAGCGCCGAGGCCATCGACCCAACTTCCGTAACCGGAACGAGCAAAGCATCTCCAAGAAAAAGGCCTGCAATGGATCCCGCGGTGACGCCCAGGACCGCTACGTGCGGCGTCTGGAATTGCTCGTGCACGGACCCAAAGCTTGCGTGGATGGTTCCGCGCCTTCCAAACGCGAACAGCAAGCGCGTTGATGCCGCGAAATTTCCGTTGAAGCACTGGAAAAGGCCGAGCAGGGCCATAGTGAAAATCAACGTGACGGGCCAGTGGGCTTTCAGCGCGCTCTCAAAGGCAATCGCGGTCGCAAAGCGCTTCCCCAGCAAGCTGCGCCATGGCGCCGCGTAAGTCACCGCCGCGATGCACATGGAGTAAAAAAATGCCCCCATGCCCAGCGCCAGCGCGATGGCCCACATGTAATTCCCTTGGCGGAACTCCGGGTTGGACTCTTCCGCGTACTTGGGAACGGATTCAAATCCGGTCATGAAGTACGGCACGATTTGCAGCGTGAGCAGGATTGAAATCAGCGGCGTCGTGTTAAACAAAGGATGAAAATTGGCGGGCACGCCGCGCGTAGCGCTGACCGAAACAATCACCAGGAAGCACAGCAGCACCGCGCTGGTCATCAATTTTTGGAAATTCGCGCTCAGGCGAATGCCACGATAGTTCAGCACCCCGAGAAAAATCGTAGGTCCGACTCCCAGCACAACTCGCGGAAGAAAAACCGGTTGGTCTCCTATTCGGTAGAGTTCGACAGTATTCAGGGAGGGAAAAATGTATGCCACAAGCTTTCCGAGCGCCACCGCTTCCCAGGGACACACAATGAAGTATGCAAGGAGCATCATCCAGCCCGTGAAATAGCTCACAATGGGCGGGAAGACTTGCGCCGTGTACGCTGCTTCCCCGGCCGCGTCCGGTAGTCGTTGTACCCACTGGCCATAGACGTACCCGATGGGAAGCAAAATGATTCCACCTATGGTGTACCCCAAAATGGCGCCGAGCGGCCCGCCACGCCCCAGCCAATCGTCCATCAGCACAAGCCAGCCCGTGCCGATCATGGTGCCGAACGCCAGTGCGAAGTAGTCGTGCAGCCGAAGTTTGCGCGCGAGTTTAGTCATTTAAAGGACGCAGAGCAGTTCGAAAAGGAGATTCGCGGCGAGCAGCGAAGTGATTTCTCCTGTGTCGTACGGCGGCGAAACTTCGACCAGGTCACAGCCAACAATGTCCAGTCCGCGTAATGCGCGAACCAGCGTAAGGATTTGTATGCTCGTCAATCCGCCTACTTGCGGCGTGCCTGTTCCAGGAGCAAACGCCGGATCTACCGCGTCAATATCGAGCGTGACGTACACCGGCTTCCCGCGGAACGCCCGCAAATGACTCTCCACGATACCGATGCCTTTCTCGTGAAACTCTTCCGCGGTCACCATTCTGACTTTATGCGCCTGGGCAAAATCAAAATCGCCTTCGCCATACACTTGCCCGCGCAACCCAACCTGCAGCACACCCGCATCCTTCAGCAGCCCTTCTTCGAACGCCCGCCGGAACGGCGTGCCATGCGAATACTTGCTGCCAAAATACTCATCCCACAAGTCGTTATGCGCATCGAACTGAATCAGCAAAACCGGTCCATGCTTCTTCGCCACCGCGCGCAAAATCGGCAGGCTGATGGAGTGATCGCCTCCCACGCAAACGCAGCGGACTCCCGTGGCAAGCAGAGGCGCAAGGCCCGTCTCAATGCGGCGAAACGTGTCCTCAATCGAAAGCGGGTTGACACTCAAATCGCCGTAATCGGCCGTCCGGCGTTTTGCGAAAGGATTTACCTTCAACACCGGGTTCCACGGCCGGATGATCGCCGATTGGTCCCGAATGTGTCGCGGGCCAAACCGCGGTCCCGGCCGGTAGGTTGTACCTCCGTCGAACGGCACGCCGACTAGCGCCACTTCCAGCTCCTCAGGCTCGGTGATGTGTGGCAAGCGCATGAACGTCGCTACGCCCGTAAACCGCGCATACGTCAGAGCGTCGGTAGGCTCGGGATGAGGCAGGCGAAACTTCCGCCGGGTTGCAGGCATAGTTGCCGCATCTTAGTTTTCCGCCCCGTTGAAGTCAAAGCAGACAACCCGGCGGCGCTACCGATCATCTGTTCACTCGTTCTCCTCGGTGCAAGGAGATACGCTCGTGCGTTGGTGGACGGCTTTGATCGGTGTGGGATTAGTGTTTGCAGACGCTCTTCCGGCTTTATCCCAGACGTCCATTCACTCGTTGCAGGTTTCCGACAAAGCAAGCAATAACGAAGAAGCTCCCGTCGTTGATTCGTTCGAATTCTTGGGTCTGCGCCACCTCTCTTCCGCGGCGGTGAAGGCCCAGCTTTCCTTGCGTCCAGGAGATCGCTTCGACGCTGCGAAACTTGAGCACGACCTACGAACGCTCGCCCGGCTTGGCTGGTTCTCGTCGATTCGCGTGGAAGAAGTATCTGAAACGCCGTCCAATCGTCCGGAATCCAGCGAGCAAAGACGTATTGTTCTGGCCTTTTATCTCAGCGAAGAACCAATTCTCTCCCGCGTCGAATATTCCGGCTCTCGCCTGCTTTCGACAAACCAGGTTGAAAAGTTGGTCGAGGAGAAGAAGCTGTCGCCCGGCCTCGGCAAGCCAGCTGATCCCGCCGCGCTTAGGGGTATTGCCTTAGCAATTCGTTCCGCTTTGAACGAATTGGGACACCCCGAAGCTTCTGTCCAAGCCCTTCGTCAATCCCATGAGAACGGCACTGTAAACGTTCGCTTCAAAATTGCCGACGGTCCGCATCTTCCTGTTCGTCAGGTTCGCTTTGAAGGAGACTCGGGCGTCTCGCAAGACCTTTTACGCGCGCAAATGCAAAGCATCGCGCCGTGGAAACCGCTGGCTTCCCTGCGTAGTAAGAACGCTTACACTGCAGCGGCATTTGAGCAAGATCGCCAGCGCATTCTGACGTTTTACCAGGACCACGGATACCCCGAAGCACGAGTGGGCAGCGCCCGCGTGGACAAAGTCACAGAGCGATCTCGCAAGTGGTTCCCTTTCCCACGCCATGCTACAAAGACCGGGCTCGCTCTTTCCATCCCTGTCCAGGCGGGCCCGCTCTACCGCCTTGCGGCCATCGAAGCGGCCCCCGCTCTTGAGCAAGCGCTCGAAAAACAACATCGAAAGCCTCTGCCCCTTCCAGTCCCAAGCCGGGACCATGTTTTCTCTCAACAAGAAGTCGACAAGCTTCGCCGCCTTTACTCTGTGCACCTGCAATCCCGCGATTCCAAATCCGGCACACGCCTCTTTCAAACCGTAGACGCCAATCCAATCTTTGATCCCGTGGAACACTCCGTGCGCCTCAAGATCAGCCTCAGCGACTCACCTCCTTATGTCATCCACCGCATCGAGTTCCTGGGCCTGCACAAATTCAATGATCGCTTCGTTCGCCGCCGCATTCCTTTGCGCGAGGGCCGCCCGCTGGATGAACACGCATTGGAAATGGGCCTCACCAAACTTGCGCGCACCGGCTATTTCAAGCCGATTCATAAGGAAAACATTCACATCCAGCTCGACGAAGCCCCCCACACCGCCGACCTCACCATCCGCCTCGAAGAAATTGGCCAGCAGCGCGTCACCTTCGACGGCGGCCGCGCTCAGTTCGGCAGCACACTCGGCCTCGCCTACACGATCTTCGATCTTCTTAGTCACGAGGAATTGCTTAGCGCAAAACTCGAGGGCGGACCCGAAAGCCTGCAATTGCTCCTGGGCATCGCCAAAGACGGCATCTTCGGCACGCGCAGTTCGCTCGCATTCTCCATTTTCAATAATGTGATTCGCCCGCGTTTTACCCACGGCGTTCAGGGCCCATTCACCACTTCCCGCACGGAAGGAATGAACATTCCCTGGACCTATGCTTTGACGAACTCCGACTCCATTGGTGTCAACTACACTCTCTCGCGCACCACTTCCGACGAAACTTTCGGCCCAGCCAATACCACGACTGGTTCACCTATTGATCTCCGCACGCACACCTCCGGTCGCTCGCTTGGAACTTCCTGGGCTCGCGACACCGGCACTGAACGCATTCTTTTCGCAAACTCCGTTTCCGGCGGACTTCTTGGCGACGATGAAAATATGCTCCGCTCTTCCGGCGAAGGCGTGCGCATTTTTCATGACCCGCTTTTCTCGGCGAAAAACGCCTGGGCTTTTCGAACGACCTTCAGCGCCGCGGGCAGTTACCAGGGCGACATGCCGTTCTATTCCCGCTTCTTCGCGGGCGACGAATATGTTCGTGGCCTGCGCACCGGCGAACTCGGTCCCCTGGCCATGACTGAACACCTAACACCCTCGGGTGCAATTACCTCTTCCCCCTCCTATGCAGGCGCCAATCTCATCACGGCGGCGAACGCGGAATATCGCATTCCCTTTCACAACGGCATCGAAGCCGCAGGCTTCTTCGATCTTGGCTCGGGCCGGCTTCTTCCCAAATGGCTCGGCCCAACCAAACCCAATCTTCTCAGCGCCACCGACGGCATCCTCCACGGCTCGACCGGCATTCAACTTCAATGGACCATCCCCGGCATCCAGGTTCCGTTTCGCTCTTACTATGCTGTGAACGTGTTGCGCCTGGACCGCTGGATTCCCCTCTCTGAGAAATCTCTCTTGCACGCCCACAATCGCCTCGGCGCGTTTGGCTGGGGACTCGGTTCGCTTTTCTAACCGCCTGTTCCGGTCCGCGCGGCTGTACTACACTCCCTGCATCATGAAGCACGACAAACTGCTAAAGGAAGCTTCGCGCATCATCGAGCCGTACTGCATCACCAAAGGCGAGAACTTTCGCCTCAAGGACCACGATCCCGCAGACACCAACGGCGTTAAAGGCAAACACGCCGCCAAAGGCCTCCTCGAAGACGGCATCGCGTGCCTCAGCCATTTCCAGGAAATGCTTTACGCACAGGACCGCTGGGCGCTTCTGCTCATCTTTCAAGCCATGGACGCCGCTGGCAAAGACGGCGCCATCAAGCACGTCATGTCCGGAGTGAATCCGCAGGGTTGCGAGGTCCACTCGTTCAAAGCGCCCAGTCCCGAAGAACTGAACCACGACTATCTCTGGCGCAACCATAGAGTCGTTCCCGAGCGAGGCAAAATCGGCATCTTCAACCGCTCCTATTACGAAGAAGTCCTCGTCGTCCGCGTTCATCCCACGTTTCTTCGCGCGCAAAAACTGCCCGACCGCCTTATCACCAAGCACATCTGGGAGGAGCGCTTCGAGGACATCAACTCTTTCGAGCGCTATCTCGCGCGCAACGGCGTGGTCATCCGCAAGTTCTTCCTCCACATCTCCAAGGAAGAACAAAAAAAGCGTTTCCTCGAACGCCTAGAAGGTTCAAAAAAGAATTGGAAGTTTTCCATGGCCGACGTGCAGGAGCGGGGTTTTTGGAAGGACTATCAGGAAGCTTACGAGGAAATGATTCAGCAAACCGCCGCAAAACACGCACCCTGGTACGTCATTCCCGCGGACAACAAATGGTTGACGCGCCTGGTGGTCGCAGCCGCCATTCTCGAAGCCCTCAATGATCTGAATCTCGCCTTCCCCGATGTGGAGAAATCCAAGCGCAAGGAGCTTACAGCCGTTCGCGCCTCCCTTCTCGCCCAAAAAGACTGACCGCTACCAAAGCGCTAGCAAAAGTCGGCTTTAATGTGTGTCGTCGGACCTAAGATGGTTGCGCTTTGACCCGCGCGCGCTCATGATTCCGCAATGGCCAACTCCCGAAAAACCGCGACAAATTTCGACGTTTACTTGCAGCGTTTCTCGAAAGACGTACAGCACCGATTGCAAAAGATACGCCTGACCGTAAAAAAGGCCGCGCCCCAAGCCAAGGAAAAGATTAGCTACGGCATTCCTGCCTTTACGTTGAACGGTATGCTCGTCTGGTTTGCGGCGTTCAAAAACCACATCGGTTTCTACCCGCGCACATCGGCAATCGCCGCGTTCGAAAAGGAGTTGTCCGCCTACAAAGGAGCGAAGGGATCCGTGCAATTCCCCTTTGACAAGCCGCTCCCGCTTCCTCTGATTAGACGCATCGTGAAATTTCGCGTCAAAGAGAATCTAAGCAAGGCCAAGAAAAAACTAATACCTCAGCGCGGCGCGCCGGGATATTGATACCGCAGGCTCGGTGGCATGCGGTCCGAGCGGGTGCGAGTGTTGTACTCCAATTGATACTTCAAGTGTTCCGAATCGCCCGGATAATCCTTCCCTTCCGGATACGGATACGGCAAAAGCGAGTGCTTCGGCAGCGGCTCCACGGTAAACGCATCAGCCGCATAAAAATCCAAATCTTTCTCGAAGCCATCCGCATAGAAAAAGTAATCGCGCACCCAGCCCGCAGGCAACGCCGGTAGCGCCTTCGGATCAAAATCCGGCTTCACGCCTTCCCCCGACCCGAAAACCGCGAAGCGATCATCCGAACCGCGCAGTAAATCAGAAACATCGCCGTAGCGCGTGTAATTCCCCGCTGCGCGCGCGTACGGCCCGGTCTTGCTGAGCTGCGCGTACGAATAGGTGGTATCACTCGCCGGCTGCAAACGAATCTCGCGCGGATAACCGAGAAAATCCAGCGCCGCTTGCGCCAGCGGCACTTCCGAAACGCGAACATCCCGGAGATCAGGCGTCTGATCGATTCGAATCGCGTCCCAATAAATCTTCAGGTTGGTCACAATGCGAATGCGCCGCGTTCCTGGCGGCAGCTTGCCGCTCAAATCGGCAACCATCGTGCGTTCCAACCCGGCCGGAAACCCCATGTCCTCCACCACGCGCACCCATTTGCCCTGTACATCTTGCGCTTCCACGTACGGTGCAATCACTTTGACGCCCGCTTGATCCGCCGCGTACATCGAAGTCGCCGTGAAATAATCCGTGTAGCCGTCCAAAATCAGCCGCAGCGGCTTCTGCGCATCCCACGCGCCAAGATCCAGCTCCAGCCAGTGAAGCTTGGCAAACCCCGTGAACGGCAGACCCTCGAAGGCCGTCACGTACTTGCGATCCGCTTTCGAGATAAGAGCAAGCACGTCGTGCCCGTGATCATCCCAGGCGCCCATAGGTGGACGCGCATTCCGGCTTGCAATCACGCGAAACTCCGGGAAAGGTGGGGCGCTCACAAAGCGTTCGTCGGGAAAAACTTCATACGCCGCCGGGTGATCAATTGCCAGCAACCGCACTTGGTCCAGATAAACCGTCTCTTCCATCGGTTCCAGGAAACGGAAACTCAGCAATCCATTTCGCGCCTTCAGGCTGCGCCCGGAAACTTTCAGATACTCATCCGGATCCGGAACGTCGCGCTCACCCGGCGCAATCCAATGCCCCACAACGCCCGGCCCGATCAGGTCCGCAATGAATTCGTATTCATGACCGTTCCACGAAAACAGAATCGGGCACGAACTCCCTCGCCGGTCCAATTCCGTAATCGCCTGCGTCTTATTCGCAACGAGATTGATTTCATCCTGCGGCACGCCCGTCGGCCACAGCAGCCGCACCACCTCGGCATTCGTTTCGGCTCCCAACCCAGCCAGAATCGGCGCCGCATTCTGTCCCAAATAGCCCGAGGCCCCTGCCACTTCCCACTTCTGATACAACGTGCCCGCGTATAGCTCGACCTTCGTGCCTATTCCGCTCTTGTTGTCATTCAGCGCCTTCAGATCAATGCTCATCCAACCGCGCTGATTCCCGCCTTCGTTGCGCAGCAGCACTGGCCCGCCGCCCAGTTGCGTCACCACCAGATCCGCATCGCCGTTGCCATCGATATCGGCCACCGCAATCGCGCGCGGCTGATTCAGCTTCACCGCATCGAGTCCCACGTTTTTTGTTACGTCGCTCCAGCCCTTGCTTCCGAGATTGCGCAACAACCGCAGCTCAGTGCCATTACTCGTCTCGCCCGCCGCCACCAGATCGAGCCAGCCGTCATTGTCGTAATCCACCGCGGCAATGCCCCAGCCCTTCTGCCAGCCAAAATCTGGCAAAGGAACGCGCTCCAGTCGCTTCCCTTCGACATTCCTCCACAAACTGATCCCCGGCGCTCCCGCATGCGTGAATGCCAGGTCCATCCAGCCGTCTTTATCAAAATCAAACGCCACCACTCCCACTGCCGGAGGCAATTTCTCTTTCGCAAAATCAATTCCCGCGAGTGGGGCGAACTTCCCTTCCCGCGGATTCAAAAGAATGGACGCGCCCGCCGTCCCGCCCGCAACAACAAAATCAATCGCGCGGTCATTGTTGAAGTCCGTCGTCACCACACCCGCGCCCGTCGCCGCCACCCCCAGCGCGGTCTCAGCCGAGACATCCGTGAACGTGCTATTCCCATTGTTGCGCCACAACAAATTGTGCGCCGCCATGCCCGCCGAGCCCGAATCCGCCCCCATCGTGACGTATAAATCCAGGTCGCCATCGTGGTCATAATCCACAAACGTGGCGCCCACACATCCTTTTTCTTTGCGAATTCCCGCCGCCTCTGTCACATCTTCAAATTTCGCTTCGTCTCTGTTGTGCAACAACCGCACGCCGTCGCTCAAGCACACCGCAAGATCCGGCTTGCCGTCATTATCAAAATCCCCCGCCGCGCACCCGAATCCGGTGCCCCTCAAATGAATCCCCGCCGTTTGCGTCACGTCTTCAAATCGTCCGTTTCCCAGATTGCGCAGCAAATGACTCTCTCCGTCCGCCGTGCCACTCACCAGAAAAAGATCCGGTTTCCCATCTCCATCAAAATCAAAAAAGCACGCGCCTGTGCTCGCTCCAAGCGCAACAGGGCTCCCACTCTTGCCCTCCGAAACAAACGGATTCGTCTCCACTGCAAAGTGCACGGCAATCGCCGCCGGCACATCAGCCACGGTGCTCAATGGGAGTTCCGCCGTGGAAAATTTCCCCTGGTCCCCATAGCCCGCTCCAAACGGCGTCCCCAGATGTTCTGACGTAATCTTTTGAAACCGCGCCAAATGCTCCCGCGCCGCAGTCGCATCGCCCTTGCGCTGCAACGCGCGCGCCAGCCCGAATTCCGCCGAAGCGTGCACCGGATTCAGCGCCAACCCTTTCTGAAACGACGCAATGGCCTCGTCATATTTTTGGATTTGCGTATTCAGGTAGCCGACAAAATAATACGCGTCCGCTTCATTCGGTTTGATTTCCGTCACGCGCTCGAACGCGGCAATTCCCTTCTCCACTTCGCCCGTGTCTTTGTACGCCAGCCCGAGGTTGTACCACGCATACGGATCGTTCGGCAGTTGCTCCGTCGCTGCAGTCAGCGCCGCGCGCGCGGCATCGAGCTTCTGTTGCCCGAGCAGCGCGACACCCAGGTTCAGCCGCGCTACCGCGAATTTCGGATCCGCTTCCAGCGCCTGTTGGAAGTATTTCTGAGCATCCGCCGGCCGCTGTTGATTCATGTGCGCAACGCCCAGCGTGTTGAAGGGGTAAGCGTCTGCGGGGTTGGCCTTGCCTGCCGTCTTCCTTGCGCTTGCGGCCTTTTCTTTCTCTTGTCCCGCGTTTGCGCCGCCTCGCAACCCGAGCGCCGCGCAAAAAAGCAATCCGCCGCAAATTCCAATCACAACCCCACGCCGAGTCATCACGTGCATAAATAGCTTTCGTCCTATCCGCGCGGAATGCCGCATCTCTTCACAAAATCATCCCCAACAAGAACTCTGAAATTCTCCCGGCAGCCCCACATTAGGTCAACTTATTTTATCTTCGCTCTCGTTCCACGCATCGCTTCGCGCTTGACCCGCATCTTATGCACGAATATTCTCGCACTTCCTTTTATGACCGACATTTCGCCCTTCTCCACCATTGCCGAAATCAGCGCCAGCATCCGCTCCAGGAAAGTTTCTCCCGTAGAAATTCTCGAAGCCCATTTCCGCCGCATCGAATCCCTTCAGCCCAAGCTCAACGCCTTTGTCCATTTGGACGCTGGCGCCGCTCGCGCCCAGGCCCGCGCTGCAGAAGCCGCCGTCTCCCGCGGCCAGGTGCTGGGCCTTCTTCACGGCGTTCCGGTCACCCTCAAAAGCTGCATCGACGTCGCTGGCTGGCCTTGCCCCGCCGGTTCTCTTCTTCGCAAAGATTACCTCCCGGCCACCGACGCTCCTCTCGTCGCCCGCCTGAGAGCCGCCGGAGCCATTCTTCTCGGCAATACCAACACGCCCGAATTTCTCATGGCCTACGAAACCAACAATCTTCTCACTGGAAAAACCAGCAACCCTTGGAATCTCGCGTACTCTTCAGGCGGCTCCAGTGGCGGCGAGGCCGCGGCCATCGCAGATGGTTGCTCGATGGGCGGCGTTGGCAGTGACGGCGGCGGCTCCATTCGCGTGCCCGCTCATTTTTGCGGCATTTGTGGACTCAAGCCCACCCCCGGCCGCGTTCCCGCCACGGGCCACTTCCCTTCAGGCGCAGGCGCATTCGGCTGGATCGGCGGCGTCGGTCCCATGGCCCGCTCAATCGGCGATGTGCGCGCTCTCTTCGAAGTCATAGCTGGTCCCGACGCTGGCGACGCGCACTCTGCCCCAGTCCCCTTTCGTTCTTACTCCCAGAAGGAATTGCGCGCCACGCCCATCGGCCTTCTGCAAAGTTCTGCTCTTGGCAACGCCACCCCCGAAACACGCGCCGCCGTCGACCGTGCGGCCAAACTCCTCAGCAATGCAGGCTTCCCCATCGAGCCATTCGAACTAACCGGTCTCGATCGCGCTCTCGAACTCTGGTGGTTCTTTTTCGGCCAGGTGATCGCTCATCTGCTCAACACCAATCTCACGGGCCACGAATCCCAACTCAGCCCCATGCTGTGCGAATATCTTTCCAACGGAACCTCCCCGGTTCCCCTCTCACTCGATCAATTCATCCAGGCTTGCGCCGAACGCGATCTCCTTCGCGAAAAAATCCTCCGCCAAATGGATGGCGCCCCCATTCTGCTCTCGCCGGTCTCCTGCGCTCCCGCGTTTCGCCACGGCGAAGGGAATTACAACCCCGGCACCGGCTATCGAGACACCATGCGTTTTTCTCAATGGCTCAATCTAATCGGCCTCCCCGGCGCTTCCGTCCCCATCGCCCTTTCGAACGAAAGTCTTCCCATCGGCGTGCAAATCATCGGCCGCCCCTTCGAAGACGAACTCGTCCTCGCCGTCGCCGAAGCTCTCGAACACTCCCGCGGTCCCTGGCAATCCCCTCCGCTCGATTTTTAGCTAATCGAAGAAAGCTCTACTGCGGTTGTTTCGTCAGTTCTGGATTTGGAATCGGACCCTCTTCAAGCGCATCGCGCTCCTTGTTCAGGCGCGTATCGATCGACTTTTGCGCGGCCGCGAACTCCACCTGCGCTTCTTTTTCTCGTCCCAGCTTGCTCAGGATTCTTCCCCGCAGGAAGTGGCCTCCATGAATTTCTGGCGACAACCGCAATGCCACATCCGCCAACTTTAACGCCTCGTTCCATTTTTGCTGTTTCTGATAGAGCTTTGCTAAACCCAGGTAAGCATCGCCGTTCTTTGCATCCCTTTTCAATGCCTCATGAAACGCCTTCTCCGCGTCTTCGTCTCTTTGCATCCGCGAGAAGAGCACGCCAAGCTGTTGATAATTGTCCGCAAGATCCGGCTCCAGCTCCATGTCCTTCCGAAACTCCGATTCGGCGCGTTCGTTGTCTCCCAACCGCATGTATGTGATTCCCAGATTCATGTGTAGAAACGGGAGGTTGGGATTGACCGTCGCGGCCAGTTCCAATTCTGTCTTTGCCTCAGCCACCTCAAAGCGGTTGAGAAATGCCTTTCCTAAAATCAAATGGTATTCCGCCGTCTGGCCGCCAACCTGGATCATCCGGTGCAAAATTTTTTCGTCGAGCTGTTTCTGGCCGGACTCGACGGCCGCGATGTCGTACAAGTACAAATACAAAACGTCGTCGGACCTTATGGACCAAAGAGGCTCCAGCACTTTCGCGGCTGCCGCAAAACGCTTGGTAAAGACCTGGCACAATCCCAGTAAGTAACGCGCCTGCCCCGAGTCCGGCTGCTCGCGGAGAACAGAAGCAAGGGGGGCAATCGCTGCGGCATAGTTTCCACGCCGGTATTCCACCAGCCCGATGTTTAAGCGGATTCCCGTCATCTTCGGCTCCAGCGTTCCGGCTTTTCGCAAAAGCGCGAATGCCCGATCCCACTCCTTGCGCCGCATGGCGATCACACCGAGATTCGAATACGCAGCTCCAGAACGTGGATCAACCGCAAGGACTCGGTGAAACGCCGCTTCTGCAGTGTCAAGATCACCATCTTTCAGCGCCGCCTGCCCCTCCGCGAACGATGCCTTTGGGTCCGGCCGTCCCGTGGCGCCAGCCTGAGCGGCAGCGAAGGAACGCTGCGCGCCAGCTTTACCACCAACAGAAGTCAAAACAACGAGAGCCAGCGCTCCGCTAGAGGTAAAGCGTTTTAGCATTGCTGTTTTCATCCCGGCTAGTGTCCGGTAGCGCCTCTCAAATTACAAGAACCGCCCGGCCAGTGGGCTTGTCAACTCGGCGTCAGCCCTTCCTGCGGGCCCCTCCGCCATTGCGATCTTTTTTTGTGAACTTCCCTCTTGACAACGGCCTTTTGTTGCACTATTAATTCGTTTTAATAAGCAGCTTTGGTGCGGTTTTCGCGATTGTCGAGTGGTGGGGGCTGGCTCAGTGAGGGGCTTCCTTCGAATAGCAGTATTCGAACAGAATTTAATAGCCTCTGGAACTGTGTCCTCAGTTTCCATCAGTTCTCGTCGTCACCCCAATTTCCATTTCTTTTTGGAGGTCTTACCGTGACGGAAAATTCTAATCTTTTGCATCGTCGAAACAACATCATTGGAGCCGCGCGCTTCTGGCTGTGCACATTCCTGCTGGCTCTAACCTTTCCTCTTGCCTCACGCGCGCAAGACACCGGCTACATCAGCGGCACGGTGGTGGACAAATCCGGCTCTGCCGTCGTCGGCGCAGAAGTTGTCATTGCTAACACTTCCGGCAACTTTACGCGCACAACCAGCACCAATACCGATGGCGCGTATGTGATCGCCGGCTTGCCCGGAGGCACTTACAACCTTACCGTGACCGCAAAAGGCTTCCAGAAGTATTCCGCCCGCGGCGTTGTCTTGGAGGTGGCCCAAAAATCACGCATTGACGTCCAACTCACCGTCGGCGCGGTCACCGAAACCGTTGAAGTGACTGGCGAAGCTGTGGCCCAAGTGGAAACCACGTCCTCTGAT